>Ga0208078_1000203_pt1 | contig 16083 bp, 16 predicted proteins | sample NGESurdeep072012_3_FD_184468 | JGI IMG/M metagenome (GOLD analysis project Ga0208078, IMG submission 184468) | Arctic peat soil microbial communities from Barrow, Alaska - NGEE Surface sample 53-2 deep-072012 (SPAdes) | ecosystem: Environmental > Terrestrial > Soil > Wetlands > Peat ...
CCTTCGCGCCCTGTATGATCACATCCGCTCCGCGCAGATAGCTCCCGTTAATGCTGTCCACGACAACGCCGGCGATCGCCCCAACACCGGACCTTGCGGCGGCGGTTGGAGCCGGTGTCTTCGTCTGGGCGAAGAGCGGCGCGCCGGCAGTGGATACGGCGAGGGAGGCGATGAGCGAGAGTCGTGTGGCGAGTTGCATCAATCTTCCAGCGCGGGTTCGTAAGCAGTCTCGGTATGCGGTGCCACTTGAGGGTGCGAGCTGATGAGACGCGCGCACGTGTTCCATCGCAGAATCGCGTCGTCGTTGCCCGCGGGACGGATTGCTTCTGCCTTCTCGTACCAACTCATCGCATCCCGCAATGAATCATACGCCATTGCACCGCTTCCCATCCCGCCCCGGTGCAGTTGCGCCTGCCCGCTGCGCTCGGAGGCGATGCCGGTGTAGTAGGCACGCTGGTACGGATCGGTGATGCGCGGCAGCGTTTCGTGCACGGCCCTCATGACCGTCGCGTGAACCCCCTCCGCCAGCTGATCGGTGAGAGCGAGCGTCAGCATCACCAGCACCTGCTGGTTGGCGGGATCAATCTCCAGGATGTCGCGGCAGATGCTCTCGGCCGCCCACGACTGATTGATCAGACGATACCGCTCAGCCTTCTGGACCGCGCGCGGGATCGCTTCCTTCGAAATCGGTTTCAGCTTGAAGTCCTTGAGGTCCTCTTTCACTGAGCTTCTCCCTGACCCGTGTCCGTTGATTTGGTACCCCGCATAAGCCGGACGAGTTTCGCGATCGGGTCGTAGTGCTTGTCGACTACGCGCTCCTTGAGGGGAATGATGGCGTTGTCGGTGATCGTAATATGCTCCGGACAGACCTTCGTGCAGCACTTGGTGATGTTGCAATAACCGATGCCGTGACTCTCCTTCAGCTCGTCCGTCCGATCGAGGATGTCGAGGGGATGCATCTCGAGCTGCGCCGCGTGCACCAGAAGCCGCGGACCCACGAACTGTTCATGCAGCTGGTGGTCGCGAAGAACATGGCAGACGTCCTGGCAGAGGAAGCACTCGATGCATTTCCGGAACTCCTGAACGCGGTCGGCATCGGACTGCGCCATCCGCCACGTGCCGTCGGGCGCATCGGGAGGCCTGGGAGTGAATTTCCGGATTCGCTTTTTCGCCCGGAAGTTGGAGGAGACATCCGTCACCAGATCTTTCACCGGAGGGAAAGCGCGCATGGGCTCGACGGTGACCGGCTTCTCGAGATCGAGCTCGCTCAATCTCGTCATGCACAGGAGTCGCGGCATCCCGTTGATCTCCGCCGAGCACGAACCACACTTCCCTGCCTTGCAGTTCCAGCGCACCGCAAGGTCGGTGGCACCCTCTGCCTGGATCTGGTGAATCGCATCGAGGACGACCATGCCTTCCGAGACGCTCGTCGAGTAATCCTTGAGCTGTCCGCTCGCGCCCATGCCGCGCCAGATGCGAAAGGTCGCGGCGCGCGTTTCGGTGCCGGCGCTCGTATTGCTCCTGGCGGCGGCTCGCTGGCCGCTTTCGACGATGTTTTGCGCGAACGACTGGTTGGAGGCCATTACTTGTTTTCCTCGACGATCTTCTTGAGATCTTCCCGCATCTCGGGAATCGGCTCGCGCGTCACCTGCATCTCACCATTCGCCCCGCGCCGGATGACGATGTTGAACTTGCCGTAGCTCGGATCCTTCTCGGGGAAGTCGTCGCGAAAGTGTCCGCCGCGGCTCTCCTTTCTTTCCAGGGCCGCGCGAGCGACAATCTCCGATACGGTCAAAAGATTCTGTAGGTCGAGCGCCGTATGCCACCCCGGATTGTACTCCCTGTTTCCTGTAACGGAAACCTTTCGCGCCCTTTCTTTCAGCGTCTTCAGGGCCTCGAGCGCGCGCCGCATCTCGTCTTCCCGACGCACGATGCCCACCAGCGCCTGCATCATCGTTTGAAGATCGTGCTCCACCTGGTAGGGGCCTTCGCCGCCACCAGCACGGTCGAACGGCTCGAGCGCCACGCGGACGATCGCGTCCGCCTGCTGCGTATCGACCTTGGCTGACGACTGCCTCGCCGCGAATTCCGCGGCGTACTTGCCGGCCCGCATTCCGAACACCACGAGGTCGGAGAGGGAGTTCCCGCCCAGCCTGTTCGCGCCGTGCAAGCCGGCACCCACTTCGCCCGCGGCGAAGAGACCGGGTACGGAAGACATCTGCGTGTCGCCATCGACGCGGATTCCGCCCATCACGTAGTGCGTCGTCGGTCCTACTTCCATCGGCTCCTTCGTGATGTCGATGTCGGCGAGCTGCTTGAACTGGTGGTACATGCTCGGAAGTTTTTTCTTGATGTGCTCTTCGGCGTTGGAGAGCTTCGAGCTGATCCACGAAATGTCGAGGAATACTCCGCCGTGCGGGCTTCCCCTGCCCTCGCGGACCTCTTTCATGATGGCGCGCGCGACGTGATCCCGCGTGAGCAGCTCAGGCGGGCGGCGCGCGTTCTTGTCGCCCTGCGTATAGCGCCACCCTTCCTCTTCGTTGTCGGCGGTCTGGCCGCGGTAGTTCTCGGGGATGTCGTCGAACATGAAGCGTCGCCCTTCCTTGTTCACCAGAATTCCCCCTTCGCCCCGCACGCCCTCGGTCACGAGAATTCCGCGTACGCTCGGCGGCCACACCATTCCGGTCGGATGGAACTGCACGAATTCCATGTCCTGGAGAGCGGCCCCCGCGTTGTACGCGAGCGCCTGTCCGTCACCGGTGTACTCCCAGCTGTTGCTGGTGACGCTGAACGCTCTCCCAATGCCGCCGGTGGCGAGTACTACCGCCTTCGCCTCGAACAGTTTGAACCGCCCTCGCTCACGATCGTAGCCCAGAGCGCCGGAGATACGATTGCCGTCCTTGAGGAGCGAGACGATGGTGCACTCCATATGCACATCGATCGGCTGGTGAACGGCATGGTCCTGCAGAGTACGAATGATCTCGAGCCCGGTGCGATCGCCCACGTGAGCGAGCCGCGGATATTTGTGGCCGCCGAAGTTGCGCTGGAGGATCCGGCCATCCGCCGTTCTATCGAACACCGCCCCAAGCGCCTCGAGCTCATTAACGCGGTCAGGCGCTTCCTTCGCGTGAATCTCCGCCATCCGCCAGTTGTTGAGATACTGGCCGCCGCGCATCGTGTCGGCGAAATGAACCTTCCAGTTGTCGCGGTCGTCGACGTTGGCGAGTGCGGCAGCGATTCCTCCCTCGGCCATCACCGTATGGGCCTTGCCGAGCAGCGACTTGCAGATGAGACCCACCGACGCTCCGCTGTGCGCCGACTCGATTGCAGCGCGCAGCCCCGCGCCTCCGGCGCCGATCACGAGCACATCGTGCTCGTGCCTCTGGTATTCAGCCACCTAGAAAAGCCTCACATCGTGCCAGATGCCCATCGCGCATAGTCTGATGAACACGTCTGAGAATGCGACCCAGACCAGGCTGAGCCAGGCCCAGCGCATGTGACCTCGATTGAGGCAGCTGACGCAGTCGTAGGTTTTTTTCCGGGCTGGCGCGCGAGAAAGCCGGTCGAGATAGCCGCCCACCAAATGGCGAAGCGAATGGCATCCCAGCGTGTAGCCGCCGAGCAGGATCACGTTGACGACGAGGACGATCGTCCCGAGCCCGATTCCGAAATTCTGTCGGCCCGTGTCCCTGTTGAAGAACCACATAGCCTTGTAGGCGTCGCTGGACAGGATGACGAGGAAAACCAGCGCCGCGTAGAGGAAGTAGCGGTGAACGTTCTGAATCACGAGGGGAAGGAATCTCTCGCCCCGATAACTCGCGCGGGGCTCGCCAACGGCACAGTTTGGCGGGTCGGCCCAGAAGCTCTTGTAGTATGCCCCCCTATAGTAGTAGCAGGTGAGCCGGAAGCCGGCGGGAAAAGGGAGGATCAGAAGAGCCGGCGAAAATGGAAGGAACGCGGGGATCCAGGACGGCCGGCCGCCGTGGATCCACGCGTGCGGCGAATCGGAGAACAGCAGCGGAGAGTAGAACGGAGAAAGGTAGTTCCCGAACGCGTAGAACTTGTTTTGGAACGCCGCCCACGTCGCGTACACGAGAAAGCCGGCGAGCACTATGAAGACTACGAGTGGTTGAATCCACCACGCGTCGCGGCGCGTCGTCTGGCCAAATCCGCGGCGCGTGAGCTGGACAACTTCAGATGCCATTGATCAGATACCTCGCGCCGGGGCGGCGCGTGAGCAATCGGGCTGAACGAGTTCCTTCCTCGCAAAATTAGTTTTTGCGGCGATGCGGGGATAGTCTGAGAGCAGATGCAAAGAGCCTCCGGCACTTTTCAGCGCCGGAGGCTCTTTGATTCTTGAGAGTCGCTACTGTTTACTACTTTACTGCCGGGGCAGTCTTGCCCTTCTTGCCCCAGCCTTTGTGTCCGCCCTTTCCACGCTCGGCCATCGCTTTCTGGCGAGCATCGAACTTCGCCTGCTGAGCAGGCGTCAGGATGGCGCGAATCTCCGCGTTTTCCTGAGTGCGGTAAGACTGGCCACCCTGCATCACCTGGCGGGCCTTCTCCATGCTGCTGCGGGCCGCGGCGGTATCACCCTTCTGGCGAGCTGCGCGGGCGGCATCCATGAAAGGCTTCGCCTGTGTCCGGAGCGCTTCGTTCTGCGGCTGGTACTTCGCGCGGATCGTCTTGATCTGCGCCTTCTGCGCGTCGGTCAGGTTTAGATCACGGCCGAACTCGCCACCACCGGGGGCTCTGCGACCCTGCATCTGGCTGGAGCGAGATCCGCGCGAAGGCGGAGTCGTGGCAGACTGGGCCGCTGAGACACCCGCCACACCAACGATCATCAAGGCGCCGAGCGCCAAGGTACGAACTGACGACATTTCAAAATCCTCCACAACTGTTGAGCGCCGCTCGCGGAAATGCTGCGGCTGTTGAGTTAGACGGGCACCCAGGCTCGGCGTTAAGAGCTCCGTCCAGATCGCAGGGCCCCAGCGTTAGATAGGTGTGGAGGACCCTAACTGACCGTCCCGGAACTCCACCGGAAGAGCTCCCAGCGATTCAGCATGGGTCAGCGTACGGCTCCCTGCTTCGGTTCTGTGGATGCCAGCCGCCAGCGAGACTCAGCCCGCCGCTGCAGCCGGCAGGGTGCCGAACCTTCTCTCTCTGGAGTGGAACTCGTTCACCGCGCTCTGAAGGTCGGCGGAGGTAAAATCGGGCCAGCGGCGATCAGTGAAGTACAGCTCGGCGTAGGCGCATTCCCAGAGAAGGAAATCGCTCAGACGCTGCTCGCCACCCGTGCGGATCAAAAGGTCGACATCCCTGGACTCGCCTTCCAAGTGATACACGTCCGACATCGCTCGCGAAAGATCCTCTCGGGTGATGCTCTCGGCGCCACTCAGGCGCTGGGCAGCTCTCATCAGCGCGTCGCGGGCGGAGTAATCAACTGCAATACGCAGATCGAGCCGGGTGCCCTGCTTGGTTGCGTCCTCGGCGGCTCTGATTGCGCGAAGCAGCTCGGCCGGAATGCGATCGCGACGTCCGATGATCCGCATGCGCACGTCGTTCGTTACGCATCGGTCCGTCTCGGCAACCAGGTAGCGGCGGAACAGTCGCATCAGCAGCGCGACTTCGCGCGAGGGGCGCGCCCAGTTGTCCGCGGAAAACGCGTAAAGCGTCAGCATTCCGATCCCGCTGTCGGGAGCGGCCTCGACGATCTTTCGCACGACGCGCGCGCCGGCAATGTGACCAGCGGTGCGCGGACGCCCCCGCGCGTTCGCCCATCGTCCATTGCCATCCATGATGATGGCGACATGAATTCCTGATTCCGCCGAAGAAGGCTGCGGGTGCCCGCTTGCGGGCGGATGACGGGCGTGCGTGTGCTTCATTGCGTGGTGGGTATGGGGCACTCTGTCAGCGCTCCCGCGTGGCGCGAATGAGCGCCTCCATGTGATCGAGGTAACGCTCGAGCGCGCGCCGTCCCGCGGCGGTCAGCCGGTACTCGGTTTTCGGCATCCGCCCCTCGAAGGACTTGGTGCACGCGATGTACTCCGCTTCCTCGAGCTTACGGGCGTGCACACTGAGATTGCCATCTGTCGTCTTCATCAGCTTTTTGAGGTCGCTGAAGCTGAGTGAATCGTTGACGGCAAGAGCGCTCACGATCCCGAGCCGCAGGCGCTCGTGAATGAGCCGGTCGAGGGAGTCGGCTCGCGATACAGCCGCGCTACCTTCCGATTTCCCGCGAACGGTTCGCAAGTCTCCCACCGTTGGGCGACGGTCGTCACGCGCGGTTCCGTGCTTAGCCACCGTGCCTCCATGCGATCGGAATTCCAAACGCGATGTGAAGACCGCCGAACGCGGAAGCCATGATCCAGTCGTTCCACGTCGCCGGAGTGAAAAGGGCAAGAGTCCCCGCCAGCATGAAGCAGATCCCCATCACCGGCACCACTCTCACCGAGAACGCGCCGCCGGCAACGACTCCCGTTCCATAGAGGAGCAGCCACATTCCCGGAATCGCGGCAACGAGGCCTGCGCGGTAAAGGACAATTGTCAGCAGCGCGCCGACAAACATCGGCGGAGAAAAGCTCAGAATGAATTTCCGGCCTGGCCCGGAGAGCAACGGCACATGCGCTCTGCGCGCCTTTTGCACGATTGCCCACAGCATCACGGCGGGAGCGAGAACAGCCGCCGCCATCCAGACGTAAATCGACTCCAGCGCCGAGTGCTGCGCGCTGGCGATCGTCGCCGCGATTGTGGCGATGACTCCGACCGCCACCATTCCCCAACCCGATACGGCGGTGAATGCGCCCGCCGCCTCCATCGTGTCGCGGATGAAGGCGAGATTGTCCATCGCGCGCACGTGCAGCGCTGGTGGTTCTGGCGCCGGAGCGCGATGTAGGGGTGTGACCGAAGCCATGGGAGCGAAATTAGGGGTTGGTTTAACGGCTGTCAAGTACTTTGCGACACAAAGCTGGGCTGCTTTCTTGCGTATTCCTTTCCCTCCTACCCCAGAGCAATCGGTCCGGACAATGGGTCGCTGGCCGGGAAGCTCTGCTCTACCATCTTGTCCAGACGCCGCTCGTCTATGGCGTCGGCCAGCAGCTCCACCAGCTTGGCGCAGAAAGCGGGCAGATCGTCGGGCTTTCGCCTCGTGAGGAGCTTCTGATCGACCTCCGAACTGATGCTCTCATTCAGGTCAGAAAATGTGCCAGCGCCGGACCACCGCAAGGCACCTGACCCCGGACGTCGCCGTGACCATATTTCGACGTGCCGATCGTCGAACTTTACGGACATGAACAGCTGCGCGAGCGGCTCGCCGAGAGCATTAGCGCCGGAACGTTGCCGGCGAGCCTGCTCTTCCAGGGGCCGCGCGGAGTCGGCAAGCAGCGTCTCGCTCTCTGGCTGGCGCAGCGCCTGCTTTGCACGGAGGCGGACTCGCCCTGTGGCGCGTGCAAGACCTGCCGCTACGTCGCCGAGCTGACACATCCGGATCTTCACTGGATCTTTCCCCGGCCGCGGCTCAAGGATTCCGATCCGGATCTCGAGCAAGTGCGTGACGACTACGCCGAAGCCACGGTCGAGCGCGCCGCGGCAAACGGACTCTACGCGGCTCCATCCGGCACGGAAGGGATATACGTCGCGACTGTTCGCTCGCTCATTCAGAGAGCGGTGATCTCACCGGCGATGGGAAAGCGAAAGATCTTCATCATCGGCGATGCCGAGCGGATGGTACCGCAGGAAGGTGCGGACATGGCGGCGAACGCATTTCTCAAGCTGCTCGAGGAGCCGCCCGCTGACACGACGATCATCCTGACATCGAGCGAGCCGGGAGCGCTCTTGCCAACCATCCGCTCTCGCGTCGTGGCGGTCCGGGTGCCACTCGTCCAGGACAGCGCGGTCCGTGCTTTCGTGGAGAATCCGGTCGTCAAGAAAGCGCTCGACTCCAAAGCGAAGATGACCACGTCCGAGCGCGTGCGCGCGGCCGCGGGCGCGCCGGGAAGACTCCTCACTGGTGAAACCGACGCCAGGGCGACGATCAACGCGCGCAAAATCGTCGATGCTGCGGTTAGCGAGCGTCGGTCCTTGGTTTACTCCACGGCTCTCTTGCAGGGATCCGCGGGCGCGCGCGGCGCCTTCGCCGATACGCTGGAGGCGCTGATCGAGCTATTGGGTGAGCGCGCGCGTGACGCACTTCACAAAGAGGATGTCTCCGCCGCTGCCTCAGCGGCCCGCGCGGTCGATGCGGTTCTCAGGGCGCAGACCTACGCGAGTGGAAACGTCAGCCCGCAGCTTATCACCGCGAAGCTGATTCGAGAGCTGTCCGAGACGCTGACATGAACGAGCTTACGCATCTGGACGATGAGGGACGAGCCCGCATGGTCGATGTCGGCGGGAAGGCGGAGACCGCGCGCACGGCTCGCGCGGAAGGCTCGATAACGATGAGCATCGATGCGCTGGATGCAATCGAGCGACACGCTCTCGCCAAGGGCGACGCCATCGCCGCCGCGCGCATCGCCGGAATAATGGCAGCGAAGCGCACAGCCGAGCTCATTCCCCTCTGTCACCCAATCGCTCTGACGGACACCGGAGTGGATCTGGAGGTGGATCGATCGCTACCCGGGATTCGCGTGACAGCGTGGGCATCGACGCGCGGAAGGACCGGAGTCGAGATGGAAGCGCTCACTGCCGTCACCGTCGCCTTGCTCACGATTTACGATATGGCGAAAGCGCTCGACCGCGGAATGGAGATCTCGGAGGTGCGGCTCACCGAGAAGCGCGGCGGAAAGAGCGGCGACTGGAATCGAACCTAGCCGCGGGGTTCAAGTCGGCGGCGGATTAAACCGGCGGGAGGCTCAGCACCGGGTCTTCCGACAGTTTTCCACTCTGCCGATGGGGCTCCATGTGAACCAGTACGCCGACGACGCTTGGAATCGCCCCCAGGATCGCATATTTGACTTTCGCCCCGATCTCGTGCGCGTCCTCGAGCGAGATCGAGGGGTCGGCCTGCACGTGAACGTCGGCGTAAAACCCAAGCCCGGACCGTCGCACTTTCAGATTCTCCACGTTTCGGACGCCCTCCACCGAGCACGCCGCTTCCAGCACTCGCTCCTTGACCGAACGGTCGGGCGCTTCATCCATCAGCCCCGAGATCGCGGGGCGGAGAGTTCGCACCCCGTTCACGGCAACAAGCAGAGCAGCGACGAGCGCCGCCCAGTCGTCGGCAGCTTCCCAGCCGGGCCCGCCTATTAGCGCGATGCTGATTCCGACGAACGCGGCGAGTGAGCTGATCGCATCCGCTCGGTGGTGCCATGCGTCCGCGGCTACAACGGTGCTCCCCACATCCTTGCCGACGCGCGACACCCTTCTGTAGAGGATTTCCTTGACGAAGATTACGCCCGCCGCGACGAAAAGCGTGAATGGCGCCGGAAGGTGTTGGGGGGCGAGAATCTCATGAATTGACAGGATCGAGATGCCAACCGCAGCGCCAAGCAGCATCAGCGAGACGACCGCGGCGGCGAGCGGCTCGGCCTTGCCGTGGCCGTATGGGTGGTCTTCGTCGGCGGGGCGGGCGGCGATGCTCAGGCCCATCCACACTATCAGCGAAGAGAAAATATCTGCCGACGACTCAACGGCGTCGGCCACCAGCGCATTGGCGTGACCGACGATGCCCGCAAACAGCTTTACGAGCACCAGGACCGCATTTATCAGCAGGCCGGCCTGCGCCCAGCGGATACTCCGGCGGGTGGCGCTATCCACCGCAGCTGGCTCTAAAGGTCGGCTGTCTCCAACCGCTCGGCGGCCGCATTGATGCGCGACGCATAAGCCTCCGGATCCTCTCCGGGGACGCGAAGGGGAATCACGAAATCGGGATTCTCCGGCGGATTGGAGAAGGGGGTGTTCACGAAGAGGTCTCCGCCGCGGGCGATCACCCCCGCCTCGAAGCGATCGATGGCGGTCATCAGGTCGTCCAGCTGACCGCTGCTCTCGCGTCCAGTGAGGAGCACTCCCTTCTGTCGCAGTCGCCCAGCCAGCTCGAGCGCAGCTCCATCTCGCTCCTCGCGGCGATGCGGGTCGAGTGCCTCCTGCTGCTCCTCAAAGGATTCCTCTGTCATCCAGCCTCCGTGGTTTCGGGATTGCGAACATAACCTGCAAGTCCCGTGATACCCGTCGTGAAAGCTGCGACATTACATGAGTTCCGTCGAGGGCAGGTACAATGTCGCGAGCATTCGTAAAAGAAGATGCTGGGTGGGGCGATCCGGGGAAACGCTATTCTCTTCCCGCCCGCAGCGACCCCGGCTACGACCAGGCGGCGGCCGAGGCGTTGCTCGAGGGCGCGCGATCCGGCGACACGGGAAGCGCCGAGAGCGCAACTGGATACTACTGGGGCGAAAAAAAGCTGCGCCCCTTCGTGGAGGCGATTCGCGCGCGCGCTGAGCGCGAGGGAGACGAACGGCTCACGCAGCTTGCGGAGAGGTTTCTCCGCTAGCCGCCGTCAGAAAACCGCGGGCACCTCCAAGACTGAATAGCGGCGCGAAATCTCCCGCGCCGCCGCTCAGGCACCGCGACCACTTGCCGACCGGTTGGAGTGTTCGCTACATACAAGCGCCCACTCACCCTCGCCCGCCCGGAGAACTGATAGTGAATCCTCGCGCCCTTTGCCTGTTGGTTGGCGCCGCTCTTACGTCCCTCCCTCCGTCGTCCGCCACTTCACAACGTCGGCCGCTTCCCGGCCGGCCCGTTCCGGGCTCACCGACGTCATCGGGCGCGTACGACAGCAGTGCGTTCGCCGCCCTTCGGTGGCGCGAGATCGGCCCGTTTCGAGGAGGACGCTCGGTCGCGGTAGCCGGCTCGAGCAAGCGCCCCAATGAGTACTACTTCGGAACGACCGGGGGCGGAGTCTTCAAGACGACCGACGGCGGAATCACCTGGGCGCCGGTCACCGACAAATACTTCGGCGGCACGATCGGCGCGATCGGCATCAGCGAATCGAATCCCGACATCGTGTACGTCGGCGCCGGCGAGTACCCGATTCGCGGAAACGTGTCACACGGCGATGGAGTTTGGCGGACGAGTGACGCCGGAAAAACCTGGACGTCGGTTGGCCTCGCCGACACACGGCAGATCTCGAGGGTGCGCGTCAATCCCACGAACCCCGACATCGTCTACGTCGGAGCCCAGGGACACGTCTTCGGCCCGAACGCCGAGCGCGGCGTTTACAAGACGACCGATGGGGGAAAGACGTGGAGAAGGATTCTCTACCGCAACGACTCCACCGGCGTCACCGATCTCGTGCTCGACCCCACCAATCCCGAAATCATCTACGCCGCACTCTGGCAGGCGTGGCGGACCCCGTGGCAGCTGGTCTCGGGCGGAGCGGGAAGCGGAATCTTCAAATCCACCGACGGCGGCGAGCACTGGACCGAGCTGACGCGGAATCCCGGCCTGCCCCAGGGAGTGATAGGCAACATCGGCCTCGCCATCTCACCGAGTAACTCGAATAGAGTCTGGGCGATTGTGGAAGCCGATTCCGGTGGAGTGTTTCGCTCTACCGACGGAGGGGCGACGTGGGCGCGAACCAACAGCGATCGCCGGCTGCGCCAGCGCGCGTGGTACTACACTCGCATTTTCGCGGATCCGAAGAACGACAAATCGGTGTACGTGCTCAACACCGGAATGTACCGGTCATCCGACGACGGCAAGACATTCCGGCCGATCCAGGTTCCCCATGGCGACAACCACGACCTGTGGATCGCTCCCAACGACGCTGAGAGGATGATCGAGTCAAATGACGGGGGCGCGAACGTGTCGTTCAATGGCGGGAAATCCTGGTCGGAGCAGGATCAGGCGACAGCGCAATTCTACCATGTGGTCACCACCAATCATTTCCCGTATCGCGTCTGCGGCGCGCAGCAGGACAACTCGACGCTGTGCGGTCCGAGCCGGAAGAGCGGCGGCATCGACATCAGCGACTGGTACGACGTCGGTGGCGGCGAGAGCGGCTACATCGCGGTGCGGGCCGACACGCCCGACATCGTTTTCGCCGGATCGTATGGAGGCCTCCTCACCAGGAAGGACATCAAAACGGGCTTCGAGCGGGACGTAAATCCGTGGCCCAACAATCCAATGGGCCACGATGCAGCCGACGCGAAGTATCGCTTTCAGTGGACCTACCCGATCGTGCTCTCGCCGCACAATCCGGGACGGATGTACGTCGGGAGCAGCGTGATCTTTCAAACGGACGACGAAGGCCAGACGTTCAAGCCGATCAGTCCCGACCTCACGCGGCACGACCCGCGCACGCTCGGCGCGTCCGGCGGTCCGATCACCAAAGACCAGACATCCGTCGAGTACTATGCGACCGTCTTCACGATTGCCGAATCGCCGCGTACGGCCGGCGTGATCTGGGCAGGCTCGGATGATGGACTGGTCAACGTCACGCGCGATGGTGGAAAGACCTGGAAGAACGTGACGCCGGCCGGCTTGCCGGAGTGGGCGCGCATCTCGATGATCGACGCGTCGAATTTCGCGCCGGGCACGGCGTATGTCGCGGCCAACCGGTACCAGCTCGACGACATGAAGCCGTACTTGTACAAGACCAACGACTACGGCGCGACGTGGACGCCGATCACGAGCGGAATTCCCCCTACGGAGTTCACTCGCGTCTTGCGCGAGGACCCAGAGCGCGCGGGCCTCCTGTACGCGGGAACGGAGAGAGGGGTCTGGATATCGTTCGACGACGGCGCCAACTGGCAATCGCTGCGTCGCAACCTGCCGATCGTTCCAATTCACGATCTCGCCATCAAGGAAGGGGACCTGATCGCCGCGACGCACGGACGCTCGTTCTGGATTCTCGACGACCTCTCCGCGCTTCGTCAGATGAGTCCGGAGATCGCTCGTGCTCCCGCGCACCTGTTCAAGCCGCGTAAGGTCTATCGCGCCGGCTTTGGCGGTGGAGGCGGAAACGGCGCGGCGGGCGGACATCCCACCGGCGCGAATCCTCCCTCAGGCGGCGTCGTCTACTACTCGCTTGCGCAACCGCGCCAGCTGGTGACGATCGATTTCCTCGACCCGCAAGGAAAAATCATTCGCAGCTTCACCAGCCAGCAGGACCCGAAAGTCGCGGCTGATTCCGTTCGCGCCGACAGCATTCGCTCGGCGCGCAACGACAGCTTGCGTCGCGCGGGCGTGACGCCGGATACCACGGCCCGCGCTGAGGCGAGCGGCGAAGAGACGCCGCCGAGCGAAGAGGGCCCGGTGCGGCGGCCGCCTCCACCGCGTGTGGCCAACAAAGCCGGCCTCAATATGTTCGCCTGGAATTTGCGCTATCCTGATCCCTCCGTATTCGAAAACATGATTCTTTGGGCAGGCAGCATTGCAGGACCGGTGGTCCTGCCGGGAACGTACACCGTCCGCCTCAACGTGAACGGTCAGAGATACACGCAGCCTCTTACGATAGTGAAAGATCCGCGAAGCACCGCGACCGACGCCGATCTGAAGGAGCAATTCGACTTCCTAATGCGTATTCGCGATAAGACCAGCCAGGCGAACGATGCCGTTAAGACCATCCGCAACGTGAAAGCACAGCTTGCAGATCGCGCGAAGAAAATGCCGGCGGACAAGAGCGTCGCGTTCTCTCGCAGCGCCGCGGACCTGTCAAACAGGCTCTGGGCGATCGAGGGCGTGATATATCAGGTCAGAAACCAGTCGGGCCAGGACCCGCTCAACTACCCTATCAAACTGAACAACAAGATCGCGGCACTCTCGGGTGTCGTTGGGGGAACCGATGCGAAACCGACGAGCCAGTCGTACACGGTGTTCAACGATCTCTCGTCGCAGCTGGACCGACAACTGTCGGCTCTGCGCGATGCGCTCATCGTCCTGCCGTCGATCAACACGACGCTGAAGGCAGCCGGCTTGCCGCCGATCGTGCCGAGTACCGAGGAAATCAAGCCTTCTCCCGCGAGCGTGCCGCCGGCGGCTGGCGCGGGCGAAAGCGAGGGAGAGAAATAATCTCAATGCGCGCGCGCATTCTATTGATGCTGCTTGGCGCCGGTGCCGTGGCGTTGAGCGGCGCGTGCAACGGAGACGCCAACCGGGCGGCCACGCGCATTCGCGTGATCGATTCCACTTACACCGAGTCGTGGCAACCGATGGAGGACACCGGGACTGTCTACCGGATTGAAGTTGTCTCTCCGCTTGGCGCCGACACGATCCGAAACGTCATTCCACCAGCGCCGATTCTGGTGGGCGATAGTCTCGTCATCGGGCTCCTTCAGTTCTCGGAGGATTCGTCCACGCCGCAGCGCCAGATCTTCCGCCTGCGTCTGGGAAAACACCGGATCGAAACGAGCCCCATACCCGACGACGTCTGGTCTTCGTACCAGGATCTGCTCGTTTCCCCGGATGGACGCTTCCTCGCTTATGTCGGCGAGGATACAACGCCGGCGAATCCCGGCACCTACGGAATCGTGCGCGATCTCAAGAGCGGCGCGATCGTGGTGAGGGGTCCCGGAGGTGGCGGATGCGATTGCGACGAAGACTTCAATCACGCTCGCTGGTTCGCTCCCGACAGCTTCGAAATCGCCGTCGCGCACAGCAACAGCGGCGGTGGGTGGCAGCGACTGTCCGGCAAGGCATCGGCGAGCCGGATTCACGTGGACACGCTGAGCGACGAACCGGACTGGCATTGAAAGATCCCACCCGCGCTTTTCTCCGCCACACGCTCGCCACCATCGCCTATCGAGCGGCGAAAGTCGAGCGTTTTGCTCCGCCCGGCTTTGGAAATTTCCAGCTCGGGAAGGCTGCTCGCACTCCCGTACAGATCGTTGGGCACATGGCCGATCTGTTCGATTGGGGCCTCCGTATGGCGCAGGGAAAACCCGACTGGGTCCAATCCAAGCCGCAGGCTTGGAGAACGGAAGTAGCGAGGTTTCACGCATCCCTTCTCGAGCTCGACCGGTACCTGGCGTCGGATGCGCCCCTGGGCACGACCGCCGAGGAATTGTTTCAGGGCCCGATTTCAGATGCGCTTACGCACATCGGTCAGATCGCAATATTGCGGCGGCAGGACGATTCGCCGGTGCGGTCCGAGGTCTATGCCAGGGCGGATATTGCCTCCGGCCGGGTTGGCGCGGAGCAGCCGACGAATAAGTTCGAATTCGACAGCCCGCCGGTGCCGACGACGGCCGAGTAACCTCCGCGGCAAGTTTCGACAGCCCGTCGGTGACAGCGACGCCCGAGTAGTCTCCGGGGCAAATATGGAATGAGCGAGCGCTCTGCTGCATCTTAATCTCCGACCCTTCGTGCAACCTGCTGCCTCCTGAGCTCGTAGAGATTCCATATGCAGACATCCGTTCAGGTACCCGCGCGTCCCAGCCCCCCGACCGGGGTTGGTCCCGGAGCTCAAGAGTCCCCGTCACTCGTTCGCACGCCGCAAATCCTGGTCACCGGGTCTCAGGGCTCCCAGCCGATCACGATTCCCATGCCGCGCACCGCCGCGGACATCGACGCCCTTAAGGCGCGCCGCGAGGAGCTCTCGAATCAACTTCAATCGGTTGACAGCCGGCGCTCTAAATTGATCAATCAGCTGAAACAAACCGCAGATGCGACAGCAACCCAGGGACTGGAAGCGCGCCTCGCGCTGCTCGACGCGCGACAGCTGCAGCTGGAATCGGATATTCAGCTGACTGGCGAACAGCTTACTAGCCCGGCCGCCGGTGTGATCGCCAGCACTGCGGCGCCTCCGGTCTTCGCCGGCCTTGGATCGAGGGAAGTAATGACGCTGTCGGTGCTGTCGATCGTTTTGGTATTCTTTCCGCTGGCAGTCGGTGCAGCCCGCGCGGCCTTGAAGAAAGCCAACAGGCCCGGGCCGCCGGCGGCCGCATTTATGGAGACCGCCCAGAGGCTGGAGCACTTGGAAGCATCAGTCGATGCGATAGCGATCGAGATCGAGCGGATATCGGAGGGGCAACGCTTCGTTACCAAGCTCCTCTCCGAAAGCCAGCCGGCGCCCATGCTTGGCGCCGGCCAGCGCACTCCGGAGACCGTCCGAGGAAGCTAGACCGCCGGGGAGGCGATCTTCGGGTT
>Ga0208078_1000204_pt1 | contig 16034 bp, 13 predicted proteins | sample NGESurdeep072012_3_FD_184468 | JGI IMG/M metagenome (GOLD analysis project Ga0208078, IMG submission 184468) | Arctic peat soil microbial communities from Barrow, Alaska - NGEE Surface sample 53-2 deep-072012 (SPAdes) | ecosystem: Environmental > Terrestrial > Soil > Wetlands > Peat ...
TTCGGAATCGCCACCGCGTCGATCGCGTGTGGCGGTTCGAGCGATGGCGGCAGTGTGACTCCTCCCGACGGCAGCACCTTCCCGAGCGCGCTCACGGTCGCGGGGGGAATGCACATCGCTTACTTCGCGAAGGTGCCCGGCGCGCGCGTGATGGCTCTCGGCCCCGACGGTGCGGTGTACGTGAGCGAGACCGGCGCGAACAAGGTCGTGCGCGTGTGGGACACGAACGGTGACAACGTAGCGGACAGCCTGCGCACGGTGGTGGAAGGGCTCAACGGACCGTCGGGGCTCGCGTTTCACAAGGGCTATCTCTACATCGCGAACACGAACGGCGTGGTGCGCGTGCAGCTGAATGCGCAGGGCGTCGTCATGGCGTCGCCGGTGTCCGTGAACTCGCTGCCTGCCGGCGGTGGACATGCGACGCGCACGATCGTGTTCGGCGCCGACAGCGCGATGTACGTGTCGGTGGGCTCGTCGTGCAACCTGTGTGTGGAGACGGACTCGGAGCGCGCGAGTGTCGTGCGCTTCAACGAAGATGGCTCGAGCGGCCGGGTGTTTTCGCGCGGGCTGCGCAATGCCGTGGGGCTCGCGGTGAATCCGACGACGCACAAGCTGTGGGTGTCGCAGAACGAGCGCGACAACGTGACGCCCGACCATCAGAATCTGCCGCCGGAAGAGATCAACATTCTGCAGGACGGGAAGGACTTCGGCTGGCCGTACTGCTATTCACTGAATGGCGCGCCGGTGCCGAATCCGGAGTACAACGACGCGGCGCGCTGCGCGACGACGGTCACTGCCGCGCTCGAGATGCAGGCGCACTCCGCGCCGCTCGGCATGACCTTCCTCGACAAGGCGACGCTGCTGCCGTCCGAGTATCGCGGCGATCTGCTGGTCGCGTTTCACGGCTCGTGGGATCGCGATCAGCCGACGGGGGCGAAGGTCGTGCGCGTGAAGATCTCGGGCGGCGTGCCGACGGGCGTCGAGGACTTCGTGAGCGGATGGCAGCGCGCGGATGGCTCGCGCTGGGGGCGTCCGGCCGATGTGCAGGTGTACAAGGACGGCTCGGTGCTCATCTCGGACGATCAGAGCGGCTCGCTCTATCGCGTCGCTCCGTAGTGGCGCGATGGTAGCGGCGTGAACTCATTGTCGCGCACGGTGCTCGCCGCGGTCGCGCTCGCGTCACTCGTGGTTGGTGGCGCGCGGCCGCTCGCCGCGCAGACGCTCGTCGCGCAGAACCAGCGCCTCGTCGCGCGCGCGGACACGCTCCTGATCGCGGGGCGCATCTTCGAAGCCGAGTCGCTCTACTACATCGCCGTGCGGCGCGGGCCGCGCGATCCCGTCGCGCGCCTCGCGCTCGGGCGCTATCTCGCGCAGCGTGGCGCGCTCAAGGTTGGCGCGGTGCTCATGGAGGAGGCGCGATACTTCGGCGGCGACGCCGCGCGGATAGCCGTCGAGCTCGCGCCGGTGTACGAGCGGCTTGGCGAGTACAACCATCTGGCGGCGCTGCCGGCGAGTGCGGTGCCGTACGGCGAGCGGATGCGCGCGGAGTATCTGCGCGACAATCGGCCGGCGATCGCGGGTCCCGATTCGGCGACCGTCGACTACGTGGTGAACGACAGCCAGCTGCTGGGTCGCGTGAGGTTGTTGATCGGCGCCGACACGGTAACCGCGACGATCGATGCGCGAACGGAGGGGCTCGTGCTCGACACCGTGTGGGCGCGGCGCAAGGAGCTGCCCCGCTTCGGCGCGCGCGCGCTCGCGGCGAGCGCTGTGGATGCGGTGACGCCGACGGTGGCGCTCGGGCCGTACACCTTCTCGAACGTGCCAACGCGATTCGCGATGTTGCACGGTGCGGCGAAGGCGACGATCGGGCTCGATCTGATAGGACAGCTCGCGCCGAGCTTCGATCCGCGCGGCGGGAAGATCGTGCTGCGCGCGGGCGGGAGACTGCCGTCGACGTTCCCGGGGCTACGGATTGCGACGCTCACGAATGATCGCGGCGTGTACGTGGTGAAGGGCGAGACGATCTTTCCGCTCGGGCACCCCGATGTACAGCGCTACTTCCGGAATTCGCGGTGGACGCTGAATCCGAAGCGGGGGGAGGTGGTGGTGGATTCGGTGGGGGCGCCGAAGTCGTTGTAGGACTGCTCGAGTCTCTAACGCCCGATCCGTCGCAGCTCCACCAGCAGACATCGGTCCTGCACCACCTCAATGCCCGCGCGCGCGAGCTGCTCCGCCACCGTGTCGTGCCGGATCCCCGACTGCAGCCACACCGCTCTCGGCCGCTTCGCGAGAATATCGTCGACGTGCTGCGGAATATCTTGCGGACGTCGAAACACATCGACGAGATCGATCTCACCCGGCACCGCCGAAAGCGTGCGGTATGCGGTCGATCCGAACAGCTCGCGCATCTCCGGATAGTAGACGGGCACCGGAATCACCTCGTAGCCCGCGCGATGCGCATGCTCCGGCACGTAGTACGCAGGCGCGCCGGACTCTGGCGTCTTCACGCCCAGGACCGCGATGCGGCGCGTACGCTCGAGCAGCGCGCGCAGCTGCGCCGGCGTGTCGAGCAGCCGCTCGCGCCAGTCGAGCTCAGGGTCGAAGAGACTGTCGGGCTTTGCGGTCACCGTTGTCGCCTCTGCATGGGAGCACATCGCATCCGGTCACCAACTCCAATCTCAAGATATGTGCTCGCTCGCGCCGCGCGTTTCTCACCTTCGCGGGGGTAGAGTGCACCTGGCCGTTCAGCTAGCTTTCTAGGCTGTATACAATGAACGCTGGCACTGAGGAGATCTCCGAATGCGAATGCTTGTTCTTGGTGCGGGCCTGCAAGGCTCGGCCTGCGCGTATGACCTGCTCCAGAATCCGAATGTCACCGAGGTTCGCCTCGCCGACCTGAACATTTCGCACCTCCCCGACTTCCTCAACGAGTACTCGGGAAAGCGGCTGATTCCGACGCCGCTCGATGTTCGCGATCGCGAGGCCGTGCTCGCCCTGATGCGCGAGAGCAAGGCGACGATGAGCGCGATTCCGTACTACTTCAATCTCGACCTCGCGCGCCTCGCGGTGCAGGCGGGAACGAACTTCTGCGATCTCGGCGGCAACACCGAGATCGTGTTCCAGCAGAAGGAGCTGGACGCCGAGGCCCGCAAGGCGAAGGTCACCATCGTTCCGGATTGCGGTCTCGCGCCCGGCATGGTGAACATCCTCGCGCAGTACGGCATCTCGCAGCTCGACGATGTGAAGACGGTCAAGATCTTCGTCGGTGGACTCCCGCAGCAACCCGAGGGGCCGCTCGGCTATCAGATCGTCTACTCGCTCGAGGGCGTGCTCGACTACTACACGACGCTCTCGTGGATCGTGCGCAATGGGAAGCGCGAGCAGGTGAAGGCGCTCTCCGAGCGCGAGCCGGTGATGTTTCCGAAGCCGGTAGGCGAGCTCGAGGCGTTTCACACGGCGGGCGGACTGTCGACGATGGCGTGGCGCTACGAGGGGAAGATTCCCTCGATGGAATACAAGACGCTCCGCTATCCGGGACATGCGCACATCATGGAGGCGATTCGCGAGCTCGGACTGCTCGAGCTCACGCCGATCGATGTGAAGGGAACGAAGGTCGTGCCGCGCGATGTGATCGTGGCCGCGATGGGCCCGCGCCTCACGAAGCCCAAGGGGCGCGATCTCGTCGCGCTGCGCGTGGTCGTCGAGGGAACGAAGGGCAGCGCCGCGAAGACGCTGGGCTGGGAGCTGCTCGACTACTACGACGAGTCGCGCGGCATCAGCGCGATGATGCGGACGACGGGCTACTCGCTGTCGATCACTGGGCAGATGCAGGCCAATGGCGAGCTCGAGACGGGCGTGCACACGCCCGACGAGTGCATCCCGGCGGAGAAGTACATCTCCGAGCTGGCGAAGCGCGGCGTGATGATCAGGGAGATCTAGCTGCGATGATCAAGACGTAATTCACAATGCAGCGATCCTTAGCGCGCCTTGGCGACCCTGTCGCCACCGTCGAGTCGCCGGCACTGGTCATCGACCTCGATGCGATGGAGCGCAATCTCGCGGCGATGGCGGCGTTTGCACGCTCGCACGAGGTTCGCTTGCGCCCGCACGCCAAGATGCACAAGAGCGCGGCAATCGCCAAGGCGCAGATCGCCGCTGGTGCGGTCGGCGTCTGCGTACAGAAGGTCAGCGAGGCCGAGGTCCTGGCTGATGCCGGGATCACGGACATCTACATCAGCAACGAGGCGATCGACGCGGCGAAGCTGACGCGGGTGGCCGCATTGGCCGGGCGCATCAAACTCGCAATCGCGGTCGATTCGATCCTCGGCGTGGATCGCCTCGCCGAAGCTTGCAAGGCCGCCGGCAGCGCGCCGAATGTATTCGTCGAGATCGACGTCGGCCAAGGCCGCTGTGGCGTCTCGCCAGCGGCAGCAGGTGCGCTCGCGCGCCACGTTGTGTCGCGCGGCCTGCGCTTCGCGGGCCTGCAGGCCTACCATGGCGGGGCCCAGCATCTACGCGGCGCGGCTGAGCGCGAGGCCGCAGTGCGCAGCGGGGCGACTTTAGTGCGCGCGGCGCAGATGAGCATCACCTCGGCCGGCATCGCGTGCCCGCTCGTGACCGGCGGGGGTACCGGCACGTTTGTCTTCGAGGCCTCGAGCGGCGCCTACGGCGAGCTGCAGGTCGGCAGTTATCTGTTCATGGATAGCGACTATGCCGACAATGAACCGGCGGAACACGCGCCGCGGTTCGAGCACGCCCTGTTCGTCAAGTCGCAGGTGATGAGCCGCGGCGCATCACATGTGGTGGTCGATGCCGGCCTCAAGGCGTACGCGATCGATTCCGGGCTGCCGCGGGTCTGGCGGCGCGAGCTCGAGATGATCAACTACGGCGACGAACACGGCATCCTGAAGCCGAGCGGCAGTGGCTCGGCCGCCGATCTCCCTCTGCTCGGCGAGACCGTCTGGCTAGTGCCGGGGCACTGCGACCCGACCGTCAACCTGCACGACGCTTACGTGGCGGTGCGCGGTGGGGTGGAACGGGGCGTGGTCGAGGCGCTGTGGCCAGTCGACACCCGCGGCTGCCTGCTCTAGAGAAGGCAGCGGAACTGCACCACTATCATCGGCCCGCAAGTGATCGTTCGCACCGCCCCGTGCTTCTGCTATTCCTCGTCAGGCGATCGCGCTCAACGCTCGAACGATGCCAGCGTCGCGCCCATCGCGTCGATCGTCGACTTCGCGTTCCATCGGTCGACGCCGTTGTAGATGAACGCGAAGGCGAGCATCTCGCCGTCTTTCGCCGTGACGTAGCCGCCGAGCGAAATGACGCTGTTCGTCGTTCCCGTCTTGGCGTGGAGATTCCCCTGCGCCGGTGTCGCGCGCATGCGATGGCGCAGCAACTCCGACTGGCCCGCAATCGGAAGCGACGTGTGGAAGGCGTCCTTCCATGGCGCGCTGTTCGCGTACGAGAGCAGCTGCACGAGCGCGCGCGGCGTGATCTTGTCGAGCACCGAGAGCCCACTGCCATCGGCGGCGAACACCGCACCGGGCGCGGCGCCGACCTTCGTCGTCATGAAGCTCTGGAGCAGCCCGTTCGCCGTCTCCACCGAGCCCACCGAGCTCGGTGACGCATGGCGACCCGCATCGCGGAAAAGCAGCTCGGCGTAGTGATTGATGCTCTCGCCATTCATCACGTCGAGCATCTGGCCGATTGACGGAGAAGCAAGTCCCGTCACCTTCACGGAGTTCGGCGGCGTTGCCGCGAAGCTCGTGTTGCCATCGACGGAGATCCCGCGCGCCTGCAGCGCACGACGGAATGCGCCGGCGCAGAACGCCGTCGGATCTTCGACCACGAGCTGATAGCTTCGTTCGCCGGCCTTCGCGCCGATCGTTCCCGATACCTGAATGACGCCCGCGGAGGTGGTGTGCGCGCTGATCCGCGCGCCGCTGCCGGCCACGGTGCGCACGGTCGAGGCGACGGGAAGCGTCGTCGCGGGATCGAGCGCGACCACCGCGCCCGTTTTTCCGCTCCCAGGCTTCACGCGCACGATCACGAGATTCTCGTTCAGCGAGAGCGCGGAGATGCGCGCCGCGTAGCCGGATTGCAGATAGCGCGCCTTCCATCCCTCGGGGATGCGCTGCGTGTCGAAGGCGCTCGCGTCGGCGATCAGCGTGCCCGTGACCCGCTTCACACCTGCCGTCGCGACAAGCTGTGCGAGCGCGTCCATCGCGCCGCCGGCGCCGGTGATGAAGCGCTTCGAGAGCGCAGGGTCGCCGTCACCGCGGATGATGAGATTGCCGCGGAGCACGCCGTCGGCGCCGAGGGGGCCGTCGCGAAGCACGTCGGTGCTGAACTGATGCGCGGCGCCGAACTGGTCGAGCGCGAGCGCAGTCGTGAACAGCTTCATGTTCGACGCGGGCTGCAGCGGCTCGTCGGGATTGACCGTGTAGAGCGTGTCGTTGCGCGTGAGCGAGAGGACGACCACGCCCCAGGTGCCATTGCGCACGCGGCTCATCATGAGCTGGTGCAGATCGCTCACGAGCTCGAGCTCACTCGCCGGCGTCTCGAAGTGGATCGCCGAGACGGCGCGGGTTTCCCGGCGGGCGCGACGGCGGGGGCGGTGCTTGGTGTCGTCGGCGGGCTGGTGGACCGTCGGCGCGGTCAGCGCGCGAGGAGTAGCCGCAACGCTATTCGTGGGTGAAGCGAGCACAGCAGTAAACGCCAGCGCGATTCCGGCGCGGAGTAGAATGGATTGCGAAGTGGTCGAGCGGAGGAATAATGACAAGTGCAACGCCGGCATGGTGTTAGAAGAACGAAAGCAAATATGGCTGGGCGATGGAAGCTCATGCGCCGCGACGCGCACGTCAACCCTGTCACTACGAGTTGGATGGCACTGCGTCACAAATTTGCAGCGCGTAACGATGTCCTGCCTGTCTCGACGCTTTCAGGGCTGACGAAGCCACTGCAGCGTCACTCAGCTTCCTTCCGCAGACCGCGCGCTGAATCGCTCGGGTACGGAAAGTAAAGCTCGTTTCCGTCCAGATCACGCACGATCATGAGCGGGTAGCCCCAATACCCGTCCTCCACACTCACACGCTTGCCTTCCAGTTCAGCGCGTAGCGCGTGCAGGACACCGACGTCGAGCGAGATGAAGGTGAGTCCAGAGCCCACTTTGTTCGGCCACTGCGAAGACAAAATGAGCGCGCAGCCCTGGCGATCCACCTGCGCCACGAGCGCTTGCCCCTCCTCTTCGTAGCGCCAGCTCTGCGTGAATCCCAGTTGGTTGACGTAGAAGTCGACCGAGCGGTCGACGTCTCCAACGAACAGAACCGGACGCGTATACCAATCGCTCACGGAGGTACTCCTCCATTCGTACGTCAGACTTTGACGATGATTCCGCGCCGGTGCATGAGATGCAGCCCGGCGTAAAAAACGGCGACGTAGATGAGCGCAAAGAGCAGGCTCGCGTCGCGGGGATCGGAGAAGAGCGGGGCGAGAAGCGAATCGTACATCGCGCTCTGCACGGATACGAGTGCGCCGCCGCGCGGCACCTTCACCAGCGTGTAGATCAAGCGCGAGAGGAAGCCCGACGCCACGAACGCGACGATCGGATTGAGCCCGAAGGGAATGAACGGCTTCGTCCAGGCCCGCCAGCCGCGCACATCCACGAGCCACGCGCACGTCGCGATCGCGACGCATGCCATCCCAGCCGTGAAGAGTACGTAGGAGCTCGTCCACAGATTCTTCCCGATCGGGAAAGACCACGCCCACACCAGCCCTGCCGCCATCCCGAGCGAGCCCACCGCGAAGAGAGTGGTGAGTCGCTCCTCGAGCGGGCGCGGTTGCGCGATCCATCGTCCGGCGAGCACGCCAAGCATCGCGGTGGCCGTCGCGGGAATGGTGGAGAGAATGCCCTCTGGATCCCAGATGCCGCCGCCGCCGATCCACATGTGATTCGGACCGATGACGCTGCGATCAACCCACGCCGCGAGCGACGCGCCCGGATCGCTGAGGAGGAGCGCACCCATGCCGTGTCCGGGCACCGGGATGAGCGTGAGCGCGAGCCAGTAGCCGACGAGCAGCGCCGCGACGATCCAGAGTTGCGCGCGCACGCTCGTGCGCATCGTGAGCAGCGCGCCAAGCAGATAGCAGACGCCGATGCGCTGCAGCACGCCCGTCACGCGCCAGTGCGAGACGTCGAGCGGGATGGTGGTGGAGTCGAACACCACGCCACCCGGGAGGTGCACCAAAAACTGGTGATACGGGAATCCCGTCATCAGCAGCCCCACCCCGATGATCGTCAACGCTCGGCGCGCGGTCTGGCGCATGATCGCGCCGTCGCTCTCACCGCGCGCGCGGCGTGCCTCGCGCGAGAGATGGGTGGTGACGCCGACAATAAGCAAGAAGAACGGGAAAATCAGATCGGTGGGCGTCCAGCCGAACCACGGCGCGTGCTCGAGCGGCTCGTAGATCGCACCCCAGCTCCCCGGATTGTTCACGAGGAGCATGCCGGCGACGGTGACCCCCCGAAACACGTCGAGCGACAGAAGTCGCTCGCGAGTGGGGGACGGCGTCACCGCGTTGCCATCAGAAGCTGACTTTGAGATGGCCGAAGAGGAAGAGCAGGCCGACGATGATGAACGACGCCAGCACGAGCGGTGCGACGAAGAGCGCGCGAAAGAGCTTCGCATCGTACTTGAGATGCATGTAGAACATCACGACGATCGTGAACTTGATCGCCGATAGCGCGAGCAGCACGGGCACGAACAGCTTCGTGGCGGTGAACGAGGGGATGTAGTAGATCCATACCTCGAGCGCCGTGATCGCCGCCAGAATCAGCGCGACCCACTTGTACGTGCCCCAGTCCGGGTGCGTGTGCTCGCGCGCGGCGGCGTCGCCTTGCGAGTCGTGCGACACGTTCGAGTGCGAGTGATCGGCGGCCATCTAGTGTCCCCGGTTACTTGATGAGGTAGACGAGCGTGAAGATCGCGATCCAGACCACGTCGACGAAGTGCCAGTAGAGCGCGCAGACGTCGACGTTGATCGCCTCGTCCGGCGTGAGCCCGCGCTTCATGTCGATGAACAGGAGCGTGAGCAGCCAGATGACGCCGGCCGTCACGTGCGCGCCGTGGAAGCCCGTGAGAATGAAGAACGACGAGCCGAACAAATTCGTGTGGATCGTGAGCCCCTCGTGCACGAATGAGGTGAACTCGTACGCCTGGAAGGCGAGGAACGTCGCGCCGAGCAGCGCCGTGGAGGCGAGCCAGATCTTCGACGACTTGCGATCGCCGCGCACGACGGCCGAGTGCGCGAGCACCATCGCGAGCGAGGACATGAGGAGCACGAAGGTCGAGACCGACGTGACCGGAATATTGAGGATCGCCTTGTAGACGTGCCCCGTGGCCGGATCGGTCCACGCCTCGTGCGGGAACGGCCCGACCAGCGAGCGCCCGCGATAGATGAGATAGGTCGAGATCAGCGACGCGAAGAAGAAGCACTCCGAGCCGATGAATGCCCAGATCGCGACCTTCGTGTTGTTGAGCCCCGTGCTGGTGGGCGGATGCCCGGCATGGGTGTCGTGTGTGTCGATAGCGGCGGTGGCCAAAGCGATCTCCGAAAGCGTCAGGTCGTGAAGTTGATGCGGAGCTAGTGGTGCTCGGGCTCGAGCGGCGTAAGCAGCCAGCTATACAGCGACAGTACGAACACAACTGCTGCGACGAGCATGATCGGCAGATTCTTGTGCATGATGAGACCGATGAACACAGAGCCGAGCGCGAAGGCGGCGACGAACGGACGGATCGTGGGCGTCGGCATCACGATGCCGAGCGCGCTCGCGGTCGGATGCGCATCCGCGGCGTTGAGCTTCGTGTCGGACGGCACCTGCACCGAGCCGACCTTCTGGCCCGCGAGTGCGATCTCGGCGAGTCCCTCCGGTTCGCTTCCGTGCGGTACATCGGCGCTCAGCCTCGGCGACTTGCGATCCCAGAGCGGATAGCGCGACGTGACCTTCGGAATGACCGCGAAGTTGTAATCCGGCGGCGGGGAGGGAATCGTCCACTCGAGCGTTGCGCCGCCCCATGGATCGTTGCCCGCGACTTTGCCGCTCTTCATGCTCGAGAACCAGTTGTACGCGAAGAAAATCGTGCCGATGACGATGAGCAGCGCGCCATAGCTCGCGAGATGGTTGTTCTGCTCCCACCCCTGTCCGGCATCGTAGCTCGAGATGCGGCGCGGCATGCCATCGAGCCCGAGGAAGTGCATCGGGAAGAACGTCAGGTTCATGCCGATTGCGGTGAGCCAGAAGTGCCAGTTGCCGATCTTCTCGCTCATCAGGCGGCCCGTGATCTTCGGATAGAACATGTAGAGGCCGGCGAACAGCCCCATCATCGATCCGCCAAAGAGCACGTAGTGAAAGTGCGCGACGATGAAGTAGCTGTCGGTCTGTTGCAGATCGGACGGCGGCGAGGAGTGCATGACGCCGGAGATACCGCCGATCGTGAAGAGCGCGACGAGGCCGATCGCGAACTTCATTGCCGTGGTGAAGCGCAGCGAGCCGCCCCACATGGTGCCGAGCCAGTTGAAGATCTTCACGCCCGTCGGAATCGCGATCAGCATCGTGGTGATGGCGAAGAACGAATCGGCGATCGGGCCCATGCCAACCGCGAACATGTGGTGCGCCCACACGCCGAAGCCGAGGAAGGCAATCAGGATGCCCGAGTAGACCATCACGGGATATCCGAACAACGGCTTACGCGAGAACACCGGCAGCACTTCGGAGACGAGACCGAAGGCCGGGAGAATCAGGATGTAGACCTCGGGATGCCCGAAGAGCCAGAAGAGATGCTGCCAGAGCAGTGGATCGGCGCCGGCGGAGACTTCGTAGAAGTTCGTGCCGAAAAAGCGATCGAGCATGAGGAACGTTAGCGCGACCGTGATGATCGGGAAGGCGAGGATGATCAGGAACTGCGTGATGAACGCCATCCACGAGAAGATCGGCATGCGCATGAAGTGCATGCCGGGGGCGCGCATGTTGATGATCGTCGTGATGAAGTTGAAGCCGGCAGCCAGCGACGAGATGCCGAGGATCTGGAGGCCGATCACCCAGAAGTCGATGTTGAGGCCGGGCGAGTACGGGCGCGTGGTGAGGGGCGCGTAGCCGAACCAGCCGCCGTTGGGCGCCGCGTGGAAGAACCACGAGGCGTTGATGAACAGGCCGCCGAAGAGAAAGACCCAGTAGCTGAAGGCGTTGAGCCGGGGGAAGGCGACGTCGCGCGCGCCGATCTGCAGCGGGATCAGATAATTGAAGAAGGCTGCGGACAGCGGCATGATGACGAGGAAGATCATCGTCGTGCCGTGCATCGTGAACAGCTCGTTGTACGTCTGCGCGGTGACGACGTGGCCGTTTGGGCCGTAGAGCTGCATGCGGATGATGCCGGCTTCGATGCCGCCGACGAGGAACCAGAACAACGACGTATATAGATAGAGCTGACCGATGCGCTTGTGGTCAGTCGTCGCGAGCCAGCTCCACAGCCCCGACTCGTACTTGTGCGAGGTATGTGCGGCTGGTAGCGGCAGTGAAACTGTCGTGGCCATTTCGATCTCCGATTACTTCAGGGACGAGAGATACGCGGCGAGATCCGCGATCTGCTGGTCGGTATAGACTCCCGGCGTGTCGCCCTTTTCGGCCTTGCCGAAGAGCGGCATCAAGCTGCCCGGCTTCATCGCCGGCGCATTCTTGATCCAGAGCTCGAGATGCTTCATGTCGTTCGGATAGAGTCCGCCGGCGATCGTCGTGCGGCTGCCGACGTGCGTCAGATTCGGCGCGAGAATGCCCTGCGCAGTCGGGACGCCGCGAATCGTATGGCATGCGATGCACGGCGCGGTCTTGAAGAGCGCTCCGCCTCGCGCGGCATCGCCCTCGGCGCTCGCATCGAAGGCGAGCGCCGCGGGCGTCGGCGTCTTCGGAATCACCCACTCGGGGAGCTTCGCGCGCGGGTACGTCGACGAAGCCGTGTCGGACACGTTCATCACCGGCGTCACGACGGGTGGCGGCGCAGCCCCGTTGCCGACGGTGGTCGTTCCCTTGGCCGACGCGGCGGTCATGACCGCGGCGCCACCAGCCTTTGCGCTGTCCGCGGCCGCGACGGCGGGCGCAGGCGGCGTACTCCCAATCGCGTTGGTCTTCTGGTGCGCAGCCCACGCCTCGAAGTCGGCCGGCGACACCGTGAACACCTTGAAGCGCATGTTCGCGTGCGACGTGCCGCAATACTCGGCGCAGAACCCATTCCAGGCGAACGCCGAGTCGGGGGTGAACCAGATGTAATTGGTGTGATTCGAGATCAGATCGCGCTTGCCGTTGAGCTGCGGAATCCAGAAGGAGTGAAGCACATCCTTCGTAGTGAGCGCGAAGCTCGCGGTGCGTCCCACCGGCAGATAGAGCTCATTCGCCGTGACGACGCCGTACTGCGGGTAGCGGAACTCCCACCACCATTGATGCCCTATCACCTCGACCTGCAGCGCATTCGGCATCGCCTTCGCCTGCGTCTCGAAGATCGTCTTGATCGTCGGGACAGCGATGAAGGCGAGAATGACGGCTGGGACGAGCGTCCATCCAATTTCGAGGGTCGTGTTTCCGTGAATCTGCTTCGCCTCGCGATTGCCGTCCTTGTCGCGGAACTTGACGAGGATGACCACGAGCAGCGTCTCGACGAGAATGAAGACGAGTATGCCGAGGTAGAGCAGCCTGCGCGTCAGAAGGTCTACTGAGTGACCGAACTCTGAGTGCGCACCAAAAATGGTATTCGGCGTGAAGTTGTTGCAGGCCGAGAGCGATGCGGCGAGTAGCAGCGCGAGAGCCGGCGTCAGCCAGCGCATGCGGAGAGCACGGGTCATCCCGAATCCTTGCTATGACTATGGAAGGGCGCCAGAGAAGCGCACCTGATGAACGACAGAGTGAAAGTATTCCCGGTCGTGGGTCTTTTCAAGCAAAAAGCATGATTCGACTACGCTAGTCCACGAGTTCGAGGCGCGAGTTCGGAAGCGAGCGCCTCCCCGCTTTCGATTGGGCGTGTCCATTCAATGTGACAATATCCGCTGTAAAGTCAAAGCGGCCAGAAAAGAGCGACGAGCCGATGCCGTAGGAGTCTACCGGCACGCCTGCTTCCTCGAACGCGCGGATCTTGTCGACGGTGAATCCACCCGAAACCATGATCTGCACGGCAGGAAAACCGGCCTCATCGAGTGCGCGCCGCACGTTCCAGACGAGCTGCGGATTGACGCCGGTGGGGCGAAAGGTCCCCATCTGCTTGATGATGGAAGCGTCGACGAGATTCTCCGACGTATCCAGGCGCACGGCCCAGAGGCGCCCGTCCATCGCGCGCGCGACGTCGAGACTCGTACGCACGCAATCGTTCTCGTAATCGACCAGCGTGATGATCTGCACCGACGGATCGATGTATTCGGCGAACTTCCTCGTGGCGAGCACGGTGTCGCCGTCATAGGCCGCGATGAGCGCATGCGGCACCGTGCCGATGCCCGTCGATCCCCACCAGCTCGCCTGCGCATCCGTCGACACGCCGATCGCGCCGGCGATGTGCGCCGCATAGCCATCGCCCGTCTGCACGAGCCAGTGATCGTGGCGCGCGGGGAAGAACATCACTGTTTTCGGATGCGCTGCGTCGACGACCGCGCGCGTGTTCGTCCCGACGCGCGTGCGTCGCGCGAGCACGCCGAGGTAGAGCGTTTCGAGGTGCGCGAACATCTCGTACGGGCCCTCGATCGTCATCACGGTCTCCCACGGCTCGATCCGTTCGCCGTCGTAGAGCGCGCGAACGGTGAGCGCCTTCCAGTCGTCGGCGCACAGTTTGAGGATCGCGATCGCCTCGTCCATCCCGCCCAGGTACGCATGGGATTTGCCAAAGACCTGCATGACGACGCGCGATGCGTGATGATCGGCGAGCAGGATCTCGCGCGCGCGCACGAAATACTTGTCCGAGTAGTAGCCCTCCCGCATCCGCTCGACTGGGAGATGGAAGACGGAGGGATCGAGGCGGTTCCGGCGGGTAGTGGCCATCGGCCATGCAAGGTATCGGCGCCCGCTCACTGGCGGCAACGGTCGTGAAAGGGGTATTCTCACAATGATGTCCATCCTCGAAGCGCATCTCATCTGTTCTCTGCTGGTCGTGATCGATTTGGTCACGCGAGCGCTGCGCTTTCAGTGGATTCTCGCGGGGCTCCGGACGCCGGTGTCGTTTCGCGATGCGTTCGTGATGACGACGGTGGGTGATGCGGCCGCGGCGGTGACGCCGAATCGCATCGGCGCGGAGCCGGCGCGGCTCGCGGCGGCGGCGTTCGCGGGGGTGCCGGTGACGGCGGCGTTCGTGGGGGTGACGTTCGAGCTGCTGGTCACGGCGCCGGTGACCACGGCGGCAGCGGGGTGGCTGGCGCTGATCTATGCGCCGAGGTGGTGGCACAATGCGTCGCCGATGCTGGCGGAGACGGTGCATCGCTCGTGGCCGATCATCGTAGTGCTGCTGGTAGCCGGCATCATCGGATCGATCTTCCTTCGCCGCGCCATGCCGCAGACGTCTCACATCGTGCGGCGGAGCACGCGCCGGGCGTGGGCGTACGCGCGTCGGATGCCGGCGTGGCCGCTGCTGGCGAGCGTGCCTCTCACTCTGCTCGGGCTGGCCGCGCGGGTGGCGATCCTGCCGGTGCTCGCGTTGACGCTGCCTTTTCCTCCGCCTATAGGTCCGCTCACCTTCGGATCATTCGCGCTGCTCTATGCGCAGATCCTGGTGCCGACGCCGTCCGGGGCGGGGGTGATCGACATGGGCTTCGTCGGCGGCGCCGTGGGGAATCTCGGCGAGCACCACGGGCATCTGCTGCACATCTGGCGCTTCTACACGACTTACGCCGTGGTGGGAATCGGCGTGATCGTGGCGCTCAAGGCGTACGGGGTGGCGGCGGTGTCCGCGCTGGCCAGGTGGCGCGAGACGAGGCAGGGCGACGAGGGACATTAGCGCGATTTAATAGCGAATCGGGACTAATGCGCCGATACCCCAATTCGAGCGGTATTTCCGTATCGTAGCATACATCCTGCGCGTCTGATGCGTGGCGCCAGGTGCCTCCACCTCCGCCGCTGCACGCCAGTGCGTGCATTCCCAACGTCTACGAGGTTGTATGCGCCGTATCATGTTCGCCGGAGCCCTCCTGGCGCTTGTGTCGTCACCGCTGGTTGCACAGGGCTCGACCGATTCCACCGGCAAGTGGGAGATCGGATTATATCCGACCGGTCGCAAGCTGACCTACGATCTCGCTGCGAAGCACGAGTGGGGCGATGGTGGTACGGTCGGCGTCGGCTATCGCTTTACGAATGTGATCTCGTTCAATGCGGAGTTCGTGGGGGCGTGGATTCCGCAGCTCAACACGGTGTCGCAGGGACAGGCGAACGAGCTGCTCCCGACGCTCGCGCTGCAGCTGCAGATCCCCGGTAACCGATTCAGTCCGTACGTCGTGCTCGGTGGCGGCCACGAGAGCTTCCACTTCGCGGCTCCAGTCGTTCCCGGCACGAACAATCTGAAGTTCTGGACGGGGCATACCGGCGTCGGATTTCGGCTGAAGCTCGCCAACTGGGCGGCGCTTCGCACGGAAGCGAACGCGCAGGTCAGCGGACACCGCCCGTCGTGGGGCGCGTTCAGCGGCGTGTCGTTCTACCCGAGCGCACACAAGTCCGCTCCGGCGGTCGTTGCGGCCCCGCCGGTCGTGATGCACGACACGGTCATCGTGCGCATGACGGACACGGTCGTGACGACGCGAGTGGACACGATGCAGGTGAGCACGCACACGCAGACGACGGTGAGCGATACGGTGACCCAGACCGTGAAGGGGCGCGACGTCATCCTCGTGCTGCGCGACGCGAACTTCGATATCGGGAAGTCGGTGCTTCGTCCGCGGGCGCGCGTCACGCTCGATTCGCTGGCGCATGAGCTCAACCGTCCGGCCGCACGCGCGGTGAACATCAACATCACGGGCTA
>Ga0208078_1000206_pt1 | contig 15942 bp, 16 predicted proteins | sample NGESurdeep072012_3_FD_184468 | JGI IMG/M metagenome (GOLD analysis project Ga0208078, IMG submission 184468) | Arctic peat soil microbial communities from Barrow, Alaska - NGEE Surface sample 53-2 deep-072012 (SPAdes) | ecosystem: Environmental > Terrestrial > Soil > Wetlands > Peat ...
TCCGAGCCGGGCACGAAGTTGCCGGGCGAGATCACTGCGAGGAGCGCAAGCACGAGGGCGAATCCGCCGATGATCTCTGCCAGGAGATTGGCACCCGGCTGACGGATCGCGGGCGTGGTGGAGAATACCGCGAGCTTGCTCACCGGATCCGGCGTCGCCTTCCAATGCGGCAGATACGCGAGCCAGACGATGACGCCGCCGAGGAATCCACCGGCGATCTGAGCGGCGATATACATGGGAACCTTGGCCCAATCGAAGGCTCCGATGGACGCCAGCGCAATCGTAACGGCGGGATTCAAGTGCGCACCGCTGATGCTGTTCACGCAGTAGACGGCGATCGTGACGCCGAACGCCCAGCCGGCGGAGATGACGATCCAGCCGGAGTTGTGGCCTTTCGTCCGTTGAAGCACGACGTTGGCGACGACGCCATCGCCGAGCACTATGAGGATCGCGGTTCCGAAGAGCTCTGCGAGTATGGGGGACATGATGATTGGGTGAAGGGTCTGGCGGCTTGCCGCAAACGCTTTTCTGGAGCGTTGCCTCAGGCCCGCCGCGTCGGCACAATGACGTACATGAGGGTCGGAACAGCGATGATGAGCGCGATGTTCCCCAAGTCAACCGCGCCGGTTCGCCGGAAGCGCACGATCTCGTTCACGATGGCAACGAGGCTGCCAAGAACGGCGAGACCGATGGCGATCCAGCCTACGCGAGTGATCCGAGTGATCCGAGTGTTCGCCACGTTCGCTCCTCGACGGGGGAGGTTTCCGGAAATGCAGCGGACACCTTAATTGCAGCCACAAGCACCTGGCACCATTGCGCGTTGTCGCAGTCGACAAATGCCTGTCAGGTGGGACGTACGTTAGGCGACGCCGGTTTGGGCGTCAATGCGATTCTACCAGTCAGTCGAGCGATAGTCCTTGAGGAACTTGCCCCACACATGAACGCCGGTGTTGAACCCGGAAATAATCGGGTCAACGATTCTTGCCGCGCCATCCACGATGTCCAACGGAGGATGGAAGCGATGCTCGGCGGTTTTCCGCGCGGCAATCTCCTCCGGATCCTCGTCCGTGATCCATCCCGTGTCGACACTATTCATGTGAATTCCGTCAGCAACGTAGTCAGCAGCAGAGGTCCTGGTCATCATGTTGAGCGCCGCCTTCGCCATGTTCGTGTGCGGATGCCGAATGGTCTTGTGCGAGCGGTAGAATTGCCCCTCGACGGCTGAGACATTCACGATATGCTTGTCGCGCTCGGGCGTTCGCGTCATCAACGGCTTGAGCCGCGCGTTGATGATGAACGGCGCGATTGCGTTGACGAGATGAACCTCGAGCAGCTCCACGGACGAGACTTCGGCCAGCAGCATCCGCCAGGAATTGCGCCCGCGGAGATCCAGCTGCTGAAGGTCCTGGTCGAGCAGTCCTATCGGAAAGAGACTGTCATCCTCCTGTGGCCCGCGTCCAAGAAGCGAAACATTGGACTTCGGATGGATCGTGTGGCTTGCCTGCGGATCCTCGTACGTGCCGAGCAGGCCTCGCACACGAGCGGGCATCGAGGTCAGCGCCGCGGTTTCTGTTTCCCTCATGTGCTCGTAGAAGTCGGCCGGGCGGCGGACGGTCTGGCACGCGTTGTTGATGATGAAGTCCAGTCGCTGCTCCGTCGCCAGCACCTCCGTGCAGAATGCTTCCACGCTCGGCGTATGTCGCAGGTCGAGGCCGTAGATCTCGAGCCGGTCGGCCCACTCCTGGAAATCGGGCTCGCGGGCGTAGCGGGCCGCCGAGTCGCGCGGAAAGCGCGTGGTCACGATGAGGCGCGCGCCGGCGCGAAGGAGCTTGATCCCTGCCTGATAGCCGATCTTCACGCGGCCGCCGGTGAGCAGGGCGACGCGTCCACTCAAATCCGCGAGCTCTGTGCGCTTCGCGAAATTCTCCTCGGCGCAGGTGAGGCAGAGGCGGTCGTAGAAATGGTGGACCGTCGAGAATTCCCTCTTGCAGACGTAACACTTCCGAGGGTTTTCGGTTTCAGGAACAGGCTCGCCGCTGGTGAGCAGCTCGTCCGATTTCGGCGGGAAGATGTTTGGCGAAGTAATGAAGACTGGTTCGCGGCGCAACTTGCGGATGCCGGTTGCCGCGAGGACCGTCTCTTCGCGCTGCACTTTCTCGGCTCTCTTTTTCCGTTTGACGACCTTCAGGAGCTGGCGGCGGCCGAGCGCGTCGGGGCGTGAGACGCGACCGGCGGCATTCAGGAACCGGTTGCGATCGGCTTCGGGAATGTCTGCAAGCAGAGAACGATCGGCGACGATCTTCTCGAGCAGATCCGCGGCTGCGCGCAGGCGATCAGCGAGGGAATTGCTCTCCGGTTCTCGCTGAGGTGAACGATTGGATGCCGTGTTGGTGTGCATGCACTGAATCTACCCGCAAAGGTCCCTCAGCCGAACCGCGTCGGTGGAGACCTGTGGCGGGGGCCAGGCTCCTGAGACCCTGGCCCCCCTTTCCGTCACCCAGCGAAACAGTACCCGCAGCCCAGCTCCTGCGCGTGGGCCACCCCGAGCACACCGGACGGCACCATTTGCACGCCCGGCAGCAGGCCGGCGATCCATTCCTTCTTCACTGCGGCGGGATCGAGGCCCATCTTCTTGGCCGCCCCGCTGCTGTAGATCGTGAGCGCGACGTCGCATGCGCCCACGAGGACGCCCGACTTGATCAGCTCGGCGATGCCGAGGCCCGGAATCGGGAGCCCGGTAATCGTGGCGTACGGGTTCCGCTTGGCGGGCGCGTCGCCGTCCTTGATCCCGAACATCTCACCGATCCCGTACTTGGCCCAGACAGCGTCACCCAGCGCGAGCGAAAGCGCCGCGTGCCGCAGGATGACGACGGCCGTCGTCGGACCGGGATAGGTGGCTTCCATGGTGTTGAGATAGACTCGTGGCCAGATGGCCACCACGCCGCTATTCGGCTCCGGCGCGTCGAAGATCATGCGGTGCTTTCCGGTGATCTTCCCGAACCAAGCCTCGAGGGCGGGGTCGGCCGAGCCACCGCTCGGCGCATTTTCGGCGGCCACGCGGGATGGCAGTACACCGCTCAGGCCGGCAACTGCCGCGGCCGCGGCGATGCGGCCAAGGAAGCCCCGGCGCGCCGTTTTGGACGCCATGAGATCAGACATGAGCACCCCTCCTGGCCAATGGCCATGAATTGTTTGAGGAGGCCAAAGTAGCACTCTTCCCGGGGCGCGGAAGGGCGGCGAGAGGGATCTGCGAGGTCGGGGTCGGGATGTGATGAATGACCCGTCGGAGGGCGTCGCCCGGGACGGGCACGCCCTCAGGTCAACGAGGCCATGTCGATCACAAAGCGGTAGCGTACGTCACTCTTCAGGATGCGCTCGTAGGCTTTGTTGATGGACGCAATGTCGATCACCTCGACGTCGGAAGTGATGCCGTGTTCTGCGCAGTAGTCCAGCATCTCCTGCGTTTCTGCAATGCCGCCGATCCCCGAACCCGCCAGGCTGCGCCGGCCGCCTATCAGGCTGAACACCGCCACTTCGGCTGGCGTGGGCGGTGCGCCGACACAGATCATCACGCCATCGGTATCCAACAAATGGAGATAAAGGTTGTAATCGTGTTTGGCCGAAACGGTGTCGATGATGAAATCGAAATATCCAGCCAGCCCCTTGAGCTGCGCGGCATCGCTCGTGAGCGCGAACTTCTGCGCACCCAGACGTCGCGCATCCTTTTCCTTGGTGGGCGACGTGCTCAACATCGTTACTTCGGCACCGAATGAAGCTGCGAGCTTTACTGCCATGTGGCCAAGACCACCGAGTCCTATCACGCCAAGCTTGTCGCCTTTGCCGACTTTCCAGTGGCGAAGCGGCGAATAAGTGGTGATGCCGGCGCAGAGAAGGGGCGCCACTCCGGCGAGCGGAAGCTTGTCGGAAACGCGCAGAACGTAATTTTCGTCGACGACGATCTGCTTTGAATAGCCGCCCTGCGTGACATCGCCGTTTTTGTCACGAGCGCTATACGTGCCCACCATGCCCACCTTGCAGTACTGCTCGAGACCCTTCTTGCAGTTGACGCACTCGCGGCACGACTCGACCATGACTCCGACGCCGGCGAGTTCGCCACGCCGGAATTTCGTGACCTTGTCGCCAACCGCGGTTACTCTGCCCACGATCTCGTGGCCCGGAACGATGGGATAAATCGTCTGCTTCCACTCGTTGCGCGCCATGTGTATGTCGGAGTGGCACACGCCGCAGTAGAGAATCTCGAGCTGAATGTCCTTCGGCCTCAGCGCTCGGCGATCGATCTGGAAAGGAGCGAGAGGAGTGTCCGGCCCCTGGGCCGCATACGCTTTGATCAATGACATTTTGGTCGGAGTTGAAGGGCGCTTCTGACTGTGGAGAAGAAGCAATTTATCTATGTAGCGCCCGAATTTCAGTCATCGAAGTAAAACGGCGACGGCAGGCCGAGGATTTTAGAGCGGCCGGCCGTAGGTGAGACGGCGCCAGATCCACTCGACGGGTCCGAAGCGGAAGCGCGAGAGCCACAAGGCGCTGAGCGGAATCTGCACCAGCACGATCGCGGCGGCGATTCCCATCGCGGTCGAGGCGCCGATTCGCCACCACAGCGCGAACCCGAACCCGTATGACAGCACGACACAGATGATCGAGTGCATCAGATAATTCGTCAGCGCCATGCGGCCGACTGGCGCGAACACGGTGACAAGACGCCGGCCGTCCACGACGAGCAGCCCAACCGTAGCGGCGTACCCAAGGGCAAGCATCGGAACGCCGACGCCCTGCATCGCCGTGCCCAGGAGCCCTCCGATAGACGGCGGCAGGTAGGACCAGTGGTCGAACGCCCACGCCGCGATGAGGTTCGCTGGCAGACCGATACTCCAACCGAGCTTTGCCCACCGGACAATCGTGGCGCGGCGGCTGGACGGCGAGAGCGCGATGCCGGTGCGCACGGTCCAGAGCCCCAGTACGAACATGCCGAGCACTTTCGGGAAGCGCACAGTAGCAAACAGGTCGGCCCACCTGCCGCCGAGAAATACCAGGTTGCCGATGAACGCATCCTTGAAACCGCCCGTGCCGATGGCTTCAAAGTATGCGAGCATCTTGGCGGGCATGGCCGCGCTGGACGGTGTTTGAGTCGCGCCAGATCCGACGAGCATCCAGACGGAGAGCGCGACGACATAGAGCGCTGTTGGCACTGCAAGCAGGATCACGGTCGACCGCACGAGCGCGCGATTGGACTTCCGCGCGAACCACGGCATGGTGAAGCCGAGGAGCGCGTACAGCATCAGGATGTCGCCGGCCCAGATCAGAAAGGCGTGAATCGCGCCGATGCCCAATAGAATACGCAGACGCCGCTTGAACCTCGGCAACGCCGCAGCGCCGCCGCGCTCGAGCTGCACGCCGAAGCCGATGCCGAACAGCAGCGAGAACACCGAGTAGAACTTGCCGTCGACAAAGACGTGTTCGAGAAATAGCGCGACTCTGTCGGCAGCTACGGAAGGCAGGGCGGCGGCGCGATCCGGTGACATGAATATCAGACCGAAGAACACCAGCACGTTCGCCATGAGTATGCCGGCAACCGCGATGCCGCGGAGGACATCCAGAGCCTGGATGCGCTCGTGCGCTGGCAACGGCGCGACGTCAGCAGCGCCGTGGATCGGGCCCGCGCGCATCTCGACGCCGTTCGTGAGAGTCATGCGTGCGCTCTCGCGGCAACAGGCGCGCTACGGCTGGCGATTCCCCGCAAGTTCCGTCGGATGCGCACGCGCCAGAGCCAGTACAACATCGCCACGAGGACCACCAGCGGTGGAATCACGAGCAGAGGAGGAATCCGGATCGGCTTCGGAATGACCTTCGCCTGACCCAGAAAAAATGAGAAGGCCGCGATGAGCAGCGCTGTGCACATGCGCCACAGATGCCGCGCAACTCGAGGCGCGCCGCGAGCGGCCCGGCTACCCCCCGACCGTATCAGCCGAATGTCGCCGACACTCGCCAGCAGTGCGAGTGACCCGAAGATGAAAAACGGGACAGCCGGGATTCCACTCAGCATGTGCCTGGGACTCTCGACCGCCACGACCCCAACCGCGAAAAGGGCCAGACCCACGGCCAACGCCACAAGCATAAGCCCGAGATCCAGCTGCCTCGATCCGGCAGACGGCGGGCGGACGGCGGTTAGCCCGGTGATCACCAGATAGGCAGTCAGCAGCCCCACCGGAATATTCGATGCCGGCTGCCTGCCCCAGACTGCCGCCATCATAGCCCCTATGAGCCCCATCGTGGTCAGCGTGTAGACGAACAGCATCCCGCTCTTGCGATGCAGCCTTGCGCCCTTCGCCGCGTAGAGCGCGACAAAGCCGAAAATGATTCCCAGCGAGCCCGCGATGATGTGTACCGCCAACGCAGTCATCCGCACGGATCATCTGCCTTTGAGAGATGGTGAGTGAGGGCCTATCAGCGGCATACGACATAACTTAGTTTTTAGTTTCAGGGCGGCCAGCGTTGAATTGGCGGGCTACGGCTCGATTGCCGGCCGGTTCACGAAACCGGAGGCGACCTCTCCCCGTAGGCCTCGGGGAGGGACCTAAACCATGCCCTTGACGCCGCAGCGTGGCGCACGATAGCCGTAACTACTTAGTTATTCGATAATCATGCTCTGCATTCTCTACGTGAACTTCGTGGGTACGCTTCTCGGCATTGTCGGGCTCCTCGTCGAGCGCGCGCTGCCGGCGGCGTTCCCCCGTCGCTGGCTGTGGCTTGTGGTCATCGCGACTTCGATCACCCTTCCGGGCTATTACCGGTACCACCACACGTGGGCAGTCGACGTCGCATTGAAACAGCAGGCGGTCGACCCGACCCTGGGTAACACCATAGCGACGGCACCCCTCGCTCTATCGGACCCCGGCTGGTGGGCGCATACTGAATCGTATGACACGAGCATCAATCAGATGTGGCACATCGCGTCGGCGGCGCTGATCATCTGGGGCCTCGTCAATCTGTTTTGGGTTTTGCTGGTCGTAACCCGGGCACGCCGGGAGCAAGGGAAGCCCGGTAAGCCTGGGATCATCGATGGCATTCCTGTTGTCGTCACCGACTCGATCGGTCCTGCCACCGTCGGATTGTTGCGCTCCCGGGTGCTGGTCCCGCGGTGGGTGCTCACCTTGCCAGGCGTCCAGCGCCAATACGTGCTGCGTCATGAGGAAGAACATCGAAGGGCCCACGATCCGCGCCTTCTTTTTGCAATGTCACTGCCGCTAATTCTGATGCCGTGGAACCTCGCCTTCTGGTGGCAGCTGTGGCGGCTGTCCCTGGCGGTCGAGACGGATTGCGACAACCGCGTGGTGGCGGCGCTCGGCGACGCGGCCGGATACGGAGAGTTGCTGTTCAAGGTGGCACAAGCGGCGAACCGTGGCCCGCGCCTCCAACCAGCATTCCTCGGAGGGAAAGGGATGCTGGAGCGGCGACTCACCAAGCTCATGGCACCCGCGCCGCGCCAACATTTTCAGCGATTCCTTGCGGCCGCTGCGGCGTGCGCGCTCCTCGTTCTCGCGCTCTCGATGCCACACCCCATCGTCTCGACTGGGTCCCATGCACATGGCACGATGACCTCAGCCGCGACGACCACAACCCCAACACTGCCCTCCCAACGTTGACGGACCTACATCTGACCCAGCGCGAGCTGGACATAATGAGTGTGCTCTGGGACCGCGGCGAGGCGACGGTAACCGAAGTCCGGGACCGGGTCGACCCGGACCTCGCGTACACGAGCATCTCCAGCATGATTCGAACGCTCGAGATCAAGGGTTACGTCTCGCACCGGCGCGGCGAGGGCAAGACGCACGTCTACTTTCCCGTGATCAAAGCCGAGGCAGCCGGAGAGACCGCATTGGGCCGAGTGCTGGACAAGATCTATGGCGGGTCGCCAATCAAGCTCCTTGCCCATCTCGTACAGCAACAGCGGCTCTCCGCAAAGGAGCTCGAGCGCATGCGGGACCTGTTGAAGCGCGCGCCGAAGCGCCAGAAGAAGTGATCGTTCACCTGATCGACGGCACATACGAGCTTTTCCGCCACTTCTACGGCCAGCGCAGCTGGAACGAGGGAAAAGACAAGCCCCTCGGCGCCGTTGCTGGCGTTCTGCACTCCGTGCTGGAGATGGTCGAGACCGGCGCGACCCATATCGGCGTGGCCACCGACCACGTGATCGAGTCCTTTCGCAACGACCTCTGGCCCGACTACAAAACGGGAGAGGGAATTGATCGCGTGCTCAACGCGCAGTTTCTCCCGCTCGAGGACGCGCTCGCTGCGATGGGAGTCGCAGTCTGGCCGATGGTCGACCTCGAAGCTGACGACGGCCTCGCCTCGGCCGCCCATCTCGCGGCGGAAGATCCGCGCGTCGAGAAAGTCTGCATCTGGGCCAACGACAAGGATCTCGCGCAGAGCGTGCGTGGCGACCGCGTCGTGCAGATAATTCGTAAGGGGATGCAGGTTCGGAACGCCGAAGCGGTGCGCGCGAAGTTTGGCGTCGAGCCGGAACTAATCCCGGATTTTCTCGCCCTCGTCGGGGACGCGCAGGATGGTTATCCAGGAATCCCCGGAATCGGTAAGAGCACCGCCGCGACTCTGCTCAACAAGTATGGACCGATCGAGTCGTTTCCCGCGGGAACACTGGCAGATACGCGCGAGCGCGCGATTCTGTTCAAGACGCTCGCAACGCTAAAGACTGATGCGGCGCTCTTCGATAATGTTGATCAAATGGAATGGAAGGGACCAACGGCGGCGTTTGCGGATTGGGCGACGCGAATTGACGACAAGCGCCTGTTGCCACGCGCGGAGGCTGCGATTGGTGTTCGAGATCGGCGGCCAGCTACTGCTCAACGCGACGAGCGACTGGTTAACGAATCGGCACCGCCGAGCTGACAGTCGAGACGCCGTTCTCGTCGAAGCTTTCGATCGCGACCCAATAGGCCTGACCGACCGTGAGCGCTCGGAGCTCGAGCGTCGTTCCCTGGTCGGCGAAGCGCTGGTAGGTCTCGTACAATTTTGAAGGCGAGATTCCCCAGCGGACATTGTAGCCGACGACTCCCGGCACAGCCTGCCACGTGATGACCGCGTTGCGCTCGTCGCGATCGCGCCGCGCTGTCAAGCCTGCAGGCGTCGCGGGTCGAGATCCGTCACCGTTTCCGAAGACGCGGACATCACTGATCGCGAGATTTGCCGCGCCGACGTGAATGTGTTCGTACCGCACGAAGCGCGCTCGCATTGGCGTGGAAAGCTCGATGTACGCGTTGGGACGGTCGCGCTGCTCGCGCGAAAGATCAGCGACCGTTTTCCACTGTCTACCATCAATGGAGGCGTGTAGACGGAACCGCGTGACTACCGTGGAGTCCGTGCCATAGAGACCCGATTTGTAATCCGCGTAGTTCACCTGAATCGCCTTTACCTCGTAGGCGCGACCGAGATCGACCGTGAGCGATTCCCCAGGCCGATTCTGTCCCGCGACCCAGAAGGTGCGCGGATTCTCGTCCGTCACATTGCTCGCGGGAAAACTGTCGCGCGCTGAAGATGCGATCGCTGCCTTGTGGTACGACAGCAGCATCCAGCCGGTGAAGAGCTCGTCGCTCTTTCTATAGGATTTCGTCGGCAGCCAGTGAGGAAAATCGCCGAACCGTGTATCGACGTACATCTGCCCGTCGCCGTCGAAGCCCGCCGGATGCAGGCCGATGCGGCGCTCGAAGTTCCAGTTGACCGCGATCCACGGCGTGCCGGTGTTCCACCAGTTACCGTACACATCCTGGAAGGTGTTGCCGTGTCCCGCGCCCTGCACGAATCCGCCGGGTTTGTACGCAACCGGATTGTACGGAGCGTAGGTGAATGGACCGAGTGGATTGTCGCCGACGTAGACGCCCGTCGCATAAACATTGTACTCAGTGCCGGGCGCGCCGTACTGGAGATAGTAACGCCCGCCGTGTTTCGTCATCCACGAGCCTTCTATGAATGGCCGTATCGTGGTGTCGCGGTGATCCTGACCGAATCTCTCCCACCCGTGCTTCTCCGGCTCGAGACCAAACAGCCAGTGCGGCGTTCCTTTATATGCGAGACGCTTTGTCTTATCGAGCTCGATGACATTCAGTGGATAGACATTGGACGAGTTCCAATAGAGGAACCAGCGTTCCGTGTCCGGGTCGCGGAAGAACTGCGGATCCCACGGACCTGGCTGCACCGAGTCCGGCTTTGCAAACACACCCGGCTCGTACTGGCGCGCCATTGGCAGCCACGGCAGCAGCCGATTGTAGAACTCGACGCGTCCCGTTGCCGGCTCTGTCAGCATCAGAATCGGGAGCGGGCTGGTCGTGCTCGGCAGCACATATATCGTGTCGCGCACTGACAACACGGCTGGAGCGACGATGTCCGTCAGCGGCCAGCGCGAGGGCGTGATGTGTTGCCACGTGCCGAGATCGCGCGAATGCCAATAGCCGTCGCCGATGGTCTCGAAGAGGTAGTACTCGCCCCGCTGCACGACGATGACCGGATCAGCGCCCGAGCGATACGAGATGCCTTCGTTGTGTTGCTCGAAGTTGTAGCGGTAGTCGATGTCGATCGGGTTCGCGTAGGTGCGCTGACCCGTCGCCTGTGCCGAGCCGTTGGTGCCGCCGATCAGCAGGGCGAGCAGTCCCGCAGCAACGCATCGCACGTTAGGCTGAGAATTCGGTCGATTCTCTGTTTGCGGCGTAGTCGCTCCTAGGAGTGTTTTTCGGGTTCAACCTTTCGTTCGGTGACCGCGCCCAGGCGCTCACCATCTGTTGACGCAGGGTCGAATCCATCGGCTCGGACATCCAGCACAAGAGAGTATGGACTTGCCGCTGCGAACTCCTCGCGGATCACAATCGGCGAGCCCGGCTCGGCGGTAGCAAGTCTTGCCTCAATGAGCTCGGCGAGGCGGGCTAGTTCCGTCAAAGAACCACGAATTGCGTGGCCATCGAATCCCGCATCCGGCCACGTCATTACTTCGAGAGATCCGTAAGGCCCGTAGTGCTCGTGCTGACTGTCTGACGCATTTTTTGGATCCGAGACATATCCGAGCAACAGGTCAGGAAAGTAGAGCAAGCCGGCTCGGGACCCGGTCAGCGTCCATCGCTTTTTCTGATCGTCCAGTTCGCAAAAGAATCCGAGCTTGCGCCACTGTTGCTTGATTTGATCGTCCGTCAGGCCGATTCGCGGCTCCTCTTGACTCAGCTGGTTGCGCCGATACAAGTAGAGGACGGTACCCCCGATCAGAAGCACGGCGAGTGTTTGTTTGAACAATGAGTTGTCCTCGCAGCTCTGTGAGGCAGCAGGATTGAAGAGTGACATCTCCCGGCAATAGTAACTTCGACCGAATGATAGTTCATCCAGCCCACGTGTGTGACGGAATCTGAGCTCTGGCAAACGCAACGATGGCAAAGAAAGAAACGGCGGAAGTTCCCTCGATCGACGGGCGCGAGGTCCGCATCACCAATCCGGACAAGCCTTACTTCTCGCGCGACGTCAAGCTCTCCAAGCTCGACGTCGTCCAGTACTACCTGTCGGTAGCAAGCGGCGCCGTCGCCGGCATCCGCGACAGGCCGAGCATGCTCAAGCGGTTTGTCGACGGCGCGGAGAAGCCGCCGTTTTACCAGAAGCGCTCGCCTGAGAATCGTCCGGAGTGGCTGAGGACCGTCACGCTCTCATTTCCGTCGGGACGGACGGCCGAAGAAATCGTAGTCGACGACGCGGCCGGACTGGCCTGGATCGTGAACCTCGGCTGCATCGAGCTGCATCCCCACGCGGTGCGCACGAATGATCTCGATCACCCCGACGAGCTGCGCATCGATCTCGATCCTATCCCCGGCGTCGCGTGGGACGATGTGCGTCGGGTGGCGATGGAGGTGAAGCGCCTACTCGAAGAAATGGGATTGCGCGGCTGGCCCAAGACGAGCGGCTCGCGCGGCATGCACGTCAACGTGCGCATCCAGCAGCGATGGAGCTTCGCCGCAGTAAGACGTGCTGCGCTCGCGTTCTCACGTGAGGTCGAGCGACGGGCGCCCAAGCTCGCGACGTCGAAGTGGTGGAAAGAAGAGCGCCACAGCGTCTTTCTGGATTACAATCAGAACGCGAAAGACCGCACGACCTGCGTCGTTGCCAACTCGCCGGACAAGGAAGCGGCCCTGGCAGGTCTCGAGCGGTGGAAGATGAAACATCCGGATGCTGCATCAAATCTCGCCGTTGACGACGTCCTGGTAGATTCGATGCGCGGGCGGTCGTCGACGTGGACGCGCATCCGCGTCAACCTGCGTAATGTTCCCGAGGAGCTGAGGCCGCTGCAGGAGACGTCCGACCCGGACGACGACCCAACGCGCGCGTGGCGTGAAGCGCGGAGAGGAGGCCGCTAATGTTCGCTCGATCATTCGCAGCTCTTTGGTTCGTCGTGATAGCCGCGGTGGTCCAACCCCTGCCGGCGCAGCAAGACCAGGCGTCATACACCAGCTCCGTCGCCGCAATCGCTCGACGGCAGGCCGTCGACGACAGCATTGCCGCCCCCGGGGCGCGAAGCATCTTGCTGGCCGGCGGTGCGCCAACGGCGCGCGCGATTGTTCTCCTTCATGGTCTCACCGATTCCCCGCGGCAATTCGAGGCGTTCGCATATCTGCTCCACGCCGACGGAAACAATGTCTACGTGCCGCGACTCCCGCAGCATGGTCTTCGCGGCAAGAATGTCGGTGTGCTTTCCGCCCTGACCGCGGCACAACTGAGAGGAGTGGCAGACTCCGTAGTGAACGAAGCTCGCGGACTTGGCGATTCGGTGGTGGTTGTCGGCCTGAGCATGGGCGGCACGATAGGCGCATGGATCGCGCAGCAGCGCCAAGTGTCGCGGGTGGTCCTGATCGCACCAGCGATTGAGCCCGGGCGGATCCCGTCCCTCCTCGATCGGCCGCTGATCGGCCTTGCTGATCGTCTGCCAAGCATGGCGCGGCGATCGCAGCCTGATAGCGCGCGGCCCGACCGGGAACCGGGATTCAACTTGCGCGCGATTGCGGAGATCCTCGAGCTCGGGCGCTCCATCCTTGGCCAGGCGGCGGGCGAAGCGCCACTCACGTGTGACATCGTCGTTTTGGTGAACGCCAGCGATCGTACGGTCAAGGAGTCCGCGGCGGAAGCGCTCGCGCGCAACTGGTTGCGACATAGCGCCACAGTCTCCTTGTTGGAGTTGCCGGACTCGTTACGCCTGCCGCACAACATCATCGATCCGATGAGCGGCCGCGTGGGAGGAAATGCTGTGCTCGATCTGCTTCGCGAGCTGGCGTACGGCGCGCAACCATCCGCGTTAGTGCGCCCCGTGTCTCTCCGCTAAGGAATCGTCCACTTGCCGCGTGCAACGCTGCCGGGACCGACCCGCGCCTCGTCGAGACTCCCCGTGCTGTTGCCGACAGCCGGTGGAGCGCGCAAGTGCTCGGCGAGAAAACTCCCAACCAGCCGTCTGTACTCAATCGGCTGATAGGCGTACAGATCCTCGTGGCCCGCTCCACAGAGCGCCCAGAATAGCTTGGGCGCCGGCGCGTGGGCGAATAAGGAATCAGCTTCGGCAAGCGGTGTGTAAGGATCGGCAGTTCCGGTGATGAGCAAGAGCGGAGCATGGATCTCTCCGATTCGTGCGATGGGCTGCAGCTCCGTCTCCGTGACGCCGGTCTCTGACTTGAAGAGTGCGATCAGGCCGGGTGTGAAAAGTCGAGCGATACCGCCGAGCGGTCCGAGCCAGGTTTCCAGCCTGTCGTCTACCGCTTGCCGAATCGTGGGATAAACGGATTCGAGCACGAACGCATCCGCCGCGAGCGGACCACCACCCAATAGTGCCGCCGCCCCTCCCATCGATATGCCGATCACACCAATTCGCTCGCCCGGAACGTTGGTGCGGAGGTACTTCATCGCGGCTGCTGCGTCGAGGCTCTCACGCGCGCCGTAGGTGACGTGTTCTCCCGAAGACTCACCATGCGCCTGAAAGTCGGGAGCAAGCACGGTGAAGCCCAGGTCATGGAGAAAAATCGCGCGCCCGCCCATGCTGGTGCGATTCGATCCCACTCCGTGGAGGAGGAGGACGGCGCCCGCCCCGACCTTGCCACGCGCGAACCACGCATGGATCTCACTGCCGGAGGCGCTGGGGAACGAGACATTCTGTGCGTTGAGCACCGGGGGCGGCGCACCTATCGCCGCTCGCGAAGACCCGGAAACGAGCACACACCCAGACGAAAGCAGTGCGCCCGCCGCGATCACAGCTAATGGGGCCGTGCGCCACGAATGTCTCATCCCGTTCCGGCCGTCAGCGGATGACGCGGTGCCAGCGTTCGTACGGCCAGGTCAACCCGATGACGGCACCGATGCCACCGCCCCACGCTGCGCCGACTCCCGCCGCGCGCCAATCGGTGCGGTAGTGCGGTCCACCCGAGCGTCGCGGATCGTTGAGAAGAGCGTAGGAAATCGCGCCGCCGATCGCGCCACCGACCGCGCGCTCGACCATGCTCGCTCCCCGCGACACACCTTGGCTGACATCGAGCCTGCGCACCGAAGCGCGCGGAATCGCGAGCGACCCGGTTGTGCTGGGGACTCTCAGACGAAGGATGCCTCCGTCGACGGATTCAACGGTGCCGCGTAAGAATTGTCTGCGGTTCGGTCCCTCTTCCTGGCGAGCCGTCTCCGGGATCCAGACGCGAACTCGCGTACCCGGCTGGACGTCGGTGGGGAACTGCGCGCGAGCGGGGCGGGCGATACCGAGGAGAAAGGTGATGATGATGATGATGAGAAGGCGCATTACTTATCCTTTTTCGGTGGAGTGATCTCGTCCCGTTCCGGGTGGAGCTTGTCTTTAAAGCGCTGCGCCTCGCCGATGCGCTCCACTTCGAGCGCGAGGGCATCAATCGACCGCTGGAGGTATTCGATGCGTTGATCGCCGAGCTTCGGCGTCGAATCCCTGCCCGATGACGGCAGCGGGGATGCTTGGGACAGCTGATCACCCGATGGTGTCGTGGCCCAGGTGGTCACCATTTTCCACACCAGATAAGCGCCGAGGCCGAGGAACAGGAGGAATACATGCGCCATGGCGTGCATCATCTCACCCATCGCAAGGGCGAACCCGATGCCGGCAAGGTTGACGATGCCGAAGAACACCGCACCAGCTCGCCACAGCTTGGCCCGTCGAGTCATGACGAAATCCTCATCTCCATAGAAAACCTACGCGCCCGATGGGTGAAAGTTTCTGGCGCCTGTCTTAGAAGATATGACGCTCAGGCAAATAATGACTTGACGACGAACAAGACGTTGGCCGGACGCTCGGCCAGGCGCCGCATGTACCACCGATACCATGCCGATCCGTAACTGATCAGCGTCTTCACGATGTGCCCTTCAGCGACGAGGCGGCGCTGGGCGGAGTCGCGAATTCCGTAAAGCATGTGAATCTGATATTTATCCTTTCTGACGTCTAAGGCCTCCGCCCGCTCGGCGATCCGCGCGATCAGCGCGAGATCGTGCGTACCGAAAACGGGAGAGCAGGCGCCCGTGCGCGCTCCGTCCAGCATTCGTACTGCAAGCGAGTAATACGCCCTATCCGTGTCACTCTTCTTCTCGAACGCCACTTCTTTGGGCTCATCGTAGGCTCCCTTCACGAGGCGGATCACCGGCTTGAGCGGCATCAGCCGCGCGAGATCCTCCGGGGTGCGACGCAGATACGCCTGCAGCGCGACGCCGGTGGAAGTGTGATTTCTCTTCAGCGCAACGTAGAGCTCGAGCGTTCTGTCCACGTAGCTCGAGTCTTCCATATCCAACCAGAGCGCTGATCCGGTTTCCTCCGCCTTGGCCGCCAACGCGATCAGATGGCGCTCGCATTCATCGAAAGAGAGATCGAGACCGAGCTGCGTCGGCTTGACGCTG
>Ga0208078_1000207_pt1 | contig 15808 bp, 13 predicted proteins | sample NGESurdeep072012_3_FD_184468 | JGI IMG/M metagenome (GOLD analysis project Ga0208078, IMG submission 184468) | Arctic peat soil microbial communities from Barrow, Alaska - NGEE Surface sample 53-2 deep-072012 (SPAdes) | ecosystem: Environmental > Terrestrial > Soil > Wetlands > Peat ...
CGCGAGCCACTGGCTCAGTGCACGAGAGAAGCAAGAGCGAGGCCGAAGCATCGGCACTCCCCTCATCCGTTCTACACCTCAATACTAAAGGCGCACGGAGGTGATAGAAGCGGACATCGCCGACTGTTGCCTGCAAGTGACAGCGGTGTTGCACTCCGCGACAGATCGTGTCAGTCGAGCGACTCGCGCCGACTCGATGCCCACAATCCGGCGGCGAGCGCAGCGGCCAAAACGACGTAGACAAAGGTCGTTTCTCCACTGGACAGCAACTCCTCGAAGCCCGGGCGGAGCTGGTTCGGCGCTACGAAACGGTCCAGCAGATACGCCAGAATGCCCACGCCGAAGGGAGCGGCGGCACGTCCGCGTGCACTCAGCGGCGCCGCGATGTAGGCGAGCAACACTCCCCAGATGATCGTCGACAGGAAGTGGAGGAGGAGCGCACCGCCGGTGATCACCGGCTGGAAGCCCGTCGTCATGAAGGCCCGGCTGCCCGCGAAGATGTGGGCGACCGCGTTCAGCGGCTGCAGGGTTGCGCCGCGCGCATGGCCAAAGCCCATCAGGGCTCCCGCCGTCGCGGCTCCGGAAATGACGCCGAGGCCGATGCCGTCTCGCAATCGATTTGCTCTCACCCTTGAAAGAAAGGCTCCTCGCTTCTATCGATCAAGAGCGGTTAACTTCGCTTCGATCGCGCACCTACCATAACATTGGGGCATATGTCCGACGGTCCGAGCATCGAATCGGTACTGGTAGTCGAAGACGATCCGGATCTTCTCGCCGTGCTGCCGCGCATTCTCACCACCGCGGGCTATGCCGTGCGCACCGCATCCGACGGCGAGGATGGGCTCAACAAAGTGCTCGATGACGCCCCTGCGCTGGCGATTCTCGACGTCGGGCTTCCCAAGCTGAGCGGCTACGAGCTGGCGCGTGAGCTTCGCGCGCGCGGCTATCAGTTTCCGGTGCTGATGCTCACGGCGCGCGTGACGGTTGACGACAAAGTGAGCGGACTCGACGCCGGTGCAGACGACTATTTGGCGAAGCCATTCGAGTACGCCGAGCTACTGGCGCGCGTCAAAGCGCTCCTGCGGCGGTCGACGATTACGGCCGGCAGCTCGACGATGCGCGTGCGGGATCTCTCGGTGGACCCGGTGGCCCGGCGCGTGGAGCGGGCCGGCAAGGTGATCGAGCTCACGCAGAAGGAATACGCGCTACTCGAGTATCTCGTGCGCAACGCGGGGCGAATCGTCTCTCGGCAGATGATTAGCGAGCACGTGTGGAAGCACGATGTGGATCCGCTCACCAATGTGGTGGACGTCTACATCAACTACCTCCGCAAGAAGCTGGATGAGGACAAACACAATCCGCTCATTCAGACGGTTCGCGGACGCGGGTATCTGATCAAGGAGTGAGCACCGACGGCGCTGCTACCGGTACCCCGCCGCCTGCAGCGTGAACAGCTCCGAGTACAGCCCGCCGCGCGCGACGAGATCCTCGTGTGTCCCCTCCTCCACGATGCCGCCGTTTTTGAGCACGATGATCCGGTCCGCCATCCGCACCGTCGAGAAGCGGTGCGAGATGAGCACCGCCATCCGCCCCGCGACGAGCTCGGAAAAGCGCATGAACACCTCGTACTCCGCGCGCGCATCGAGAGCGGCCGTCGGCTCGTCGAGAATCAACAGCTGCGCCTCGCGCAGATAGGCACGCGCCAGCGCGATTTTCTGCCACTCGCCACCCGAGAGCGCCACACCGCCCTCGAAGCGCCTTCCCAGCATCTGGTGATAGCCCTCCGCGAATCGCGGCAGCAGCGACGCCGCGAGCGACTGCTCCGCCGCATCGACGAGCTCCGGCGGCACCTGAGGATCGGCACCGTCTCCCTCGACGTGATCGAGATAGCCCCGCACGCGATCGATCTCACCCACGCCGATGTTCTCGTCGAAGCGCATGTCGAAGCGCACGAAGTCCTGAAAGATCACTCCCACCGCTCTACGCAGCTCGCCGAGATCGTACTCGCGGATGTCGACGCCCTCGAGCAGGATGCGCCCCTCCGTCGCGTCGTAGAGCCGCGGCAGCAGCTTCGTCAGCGTCGTCTTCCCCGCCCCATTCTCGCCAACCAGCGCGATCCGCTCCCCCGGCTTGAGCGCGAAATTGATGTGCCGCACCGCCCAGCGCTCGCTGCCGGGATATTGAAAGCCGACATCCTCGAAGACGAATCCCTGCGTAATCACGCTCGGAATCGACCGGCTTCCGCTCGCCGTCGTAATCGTCGGCTTCATCTCGAAGAAGTCGAAGAGATCCTTGAGATACAGACTCTGCTCCGAGATGTCGCTCGCATTCGACAGCAGCCGTTGCACGATGTCGCGGCTCCGCCCGAACGACGCCGCGAGGAAGGTCAGTGAGCCGATGGTGATCGTGCCGCTGATCGTCCGCGCGAGGATCACGACGTACGCCGCGTAGTAGCCGAGCGTGCCGAAGATCGAGAGCGCGCTGCTCAGAATCCCCTTCCTGATCGACAGCCGCTTGTTGTCCTCGTAGAAGCGATTCGCGAGCACGCGATAGCGATCGACGATCCACCCCGCGATGCCGAACATCTGCACCTCCTTCGCGGTCACATCGCTCGCGCCAACGTAGCGCAAATAGTCGAGCTGCCTGCGCTCCGGCGTGTATCGGAACAACAGCGAATACTCGAGCCCCGCGAAGTGCGTCTCGCCGAGAAAGCTCGGCAGCACCGCCACCGCGAGCAGCAGGAGCAGCCACGGGCTGTACACCGCGAGCGCGGTGCCGAGTGTGAGCAGCGTCAGCGTATCCTGCCCCATCGTCAGCAGCTCGGAGAGGAGGCCGATACGCCCCACCGTCTGCCTGCGCGCGCGCTCGAGCTGATCGTAGAACGCCGGATCCTCGAACTGCGCGAGATCGAGCGTCGCCGCGTGCTCCATCAGGCGGATGCTCGTGTGAATCGAGAAGAGATCGCCGAGCAGGCTCTCGACGAGCGATGATGCACGGCCGAGGAGCTCGCCGCCGAAGACGATGGCGATCTCGGCCGCCACGAGGTGCCAGAGCGGAGTCGCGGAGCCGTGCGTGGTGCGCAGTGCGACGACGCTATCGATGATCAGCTTCCCGATCCACAGTCCCGCGACAGGGACGAATGCCCGCACCACGCGGAGCACCGTCATGATCAGGGTGTATCGTGGGTGGGTGTTCCACACCAGCTTGATGAGCTTCGGCACGTACCGAAGCGCACGGACGCGATCGCCCCACGTTGGATCGGGAACTGGTATGGCGGGAGGACGTCCGCGGCGCGCAGGAGGCATCAAGGAAAACTAGCGCGCGGCGATGGATGTTCCGTGTTAACGAGAAGGCAGGCCGGGAGTCTACCGTGTACTCGGTGGAGAGAAACATGCGCCTCGTAGCACGTACGGCGGCCGTCGCGCTCGCACTCGCGGCCTGCACTACCTCACAATCCGGCACCGCTCACGTCGCCACCATGTCATCCGGTGGCGAATACATGTCCGGCCAGAGCACTCGCGAGCAGACCGCGGACGAGCAAGTAAAGCAGGCGCTCAATCGCGTCGCCTTCGGTGCGCGCCCCGGTGACGCCGAGCGTGTGCGCGCGATGGGCGTCGACACGTGGATCGAGATGCAGCTGTCGCCGCAGAAAATCGACGACCGCGCCGCCGACCAGTTTGTCGCGAAATTTCCGGTGCTCGCGATGAGCCCGGCCGAGCTGCTCAAGGACTATCCCGCGCCCAATCAGCTGATTCGCGCGAAGAGGCAGCAGATGGCGCGCAACGGCGAGACCGACATGCGCGACTCGAGCGGCGGGAAGCTCTCGGGGCTCGACATGACCGCCGCCGACTCGATGAAGTTCAAGGAGGCCGGTCGCCTCTCGCGACAGATGCTCATCGAGCTGCAAACCGCGAAGGTTGCGCGCGCGGTAATCGGCGACCGGCAGCTCGAGGAAGTGATGGTCGACTTCTGGGAGAATCACTTCACGGTTTTCGCGGGCAAGGGCCCCGAGCGGTACTACCTGGGCCAGTACGAGCGCGACGCGATTCGTCCGCACGCGCTCGGGAAGTTCCGCGATCTGCTGGGCGCGGTGGCGAAGAGCCCCGCGATGCTCTACTACCTCGACAACTGGGAGAGCAGCGTTGAGGCGGATCGGCCGGCGTTTGTGGTTCGCGCGAATCGCGGTGGCGGAGGGAATGCCCGCGGCCGTAACGCGATGATGCGCAACGCGCGGCTCCAGGCCGCCGGACGGGACACGACGAAGAAGCCGCGCCCGCGTGGACTCAACGAGAACTACGGGCGCGAGCTGATGGAGCTGCACACGCTCGGCGTTGATGGTGGCTACACGCAGGCGGATGTCGTGAGCGCGGCGCGTGCGTTCACCGGGTGGACGGTGGAGAAGCCGCGCGAGGATGGGTCGTTCATCTTTCGTCCGGCGCTGCACGATGCCGGAGAGAAGGTCTTTCTCGGCCATACCCTGAAAGCGAATCGCGGCATCGAGGACGGCGAGCAGGTGCTCGACATCGTTACCACCGCGCCGGCGACTGCGCGCTTCATCGCGACCAAGCTCGTGCGCCGCTTCGTGAGCGACTCGACGCCGCCCGAGCTCGTCGATCGCGTCGCGACGACGTTCACGCGCACCGATGGCGATATCCGCGAGTGCCTGCGCACGATCTTCACGTCGAGCGAGTTCTTCTCGCGCGCCGCGTACAAGGCGAAGGTCAAGTCGCCGTTCGAGCTCGTGGTGAGCGCGCTCAGAGTCGTGGGCGCGAAGGCGGACAGCACGCCGCGCACCGCGCAGATGATCGCGAGACTCGGAGAGCCGCTGTACGGGCATCTCGCGCCGAACGGCTATCCCGAGCGCGGCGACGCGTGGATTAACACCGGCGCCATCCTTGCGCGCATCAACTTCGGGCTCGTCCTTGCGGCAGGGAGATTGCCGGGCGCCTCGCTCGTGGAGTGGACGGACGGCGCGCAGCTGCAGGCGCTCGCGCACGGCGCGCAGGTCGACGGCGTCATCCATTCGATTCTCGGCGGCGAGGCATCGCCGGATACGCGGAAGGTGCTCGAGAGCGGCGTGAACCCGATGGCGAGCGACAGCGCGTCTGCGGCGACCAAGCTCAATGGATTCGAAAACATGGTCGGGCTCGCGCTCGGCGCTCCCGAATTTCAACGGCGGTAGAGATATGCAGCGACGTGTCTTTCTCAAGTCGGGGGCACTCGCGCTCGTGACGATGGGGCTCTCTCCGTCATTCCTGAAGCGCATGGTGTATGCGCAGGGGATGCCGACGCCGCAGAAGGGGAAGGTGCTCATCTGCCTCTTCCAACGCGGCGCGGCGGACGCGCTCAACATCGTGGTGCCACACGGCGACGCGAGCTACTACGCGCTCAGGCCGAACATCGCGATCGCGCGCCCCGGTGCGGTGGATGGCGCGATCGACCTCGATGGATTTTTCGGGCTGCATCCGGCGATGGCGCCGCTCAAGCCGCTCTGGGATCGAGGGTTGCTCGCGCCCGTGCACGCAGTGGGATCTCCGAGCAGCACGCGCTCGCACTTCGATGCGCAGGACTACATGGAGAGCGGCACCCCCGACGTGAAGGGGACGCCGGACGGATGGCTCAATCGCTTTCTCGCCGCGAAGGACACGTGCGACGAGTGCAAGCTCCCCGCGTCGCCATTTCGCGCGGTGGCGTTTGCACAGCAGACGCCGCGCATCATGGAGGGCCCCGCGCCGACGATCGCGATGTCGAGCCTCAACGACTTCACGATTCGGGCGACGGGCTCGGACGTGCAGCGGCTCGAGGCGCTCTACCGCACGGGCTCGGCGGATCTCATCCACGGCGCCGGCGCGGAGACCTTCGACGCGGTGAGGATGCTCAAGGCCGCGAATCCGCAGCGGTACGAGGCCGAGCATGATGCGCAGTATCCAAAGTCTCCGTTTGGGCAGAGTTTGCGGCAGATCGCGCAGCTCGTGAAGGCGGACGTCGGACTCGAGATCGCCTTCGCGGATGTGGGCGGGTGGGACACGCATGTGAATCAGGGCGGCGCGACGGGGCAGCTCGCGAACCGGCTCGGCGATTTCGCCCAGTCGATCGCGGCGCTCGTGACGGATCTGGGCGATCGGATGGACGACGTCGTGATCATGACGATGTCGGAGTTCGGCCGGATGGCGAAGCAGAATGGAAATGGTGGAACGGACCATGGACACGCGGGCGCGCTGTTCGTGATCGGCGGGCACGTGCAGGGACACAAGGTGCACGGGAAGTGGCCGGGGCTCGCGCCTGAGCAGCTGAACGAGGGGCGCGATCTCGCGCTCACGACCGACTTCCGCGCGGTGTTTTCCGAGGTCGTGCGCAAGCACCTCGGGGCGACGCGCACCGATGTGCTTTTCCCCGGATTCACGGGCACGGCGACGGTCGGAATAGTGTAAATTTTCGTGCATGGTGCGGAGTATCGGCGCTGCCCCGTCGATCGTCTCCGGCAAGAGCGCACTGGCGTGCCGGGATGACTATTCTTCCGGCCCACCCGCCCCGTTTCAAGGACATCAATGTTCCGCGCCCCACGCCTCACCATTTCGCTGCTCCTGGCAAGCGTCGCCTTCCACGGGTCGTCGCGCAGCGCGACCGTCAGCTCCGTTGCCCAAGGCGAAGTCGCGAGCGCTGACCAGCGCACGCCCAACGAGATGGGGCGGATTCCGATTCTCGAGTACCATCTACTCGGCGACAGCGACAGTCGGTGGCACGTGGAGCGCAATCACTTTCGGCGCGATCTCGAGCGGTTGTACGCGAGCGGCTATCGCCCGGTGACGGTTGCCGAGATGATCGACAAGAAGATCGATTTGCCCGCGGGGCAATCGCCGGTGGTGTTCACGTTCGATGACGCGGGTCCGTCGCAGTTCAGCTACATCGATCACAACGGAACGCTCGAGATCGATCCGAACAGCGCCGTCGGCATCTGGCTCGCATTCCACAAGGAGCATCCGGACTGGCGGAACAAGGCGACATTCTGCGTGCTCTCGGGCGGCGCCGCCGGTCATGCGTTCTTCGGTGAGAAGGGGATCGAGGGGCAGAAGTCCGAGTGGCGCTTCCGGAAGCTTCGCTTTCTCGCGGAGCAGGGCTTCGAGTTGTGCGGGCACACGCTCTGGCACGCCAATCTCGGGAAGTACAGCGACGCCGTGGTGCAGGAGCAAATAGCGCGCGGTACGCTGGCGATTGATTCCGCGGTGCCGGGCTATCGCGTGCGGACGTTCGCGCTGCCGCTGGGTGTGTGGCCGAAGAACCGCGCGCTTGCGGCGGCGGGCGAGTGGAAGGATCCGCGCGGTGGGCACGTGACGCGCTATGACTTTGACGCGGTGCTCGAGGTGGCAGGTGGACCGGCGCGGAGTCCGTACGATCCCGCGTTCGATGCGAAGCGGCTGCCGCGCGTGGAGGTGTTCGCGAACCAGCTGGAGCAGATGCTCGATCGGCTGGAGCAGAGCGGCACTCGCTACGTGAGCGATGGCGATCCGCAGACGGTTGCGCGACCCGCGGGCTCGCACGTGACGTTGGGGCGAGCGGCGCACTGATAGTCGAGCGGGGCATCGCACAGTTATATGAGTACGATGCTGTGAAATCCTGTATTGAGAGTGCAAACGTCGGAAAGCTAATGGCTCTTTTTGTACAGAAGCTGTTCAATAATCAGACAGTGGCTAAATAATGCCCTCAACTTCGATGCGGATCAAAAGATTGTCCGAAATTGTCATGCGAAAGTCCTAAAATCGCGCTTGTTGCTACCGATACTGACTTGCAAGTTGATCGCTCGCCCAAGGCGAAAGGACCGACATGGAGGATTGCATGGGTAGTATCGCGCGACCGCTTTCACATATGCCCTACTTCGAACGGCTGGCCGAGTTGGCCAATGACAGCACCGAGTGGCGCAGTGTGAGCGCTGCGCTGGTGGTGCTGCGGCTGTTCGACAGCTGGATGACGGCAGGGGCGGAAGTGGTCGTTGACGACGCGCCTGGACTGAATGCGGTGCGCGAACAGATTGCCGCGATGGACATTCGCGACACTACGCGCGGTCTGTTGTCGAGCATCGTCGAGTCGATGGTCGTGGCAGAGCAGCCGCGGATCGTGACGGTCGCTCCGCGCCTGATGGCGTTTGGGCGGGCGATGCAGCATGCGGCGAAGTGGCCGCTGGCGGCGGATATCTACCGCACCGTGCTCTCGTACGCCACGCCGGTCGCAAATGCCGACACGGTGATCCAGGCGAACATGCAGCTCGGGCGGTGCCTTCGCGTGCTAGCCGAGTGGGATGAGTCGTTGACGTGCTTTGCGGCGGCGTCGCAGGTCGCGACGATGACCGACGACATGATCGCGATTCTGCGCGCACGGATTCAGGAAGCAAACATTGCGATCGACCGCGGTAATCTTCCGTACGCAGAGACCTTGCTCGATCAAACGATCCTGCAGGCAAAGGAATCGGGGTTGTCCGAGATCGGCGCAACGGCCACGCATGATCGTGCGCTCGTTGCCCACCAGCGAGGCAACTTCGACGAGGCCGTCGTTCTTCAGTACGAAGCCTTGAAGGGAGTTCGTAACCAAATGGCACGGGACCGCGTGCTGAACGATTTGGGCTCCAGCTTCGCCCAACTCGGAGTGTACACGGCTGCGCGGGACGCTTTCCTGGTCGTCGCCGCCACGGCCCAAGAGCAGTATCTGCGCTGGACGGCCACGATCAATTTGCTCGACGTTGCCGTGCACGAGCACCGCGAACCGCTTTTCGAGCAATATCGCCGAGATCTCGAGGGCGCTTCACTGCCTCCGGCTCTAGCGACGTACTACTTTATATACATAGCACAGGGCTACCGTGCGTTTGATCAGCTTCCGCTTGCGAAAGCTGCCGTTTCCCGCGCCCTTGAAATGGCGATCGCGAATCAGCTGGGACAAGCGCGGTTTGAAGCGGAGGAGCTCGCGGACGTGCTGGACAGGCAGCAGGCCAGCGAAGAGCGGAAATCGAGGTTGGCGATACCGGTCCCGATCTGGGCTCCAGAGGTCGAAAATATCGCCAACGCGATTCGCGAGCTGCGTACGATGGCAGGAGTCCAAGGGTAGCAACGACAAAGGGCTCCGGGTTGCAGCCCGGAGCCCCCTGTTCAGTTCTCGAAGTTACTTAGGGCCGCAACCACTTCCGACGGCAATAGTGCAATCCTGGCTCGGCGCGGTCGGGGAGGTGCAGGCGGCAAGAGCAAAGGAGGTCAGGACAACGGCGATCAGGGTGATCTTGCGGACGATCATGGCGACCTCGAAGGGATCAAGTTGTAATTGGCGTTGCGACTTGACCCGAAGCTACGGTAGCGCAAATTGTCGTAAACGCACATTTTCGGACACCAATGTGCTGTTTTAGGACAAATATGCGTCTGCCCACGTGGAAGTCCTCGCCCGCCTCTCTGCCCCACTCGCCGCCCAGCTGCACATCGCCCTCGCGGGGGAACACTCCCTCACGGTAGTCGATGGCTGGGGCGCGCTATTGCTCGCGATCCGGGAGCGTCCCGTAGATCTGGTGGTACTGGATCCGCGAACCTCTGGTGGACTCGAACTGGGGCAAGCTCGTGAACTGCTCGCTCGACATCCGACGCTGCCCGTGGTGATCTACACCACGCTCGCAGCGGATTCGATGCAGGCGACAGTCATGCTCGCAAAGCTCGGCGTACAACACGTCGTGCTGCGCGGCTTCGACGACGAGCCCCGTCGCTTTCGCGAGATGCTCGATCAGCTGCCCGCAGCCCGCCTGAGCGACTCGGTGCTGCGTCACGTGATACCGCATTTGCACGACGCACCAGTGTTGTTCGTGCGCGCGATTACGAGACTCTTTGAAGCACCGCAGGAGTTCCTCGACGTGGAGGAGCTCGCGCGGATGTCCGGCATGACGAGACGCAGTCTGGATCGATGGTTCGAACGGAGTGGCCTGACTTCTGCCCGTACGATGATCCTGGTCGCCCGGCTCACGCGGGCGAAGCACTACATGGGCGATCCGGGCTTTCTGCTCGAGGACATCGCGAAGAAGCTCGGCTACAGCTCGATACGTGTGTTTGCACGGCAAGTTCGAACGGCGACCGGCATGACCCCGTCGACCATGCGGTCGGCGTTTACGATGGAAGAGTTCTCACTACGAATGGCGGCGCTCTTGTGTCGCCCCGGAGATGCGTTGGGTGAGTCGGAGCACGAGCTGAATGACTGAGAATTCGCAGGCGACACGTATTCTGATCGTCGACGACGAGCATTCCATATGCCGAGCGTTGCAGATCAGCTTTACGCGCGCAGGCTACGATGTGCGGGCGGTCGAGTCGGCCGACGACGCGGTGCAGCTGCTGCATCGCGAGCACTTCGATTGCCTCGTGGTCGATCTGCGCATGCCCGAGATGGGTGGCGATGAGCTCTTCGAGATCGCCGCCTCGGTGCAGCCGCATCTGCGTCAGCGCACGATCATCACCACCGGCGACGGCAGCGAGCGCGCGCACGAGCTGATCGCCGCGTGCGGCTGCGCCTCACTCGGCAAGCCATTCGATCTGCGCGATCTGCTCGACCTCACGCGGCAGCTCACCCTCCGCGTCCGCGACGCTCGCGCGTAGCTCGCGCGTCGCTCGTAGTCGCTCGTTGTCGCTACAGCGTCCAGCTCCGCAGCGTCGTGAGCGCACTCTCCACCGCCGCGCGCTGCTCCGGATTCGTCGCCTTGCGACGCAGCATCTCGTAGCTCCGAATCGCGAGCTGCAGCGCCTCCCGATCCCGCTCACCCGAGGCGAGCCCCGTCGCGTTGTCCGCGAGGCTCGCACGCGCGAGATCATCCTCCGGGAAACGATCCACCACCTGCTTCCATCGCATCATGCGCTCGCGCGGCACTCCCTCTGTTAGTGCCCACAAATGCCAAGCGCCGCGATTGCCCGGATCCGCCGCCAGCGCGCGCGCCGCAAGCTCGCCCGTCGCCTCGGCGCCACGCCCCGTGAGCCAATACGAGTTCGCGAGGATGACCAGCGCACGCGCGTCGTGGGGGCGTGCGGCCACGATCTTCTCGTAGAGCGGCCCCGATACCTCCGGGATCGCCAGATACGGCTCCGCGGCGGCAGTGAGCACTTCCGCATCGGTGACGTCCGCCACTGCGAGCAGTCGCTCCAGCAGGACGCCGTACTCGTTGGTCTCGTGGTATGTTGAAACAGCGGCCGAAAGCTCCGCGACGGGATCCATCGATAGAGGACTCATGATCGCCGGAATTTACCGTCTCTGCAGGAGGGGCGCAGGCCGTGACTGAAGCATCGAGCGATTCGTCATTTCCACGGGACGCGCAGCGACGCGACGAGCTGCAACAGATCACTGCACTCGTGCAGCACTCGCTGAACAATCCGCTCGCGGCGCTCCTCGCCGAGGCGCAGCTGTTGGCGATGGAAACGACGCTGGACCCGGAGCATCGGGCGGCTGTCGATCGCATGACGGAGCTGGTGCGGCGGTTGATCACGCTGGTCCGCGGGTTGGACAGCACGGTCGACAACAAGATGTTCCCGAGATGACGTGCAGGGTGGATGGTGGCGTGGCGTAGGGTCTACCCTTCGTGGTGCTATGTCATGTTACCTGAAGCCCTCACGCCAGGGCGCCTCCGGGCGCCTGAACGAAAGAGAGGGTTGCGCATTCGCCCCAATCCAGTGATACTCACTGCATCGTCGGCACGCCGATGGTGGCCACAACAATATTTTGGCAATGCCCGCGTATCACGAAGCGGAGCGAGCTACCTGACGTAAATCGTCACCGGCTCGCTGCACGTCTGGCTAGTCGTGGTGTGTGTGTGTCGGAAAGTGGCTCGCGTGAAATATCCGCGGCCAGGATCGGATGACATCGCGCGCCGCACTGGGCGGCGCCAACTCCAGAGTTATCGCTTCGCCAGTGTTTCGTCGCCCGATATCCGGGTCGCGTTACGCGTGTACGCCTTCACCTCATGACACCCTTCGCAGCATGAACGAACGTCGACGCCCGACCCGGCGCGGTCGCGGACACCGTCCGCCAAACCGCCCGCTGCTCGACTCCAATACCGAGTCCAGCCCATATCGTGACGACTCCTCACTGCCGGCGCCAGGCGACACCGCGCTGCCAGACAACAGGCCGGCTCCGTCTTCGGACGGTGGCGACGCCGGAGTCCCCGCCTCGCTGCCGCAGCAGCCCTCCTACAATCCGACATCGCAGCCCACGTCGCAGCCGAATGACCGCGGCGACCGGAACGATCGCGGCGATCGTGGTGGAGAGCCCCGCCACAACAACAATCGGAACAACCAGAGCCGGAGCGAGCGCGAGGACAATCGCGGCAATCGCGAGCAGGGGAATAGCCGCGACAACAGCAGTCGCGACAACGGCAACCGGGACATCAGCAACAACGCCAACGGCCGCCGCGGACGCCGCGGTCGCCAGCGCAACGGACCACGCCCCGAGCAGCACTCGAACGCACCCGTCTCGGTGCTCGTCGCCGACGGAACGACCACAGGGTGGTTCGACACGGCGCGCGAAGGCGGCTTCATTCGGCGCGCGGAGGAGAGCTACCTCCCGTCTCCGAACGATGCATTCGTGCCGCCGCAGCTCGTCAAGCAGTACGCGATTCGACGCGGCGATCTGCTCGAGGCCACCACGGGGCGTGATCAGCGCGGCAGGCTTGCGGTGGCGGAAGTACAGTCGCTGAACGGCGGCGATCCGTCGAGCGTGCTCCGTCGTCCCGATTTCAGCTCGCTCATCGCTTCGTATCCCGAGCGCAAGCTGACACTCGAGACCGGGCAGTCCCCCAAGATCAGCCCCGAGCTCACGCGACGCGCGATCGATCTGATCGCGCCGATCGGCTACGGTCAGCGCGCCCTCATCGTCGCGCCGGCACGGGCCGGAAAGACGATGCTCCTGCAGGCGATCACCGAGGGGATCGCGATCAATCATCCCGAGGCGACGCTGCTCGTCCTCCTCGTCGATGAGCGTCCCGAGGAAGTGAGCGAGATGATCGAGTGGGGACGCGGCGAAGTCGTCGCGTCGAGCTTCGACATGCCGGCGGAGCGCCACGTCGACGTTGCGGACATGACGCTCGAGCGCGCGCGGAGACTCGTCGAGCAGGGGAAGGACGTGGTGATCGTGCTCGACTCGATCACGCGACTCGCCCGCGCGCACAACACGGCGGAGCGCGGTACGGGGCGCACGCTCAGCGGCGGACTCGATGCAACGGCGATGGCGAAGCCCAAGGCCTTCTTCGGCTCGGCGCGCTCGGTCTCGCCGGCCAACGGCGGCGGCTCGCTCACGATCATCGCGACGGCGCTCGTCGAGACGGGATCACGGATGGACGACGTGATCTTCGAGGAGTTCAAGGGCACGGGAAACAGCGAGATCAAGCTCGACCGCGGATTGGCCGAGAAGCGTGTTTTTCCGGCGATCGACGTGGCGACGAGTGGGACGCGGCGCGAGGACAAGCTGTTCCGCCCCGACCAGATCGACGCGATCTTCACTCTTCGCCGGGGGCTGCAGCAGATGCCGCCGCAGGCGGGGATGGAGTGGCTCATCAAGCGGATTCAGAACACCGCCAACAACGACACCCTGCTCGCAGGGCTGTAGGGCTGCGGCGCCGGAACGGCGCTCGGCCTGCCGATTGCATTAGAGGCCGTCCATATGGGCCATCCCGCTACTGCATGGTGCGCCTACCTTCGTCTGGTGCTCGCCGTCCCCGCGCTCTTGTGCGCGCGGGGACTTTTGGCGCAAGACACGACCACGGCGCCTCCGCCAGAGCAGCCGAGCAAGCAGGTCGAGCTGTCCACGAAGGCGGCGCGGGAGCGCACGCATCCCGTGGTCGACGAGGTCAAGTACGTCGGGGCGACCAAGGCGATCGACATCGGCGACATGGAGGGCGGCCAGGCCACGAAGGCGTCCGGATGCCGCTCCCTCCTGCTCAAGCCGTTCTGCCTGTTCACGCAATCGCATCTGGTGTACGAGACGCGCACGCTGGATCACCTCGAGCTCGCGCGCGATGTCGTCCGTATCAAGGTGTATTACTACAAGCGCGGCTACCGTGAGACGGAGGTCGACACGGTCGTCACTCGCGCGAAGTCGCACACCAATCGCGTGCGCGTGACGTTCAAGATCACGGAAGGATTGCCCGTGATGGTCGACTCCGTCGTGGTGCTCCGCCCGTCCGACACCCTGCTGACGGCGAAGACGATCGAGCACGCGGTGCTCCTGCACGCCGGCCACCCGCTCGACCTCGTCGCCCTCGACACGTCGCACGTGCGGCTGCGCGATGCGCTCTGGAACAAGGGCTACGCGGACGCGATCATCACGGACACGATTCAGGTGCACGACAGCGCGCGCACGGCCGAGGTGACGATCAAGGTGAATCCGCGCTGGATCGCGACGGTGGAATCGGTGACCGTGCACGGCGACTCGATTCTGCCACCGACGATCGTGCAGAGGATGATCACCCTCCAACCGGGGAACATCTACAAGCGCGACAACGTCATCGAGAGTCAGCAGGCGCTCTACAGCTCGAATCTCTTCCGCCGCGCCACGATCGTGCTGCCGCCGCGGGGCGACAGCGCGAAGCTGATCGACATCAACGTCGACGAGGCGCGGCTGCACTCCGTGAAGCTGAGCGCGGGCTTCAACACGGTCGATTTCGTCCAGACGGAGGGGAAATACACCGACTACAACTTTTTCGGCAATGCGCGGCGGCTGGATCTGCATCTCGTCATCTCGAATCTGCTCGCACCGGCGCTCAATGGAACGGGGATCTTTCGCGACGTGCTCGCCGACAACGGGCTGCCGGGCGACTCGTCGCACGCGTATCTCAAGCCGACCTATCAGGCGAGCATCGACGTCACGCAACGGTGGTTCGGCGATCCGCGCAACACGGTCGGGGTGGGGCTCTTCTCGCACCGCACGAGCGCGCCGGGGATCTACATCGACAAGGGCTACGGCACGAGCCTCTCGTTCACCCGCAACGTCGCGCCGCGCACGCCGCTCAGCCTCGTCTATCGCTACGAGGAAACGCAGGTGGAGGCGGGGGACGTGTACTTCTGCGTGAACTACGGCGTCTGCCAGCAGACCACGATCGGGCTGCTGCGCAATCGCAACGCGCTGTCGCCGGTGTCGCTCGACTACTACATGGATCGCACCAACGACGAGTTCAATGCATCGGACGGCTACGCTGCGCGCGCGGACGTGGAGCATGCATCGAAGTACACGTTCTCCGATTTCAGATACAATCGCGTCTCCGGCGAGGCGACGATCTTCCGCGCCTTCGGGAAGGCGGTGCTCGCGGGGCATCTGCGCGGCGGCTGGGTGCGCGCGTTGTCGTCGTCGAGCACCACGACCGCGGACGGGCTCAATGACATCCTCCATCCGCGCAAACGCTTCTACGCCGGCGGCGCAAACTCGGTGCGCGGCTACGGCGAGAATCAGCTGGGGCCTCGCATTCTCACCATCGATCCGCAAACGCTGATCGCCAAGGCGGGGTGCACCGCCGCGACGATCTCGAGCGGGACGTGCGATCCCGGCGGCACCGGGATGGATGCGAATCACAACCCGACGACGGCATCGTCCAGCGACTTCACATCACTTCCCACCGGCGGCACTTCACTGCTCGAAGGGAGTATTGAATATCGCTTCCCGTTCGTGATGAAGAATCTGCAGGCGGCGGTCTTTCTCGACGGTGGATATGTGGGTGCGGGGTCGTCGGACGTAACGAAGGGGAAGGCCGCCGTGACGCCGGGGTTCGGCGTCAGGTATCTCTCGCCCGTCGGGCCCATTCGCGTCGATCTCGGCTTTC
>Ga0208078_1000209_pt1 | contig 15716 bp, 11 predicted proteins | sample NGESurdeep072012_3_FD_184468 | JGI IMG/M metagenome (GOLD analysis project Ga0208078, IMG submission 184468) | Arctic peat soil microbial communities from Barrow, Alaska - NGEE Surface sample 53-2 deep-072012 (SPAdes) | ecosystem: Environmental > Terrestrial > Soil > Wetlands > Peat ...
GGGAGCCGCTACCGGCCGAGTCGCCGTCAAAGGAGTCCGAGCCGCCCGCCTTGCCGCTCAGCATGATCATCTCGCGCACGTTGATCTCGGTGGTGTAGCGCGTCTGGTTCTCCTTGTCCTGCCACTGCCGGTATTCGATGCGCCCCTCGACGTAGATCTTGTCGCCCTTCTTGAGGTAGCGCTCGACGATGTCCGCCAGCGTGGACGCCTTGCTGTTCCAGACGACGCAGCGATGCCACTCCGTCTTCTCCTGCTTGTCCCCGCTCGGACCGCTCCAGCTGCGGCTCGTGGCCAGCGAGAACGTGGCGACGCGATTGCCGCCGGTGGTGGAACGGACCTCGGGATCGGCACCGAGATTCCCGATCAGGGTGACCTTGTTCAAGCTGCGACTCATAGCGATCTCCTGGCAGTTGGCGAGTGACCTCGCCGGACAGAGTATAGAGGCATTGCGACCGGTGCGCCAACGGTCCGGCGCGGCCGTTCTCCTTTCATTGCGTACCCCTGAGCGGGCACCCCGGACTCACCCCGGCGGGATGGGCTCGAGATCGAGCCGGAGCACGAGCGCGTCCTCCTTCGGGCGCCGGTAGTACTCGCGCCGCCTGCCGACCTCGGCGAACCCTCGCGACGCGTACAGCGCGCGCGCCGCGGCGTTCGAATCCCTGACCTCGAGATAGAGCGAGTCGACGTCCGACGCCCGCACCGCCGCGATCGCGCCATCGAGCAGCCGCGCGCCTATCCCCTGCCGGCGCGCCGAATCGTGCACCGCGAGATTCCCGATCTCCCCCTCGTCGAGCACGTACCACGCGACGATGTAACCGCGCACGTCACCCGCGACGTCGGCGACGAGATAGGCGACGCGTGGATCGCCGATCAGATCGACGAATGCGCTCCGGCTCCACGGATCACCGAACGCGGCGCGCTCGATCTCGAGCACCGCGTCGACGTCCTCCGCACGCGCGGCGCGCAGCACGCATGGCGCGCTCGGCCTCTCGCTCGTGATACTCGCATCCATGCCCTCGCCCATGCGCATAGTCTACGCTACCGGCAGCGGACGGCCATGCGCCAGCTCCCACTTCACCTGCGCCTCGGCCAGTCGCCCATAGTCGGGCTCCCATGACGCGAGCGAGACCGGCGGCATCGCGAGCCACGCGCGGAGCCGCGCAACGTTCGCCGCGCGAGGCATCGTGCGCGGATGCTCCTCGGCTCCGATCACGGTGGCGTGCAGCGCCGCCGCCTCGTGCGCGAGCTCGCCGCGATGGATGAGGCGCAGCGGCGCGAGCTCCGTCACCTCATCGCCCGCGCGCAGATACGCGGTGGCGAAGACCTCTCCGCGCAGCGCATCGAGAATCGCGACGTACGCACCGTCCGCCAGCGGTGCATCCGCCGCGATCAGCGCGAGCGACGGCACCGCGTAGAGCGGCAGCGAGTGCGCGAAGGCGATCCCCTTCGCCAGCGACGCCGAGACGCGCAGCGAGGTGAAGCTCCCCGGCCCCGCGCCACACACAATGCGCGCGAGATCGCGCGTCGTCGCGCCGGCCTCAGTGAGCGCCGCATCGATGGCCGGGAGCAGATGCTCCTCCGCGCCGCCGCGCATCGCGACCTCGCGCGTGGCGAGCACCTCGCGCCCGCGCAGCACCGCCACCGACCCCGTCGACGTCGCCGCCTCGAGCGCGAGCGTCAGCGCGCCACTCATCCCGCGAGGAGGAGCCGCTTCTCCTCGTCTGCAGGGTCGAGCTCGAGATCGATCGGCACCGCATCGCTCGGAATGCGTGCACCACCGCGCTCCGGCCACTCGACGAGAATCAGCGCGTGCGAGCGGAGCATGTCGTCCCAGCCGAGGTTCGTGAGATCCTCCGGCTTCTCGAGGCGATACAGATCGAGATGATAGATCGGGAAGCGATCGCCCCTGTACTCGTGCACGAGCGCGTACGTTGGGCTCGTGACCTCGGTGGTGACGCCGGCGCCGCGGCAGATCGCCTGCACGAGCGTCGTCTTGCCCGCCCCGAGCTCGCCCGCGATCGCGACGACGAGCTTCCCGTGCGCGGACTTCCCGAATCGCTCGCCCCATGCGATGAGCTCATCGCGCGTCACGGCGAGATGGCCGCACGGCGCCTCCTCCGGCACGATGTGGTGGTGCGCATCCATCAGCGCGGCGCCCGAATGCGGCTCAGCCCATCTCCACGCCTCGGCGCAGCGGAGCTTCCGCCGCCGCGCGCTTTCACCTCGAGCAGCTGATCGCGCAGCGATGCCGCCGACTCGAAATCGAGATTGGCCGCCGCCTCCTTCATCTGCGACTCGAGCAGCTCGATCAGCGTCGCCTGATCCATCTCGCTCGCGTACGTCGCGGTCAGCTCCGCCACCTTCTTGTTCCTGTCGTCCTTCTCGCCGCGCGCATCCGCCACGCGCGTGATGAAGCGCACCTGATCCGTGCTCTTCACGACCGACATCGGCGTTATCCCGTGCTCGATGTTGTGCGCGCGCTGGATCTCGCGGCGACGCTTCGTCTCGTCGATGCATCGCGCCATCGAGCCGGTGATGCGATCCGCGTAAAAGATCGCGCGCCCCTCGACATGCCGCGCCGCGCGCCCCGTGGTCTGGATGAGCGAGCGCTCGCTGCGCAGAAAGCCCTCCTGGTCCGCATCGAGCACGGCCACGAGCGACACCTCCGGCAGATCGAGTCCCTCTCTGAGGAGATTGATGCCGACGAGCACGTCGAAGTCGCCGAGTCGCAATCCGCGGATGATCTCCACCCGCTCGATCGCATCGATGTCCGAGTGCATGTAGCGCACGCGCACGCCCATCTGCTGCAGATAGTCCGTGAGATCCTCGGCCATCCGCTTCGTGAGCGTGGTGACGAGCACGCGCTCGCCGCGGCGCTCGCGCAGGCGGATCTCGCCGAGGAGGTCGTCGACCTGGCCGCGCACGGGGCGCACCTCGATCTCCGGATCGACGAGCCCCGTGGGCCGAATGATTTGCTCGACGACGACTCCCTCGGAGAGCTGCAGCTCGAGGTCGCCCGGCGTCGCCGTGACGAAGAGCGCGCGCGGCGTGAGCTTGAGAAACTCATCGAACATCAGCGGGCGATTGTCGAGCGCGCTCGGCAAGCGGAAGCCGTAGTCGACGAGCGTGAGCTTGCGCGCGCGATCGCCGTTGAACATGCCGCCGATCTGCGGCAGCGAGACGTGCGACTCGTCGACGACCACGAGGAAATCCTCGGGGAAGAAGTCGAAGAGGCACGCCGGTCGCTCACCGGCCTGGCGCCCGGAGAGATGGCGCGAGTAGTTCTCGATTCCGGCGCACGTGCCGACCTCGAGCATCATCTCGATGTCAAAGTTGGTGCGCGACTCGAGCCGCTGTGCCTCGAGCAGCTTCCCCTGCTCGCGCAGCGTCGTCAGCCGCTCGGCCAGCTCCGTGCGAATGAGTCCGATCGCGCGCTCGAGCGTCGGCCGCGACGTGACGAAGTGCTTCGCGGGATAGATCGCAGCGCGCTCGAGATCCGCGATCGTTTCGCCGGTGACGCAGTCGATCTTCGAGATCTTCTCGACCTCGTCGCCCCACATCTCGATGCGCACGCCCTGCTCCTCGTACGCGGGGAAGATCTCGACCGTGTCGCCGCGCACGCGGAAGGTGCCGCGCTCGAAGGAGACGTCGTTGCGCGAGTACTGGATGCCGACGAGCGCGCGCAGGATGTCATCGCGGCCGCGCACGTCGCCGCGCGAGATGCTCACCATGCGCGCGCGATACTCGACCGGATCGCCGAGGCCGTAGATGGCGGAGACGGTGGCGACGATGATGACGTCCTCGCGCTCCATGAGACTCGACGTCGCACGCAGGCGCAGGCGGTCGATGTCCTCGTTGATCGACGCGTCCTTCTCGATGTACGTGTCCGACGAGGGGACGTACGCTTCCGGCTGGTAGTAGTCGTAGTACGAGACGAAGTACTCGACGGAGTTGTGCGGGAAGAAGCTCTTGAGCTCACCGTAGAGCTGCGCCGCGAGCGTCTTGTTGTGCGAGAGGACGAGCGTTGGACGGCCGTGCGCCTTGATGACGTTCGCGACGCTCATCGTCTTCCCCGAGCCCGTGACGCCGAGGAGGGTCTGAAAGCGGTCGCCGCGCTTCAGCCCGGCCGACAGCTCGGCGATCGCGCGAGGCTGATCGCCAGCGGGCTGGAAAGGTGCTTGAAGGTCGAATTCGGCCATGCGGAAATATAGCGGATTCGGTGGATCTTCGGCTGGCGAACTGGCCGCACTATCTCGCCGAAATCAGCTCCGTTCCGCGCGCTCGCGACGCTCCGCAGAGGCAATCCCCTTCACCTTACGGATGAGCTTGGTGAGTTTCTGGAGGTGGGCCAGATTCTCGACTTCGAGGAGAACCGACCCGGAGATGTTGCCGCCGAGCCCCGACTTGAGCTCCATGCTCTTGATGCTCGTTCCGCTCTCTGTGATTGCCGCGGCGACGTCGGCGTAGAGCCCGCGACGATCCGAACCCTCGAGCGCGAGCCGCACGAGAAAGAGCTCGCCCTCCTGCTCCTTCCAGTCGATCTCGAGCCGGCGCTCGGGCTCCTCCTGAAGCAACAGCACGTTCGGGCAGTCGGAACGATGGATGCTCACGCCGCGCCCGCGCGTCACGTAGCCGACCACGGGATCGCCCGGCACCGGCTGACAACACTGTGAGTAGCGCACCATCAGCCCATCGACGCCCTGAATGCGGACGCCGCGAGCGGGCCCGCGCATGCGGCGCACGAGGCGCTCGATCGTGCTCGCCTTCGCCGGAATCTCCGTCGACTCCTCGGGGAACATCAGCTTGAGCGCCTGCGCGATCGCGATGTCGCCCTGCCCGATCGACGAGATCAGATGCTTCGAGTCGTTGAGGCCGAGCGCCTTGGCGGTGGCGTTCAACAGTGTGTCGTCCGGCTTCACGTGGCGGCGGCGCAGCTCGCGATCGAGCATCTCGCGCCCGATCTTCGCGGAGGTGTTCTGCTCCTCGACGCGGATCCACTGGCGGATCTTGTGGCGCGCGCGTCCCGTGCGCACGTGCGCGAGCCAGTCGCGGCTCGGCTTCGCCGTGGGCGACGTCACGATCTCGACCGTGTCCGAGCTGCGCAGCTCGCGCGAAAGCGGCGCGATCCGGCCGTTCACCTTCGCGCCCTGACAGTGGACACCGACCTCGGTGTGCACTGCGAAGGCGAAGTCGATCGGCGTCGCGCCCTCGGGGAGCTCGATGACATCGCCCGTGGGCGTGAGAACGAAGATCTCCTTCTGATAGAGATCGAGCTTGAGGAATTCGAGGAACTCGTCCGGATTCTTCGCGTCGAGCTGGAACTCGAGAATCTGGCGCAGCCAGCTCATGTCCTGCTCGGCCTTGTCCGCACTCGTACGATTTTCCTTGTACAGCCAGTGCGCCGCGATTCCGTACTCGGCGGTCTCGTGCATCTCGCGCGTGCGGATCTGCACCTCGTACAGCTGGCGCCCCGGGCCGAACACCGTGGTGTGCAGCGACTGGTAGCCGTTCGACTTCGGCTGCGCGATATAGTCCTTGATGCGCTCCTGCAGCGGCGTCCATCCATCGTGGATGACGCCGAGCGCGTGGTAGCACTCGGGCACGGAGTTGACGAGCACGCGCACGGCCATGAGGTCGTAGATCTCCTCGTACGGCTTGTCGCGCGACTTCATCTTGTTCCAGATCGACCAGAGATGCTTCGGGCGACCGACGACCTCGACGTCGTTGATGCCCGCGCGCTTCAGCTCGCGATCGAGCGGCTCGGAGAATTGGCTGATGAGCTGCTCGCGCAGGTCGCGCTTCTGCGCGACGAGCTTGGCGAGCGCCTTGTACTCCGGAGGCTCGATGTACTTGAAGGAGAGATCCTCGAGCTCCCACCGCATCTGCGCCATGCCGAAGCGATGCGCGAGCGGCGCGTAGAGATCCATCGTCTCCTGTGCGATGCGGCGACGCTTCTCCTCGGGGAGATAGTCGAGCGTGCGCATGTTGTGGAGGCGGTCCGCGAGCTTGATGAGGATGACGCGGACGTCCTTGGCGATCGAGAGCAGCAGCTTGCGATAGTTCTCGACCTGCCGCTCCTCGCGCGACTGGAAGGAGATGTTTCCGATCTTGGTGACACCATCGACGATCGCTGCGATCTCCTTTCCGAATTCTTCCGCAACCTCGGCTACGGTGACGGCGGTATCCTCGACGACATCATGAATGAGCCCGCATGCGACGGTGCTCGAATCGAGATGCAGCTCGGCCAGGATCTTGGCGACCTCGACGCAATGGTGCAGATAGGGCGCGCCCGACGACCGCTTCTGCCCATAGTGCGCCTTTTCGCTGAACTTGTAGGCGCGCGCGATGAGGTCCGCGTCGAGTCGCTCGAGGCGGGCATCACCGAGATTCAGCTCGGGGAGAATCGATTTGAGCGTCGGAGCGGTCAAAGGTCCTGGGGTCACCGTGGGTCTGCCTTCTCAACCTACAACGGATGGAGCTTATGTACACGTCATTAACGCTGGAGCGGCACCCTCGGTGCCCGATTTTCAGGAGGTAAGGCGGCCCGGATTCGGCAGGTACTGCTGAACTGCGTACACGAATCAAACCAATGAACTACAATCGAACCCGTCGCGGCGAGAGATTCGTTTCGCGTGGAGAGGTCGAGTCAGTACTTAGTCATTAGGGCTGAGTCACTGAACAAAGAGCACGAAAGGAACAAGAAAAAGCACGAATCGAATCTTGCTAGGGAGATTATCTTCTCGCGGGTCGGGTTCGATTCGTTTTTTTATGCCTTTTTCGTGCTCGTAGTTTCAGTTCAAGATCCAAGCTACGAAGAAGATCTCTCCCCGCGCCGGGTTCGATTCGTCGTTATTGGTTTGATCCGTGTACGCAGTCCGCAGTTGCATTCATAGCAGCCCGGCCTCCGCGAAGCTGACGTATCTCCCGCGTCCAACGATCACATGATCGTGTACGGGTATGTCGAGCAACCTTCCCGCCGCCACGAGCTGGTCCGTCACCACGCGATCATCCGCGGACGGCGTCGGATCGCCGCTTGGATGATTGTGCACGAGAATGATCGCTGCCGCGCGCTCGGCGATCGCTTCCCGAAAGACTTCACGCGGATGCACGAGCGACGAATTGAGAATGCCGCGCGTGACCGCGATATCGCGCTCCAATCGATGCTGCGAGTCGAGCACTGCGACGTGAAATTCCTCGACCGGCAAATCCTGCAACCGCGATGCGAACGCGGCATAGACTTCCCGGGGCGATCGCATCGGCGCGCCTTCGTCGCGCCCCTCGCACGCCATGCGCCGCCCGAGCTCGAGCGCCGCATGGATGGTCGCGGCGCGCGCCGCTCCGACTCCGCGCATCGCGGTGAGCGAGGCGACGGGCTGCGCGGCGATCCGGCGAAGCGATCCGCCCGCAGATTCGAGAATGGCCTGCCCGACGCTGATCGCCGAGCGACCGGTGCCGCCGGTGCCCACCACGATTGCCAGGAGCTCGGCGGCGCTCATTGATGCCGCCCCGTGGTCGCGCAGCCGCTCGCGCGGCCGCTCCGAACGGGGAAGCTCTCGAATACTTAATGCGTGAGGTGCGGGAAGGCCAGCGGAAAGCGACACGGGCAGCGTCTCGGGAAAGGGATGCGCGGCCGCGAATGCGGCACGTGCGCCCTAGTTAGCAGAGCGCACGCGAGGTGGAGCATCCCTTTCGTTCGACGCTGGTGAAAGCGACGCTCGCTAGACCGTCGCTCCGTGGCACTTCTTGAACTTCTTCCCCGACCCGCACGGACACGGATCGTTGCGGCCGACAGCCGACCAGTCGGTGTTCCCCGTGGTGCTCTGCGGCGAGAGGCTCGTGACGCGGCCAGCCCCGACGACGCGCGCCTCCTTGCGCGCGACGACCTGCTTCTTGGGCGCCTCGTCGGGGCCGATGTCGACCTCGCCATCAGGCTCGCCTGGCTCCGTCGCGACATCGCCGCCGCCCGACTCTGGCAGCACATCCTCGAGAATGCCGAGCGCGTTGTAGCGCCGCGTGGGTGCCGTCGGCACAGGGACGCGCGGGCCGCGGCGCCCGTTCGGCGAATCGTCGCCGCCCTGCGGGCCGCCCTGCTGCTCGATCACGATCTGCGCACGCAGAAAACGCTCGGCGAAGGTGTGATAAAGATCCGTCATGAGGTCCACGAACATCGTGTAGGCCTCGTGCTTGTACTCGACGAGCGGATCCTTCTGCCCCCAACTCCGATAGTGAATCGCGTTACGCAGCTGATCGAGATCGTAGAGATGGTCCTTCCACTTCTCGTCGAGCACGTGGAGCATTACGCGCGAGAGCAGCGCGTCCGAGTAGATGTCGAGCGTCGTGAGCTTCGCCGCGAACGCGTTGTTCGCCGCCATGCGCGCGTGCTCCTTCGCCTCGGCGATCGTTCCCGGCTTCTGCGGCGCACCCTCTTCGAAGTCCGGCACGAAGAGCAGATAGTGCATCAGCAGATCCTGGCGAAGCACGCCAAAGTCCCACTCGCTCTCGGAATCGTAGCCCTCGAGCGCCTGCTCGACACGACGCTCGATCGCGCGCTCGACCATCTTCAGCGCCTCGCCCTTGAGCTCCTCGCCACCCTCGAGCGCGAACGCGCGCAGCGAGTAGATCACCTCGCGCTGCTGGTTCATCACGTCGTCGTATTCCAGCAGCCGCTTGCGCGCCTGGAAGTTCTGCAGCTCGACGCGCTTCTGCGCCTGCTCGATCGAGCGCGTGATGAGCGGATGCGCGAGCACCTCGCCCTCCTGCGCGCCGAGGCGGTCCATCAGCTTCGCGATGCGCTCCGAGCCGAAGAGGCGCATGAGATCATCTTCGAGCGACAGGAAGAACTGCGTCGCGCCCGGATCTCCCTGACGTCCCGCCCGGCCGCGCAGCTGGCGATCGATGCGGCGCGACTCGTGGCGCTCGGAGCCGATGATGTGAAGTCCGCCATCTTCCTGCACCTCGAGCGTCTTCCCTTCCGGATCCTTGACCTGCGACGTCTTCGACTCCGTGACGCCTTCGCCGAGCTTGATGTCGGTTCCGCGGCCGGCCATGTTCGTCGCGATCGTCACGGCGCCAGGCTGCCCCGCTCCCGCCACGATCTCCGCCTCGCGCTGGTGGTACTTCGCGTTCAGCACGTTGTGCTTGATCCCCGCGCGCTGGAACATGCGCGCGAGCGTTTCCGACACGTCGACGTTCACCGTACCCACGAGCACCGGGTAGCCGAGATCGTGCAGGCGCTGCGTCTCCTCGAGGATTGCGTTGTACTTCTCGCGGCGCGTGCGATAGATCCAGTCCTGGCGGTCGTCGCGGACAATCGGCTTGTTCGTTGGAATCACCGCGACCTCGAGCTTGTAGATGTCGTGGAACTCCGTCTCCTCCGTCTCCGCCGTTCCCGTCATTCCCGAGAGCTTCTCGTACATGCGAAAGTAGTTCTGGATGGTGATCGTCGCCATCGTCTGCGTCTCGCCCTTCACCTGCACGCCCTCCTTCGCCTCCACGGCCTGGTGCAGCCCTTCGCTCCAGCGCCGCCCGGGCATCGTGCGGCCGGTGAACTCATCGACGATGAGCACCTGCCCATCCTGCACGACGTAGTTGACGTCCTTCTCGTAGAGCGCGTGGGCGCGCAGCAGCTGGTGCACGATGTTCAGCCGCTCACTGCGCTCCGCATACGCGCGCTCGATCGCCGCGCGCGCGTCGAGCTTCTCCTGCGGCCCCAGCGCCGCGTCGTGATCGATGCGGTGCACCGCTTCCGAGATGTCGGGGAGCAGAAATGCATCGGGATCCTGCGGCGACATCGCGTCTGCACCGCGATCGGTGAGGTGCACCGTGTGGCCGCGCTCGTCGAGCACGAAGAGCAGCCGCTCCTCGATGTCGCCGAACTGCTGCTTGGCGGCCTGCTGCTTCCGATCGGCGATGTGGTCGAGCTCCATCCGCTGCACGAGCTGCTTGACGCCCGGCTCCTGCAGCGCCTTGAGCAGGCGCTTGTTCTTGGGCGCACCGAGCTGCGCCTGATAGAAGCGCAGCCCCGCGTTCACCGTGTCGCCCGCCGTCATCGACGCCTCACCTTCGGCCACGAGACGGTTCGCGTCGTCTGACTGCATGCGCACGACGCGCGCGACAGTGTTGTTGAACTCGCGATACTGCGCGTCGCTCTCGTCGCCGACGGGGCCCGAGATGATGAGCGGCGTGCGCGCCTCGTCGATGAGCACGGAGTCGACTTCGTCGACGATCGCGTACCAGTGCGGGCGCTGTACGCGCTGGTCGAGCGAGACGACCATGTTGTCGCGCAGGTAGTCGAAGCCGAACTCGTTGTTCGTGCCGTATGTGATGTCGCGCATGTACGAGTCGCGACGCTCGGGCGTATTCGGCTCCGTGTCGTCGATGCAGCCGACGGTGAGGCCGAGATACGAGTAGAGATGCCCCATCCACTGCGAGTCGCGGCGGGCGAGATAGTTGTTCACCGTGACGAGATGCGCGCCGCGCCCCGCGAGCGCGTTGAGATACAGCGGCAGCGTCGCGACGAGCGTCTTCCCTTCTCCCGTCGCCATCTCGGCGATCTTGCCGAAGTGCAGCTGGATGCCGCCGATGAGCTGCACATCGTAGTGCACCATGTTCCACGGCGTCTCGTGTCCGGCCACCATCGCGGTGGTGCCGAGCAGCCGAAGCGCACCCTCGCGCGCGGTGGCGAACGCCTCGGGGAGAATCTCGTCGAGCGTCTCGGCGATCGCGTCGCGCAGCTCACCCTCGAGCCCACCCTTGCCGTCGGGGCCGTTGATCTCGCGATCGATGCGCTCGCGCTCCTCGGCATCGGGCGCCGCGTGCTTCTGCTCGCGAAGGGCCGCGATCTTCTCCTCGAGCGGGCGCGCGCGCGCGGCGATGATCCCGCGGAGCTTCGCCGTCTGCGCGCGCAGCTCCTCCTCGGAGACCCCGTGCAGCCGCTCGTACTCGGCGTTGATCGCATCGACGATCGGCTGCACGCGCTTCATCTCACGCGCGTGCCTCGTGCCGAACAGTGATGTCGCGATTTTCTTGAGCATTCGTCGCCTCTATCGGTACAAGCCGGCCGCGTCGATGAACGCGGCAACGGCATCCGTTACAAAACCATGAATCGAGCGCCCGGCCTGAACCCGCTCGCGAATCTCGGTCGACGACAGCTCGATGCGTCGCGTCGCCAACCTCGTCATCGGGAGGCTCGACTCCAGCGCGCTGTCCTTCACTGCCGTCGCGCGCACCAACACAACAATCGTAGCCAGCTCGGCTATACGCGTGGCGTCCCGCCAGCTCGCGATCTGCGTCGCGAGGTCCTCGCCGATCAGCATGAACAGCGAAACCCCGGGCGTTTCCGCCGAGAGTGCCGCCAGTGTATCAACCGTGAAGGATAACCCGTCCCGGTCGAGTTCGAGGCGGCTCGCCTCGAAGCGCGGATCGCTACCAATGGTGAGCTCGAGCATCTGCAGCCGCTGTTTCGGCGTGCCTTGCACGGAGCGGGCCTTGTACGGAGGCACGGCCGCGGGAACGAAGAGCAGCTTGTCGAGCGCGAGCGCCTCGAACGCGTCCCCCGCCGCGAGCAGGTGACCGATGTGTGGAGGATCGAACGTCCCGCCGAGGACGCCGAGGCGCACGGTCAGCCCTAGCGGTGCGGAGGAGTCGAAGTCGGCGGCGTCTGCACCGGTACCGGCACTTGAGCAGGCGCAGGCGTGCCCGACGTCTTATCGATGGGCGCGGGCGGATTCGGCAGCGGAGCCGTCTGCGCCGCCGCTTTCGGCGGACCGGCGGTACTGTCCGCGATCGTCGCCTTCACTCCGCGACACGCCTTCGCGACGTCCCTGTCTCCCGGATGCGCCTTTTCCAGCGAGCCGCACGTCTCGGCGACGTCTTCCTTGTACTTGATCGCGCGATACGCCTGCACGAGGCGGATCTGCGACTTCCGCGCGGCATCGGTCTTCGGATATGACTTGACCACGTCGCGGAAGTAGATGATCGACGAGTCGTATGCCTTTCGCTTGAGATACGTCACGCCGTTGTTGTAGCCCTTGATGCCGAACCACTCATCGAGGCGCTCGACCTGCTTCACCGCGGAGTCGCGCAGCGGCGAGTCCGGATACGCAGCGAGGAAGCTCTGGAAGGTGCTGCGCGACGTCTCACCGTATTCAGGATCGAGTCCGGGACGGCGCCAGAGCTTCGAATACGCGACACCGGTTTTGTACGTCGCACGATCGGCGAGCGTGTCTTCCGGAAAATTCTCGGCGACGCGCGAGTACGACTGCGCGGCGAGGATGTATTCGTGATTCCCCATGTGCGCATCGCCGAGGTAGTAGTACGACTCGGGAAGGAGCGGATCGCGCGCGGGGAGATCGGTGGTCAGCTTCTCGAAGCCGGTGACCGCGTGCCCCCACTTGTGCTTGTGGAGCTCGCCGAGCGACGCGTCGTACAGCGCCTGGTGCGAGGGGTACTTGAGCGGCTGGAATCCACCCTTGTGGTGACAGCCGGCGACCAGGACGACACCCAGGACGGCACTGACACGCGATCGTTTGAGAAAGGACATGTGCGAGTTGTTACCCCGAATAGGGCGGCGGGTTCAGCCGCGCGCGGCCGTGATGGCAGACGCAGCGCCGATGCCGCTCTCGCGGAACCAAGCTACGAACCGTGGAATGCCGTCGCTGACCTGCACCGACGGAGCGTAGCCGAGATACTTGCGCGCCTTCGAAATATCGGCGAGGGTGCGACGAACATCGCCCGGTTGAGCCGGGAGCCGCTCGAGCTTGGCGGTCATGCCGAGCGCCTGCTCGATGAGCGTCACGAGCGCGGACAGCGACGTCACCGCCGACTCGCCGAGATTGAAGATCTCGTGTCCCGGCTTCGACGTGCGGCTGCGATCGACGGCGCCGAGCACTCCCTGCACCGTGTCCGTGATGTACGTGTAGTCACGCTCGGCCGTACCGTCGCCGAAGAAGGGCACGGACTCGCCGGCCGCGATCTTTGTCGTGAACGAGCGGATCGCGAGATCGGGTCGCTGGCGCGGGCCGTAGACGGTGAAGAAGCGGAGCGAGATGATCTTCATCCAGTCGAAGAGGCCGGCGTAGCTCTCGCACATCAGCTCCGCGGCGCGCTTGGTGACGGCGTACGGGCTGATCGGCCTGATCGCGGACTCGTCCTCGCGAAAGGGCGGCGTCGCGTCGTTGCCGTAGACGCTCGAGCTCGAGGCGACGATGATGCGCGCAATCTTCGCGGCGCGGGCGGCCTCGAGGAGCACGGTGGTGCCGAGCACATTGACTGCCGCGTAGAGCGCGGGATCCTGAATCGACGGGCGCACGCCGGCGCGCGCCGCGAGATGCACGATCGCGTCGGGGTGAAAGGCGTCGACGATGCGGCGCATCGCGGCGGCATCGCGCACATCGGCCTCGACGAGCTCGAACGACGGATGGAGCATCGCGTCCGCGAGATTCGCGCGCTTGAGATCGGGGTCGTAGAAGGTGTCGAAGTTATCGATGCCGACGACGACGTCGCCGCGTGCGAGCAGCGCATCGACCACGTGCGAGCCGATGAAGCCCGCCGCGCCCGTGACGATGACCTTCTCAGCCACGCGGCTTCATCCGCTCGGCCGGCAGGCTCGCGAAGTAGTCGATCGTCTTCTGCAGCCCCTCGCGAATGCCAACTTTCGCTTCCCAGCCGAGCATCGCGCGCGCGCGCGTGATATCCGGCCTGCGGATCTTCGGATCGTCCTCGGGGAGCGGGCGTTCAACCAACGGCGCGGAGGTCTTCGTCAGCTCGCGCACCATCTCGGCGAGCTGGCGCACCGTGTACTCGTCGGGGTTTCCGATGTTGCACGGATCGCTGTCGCCTCGCATGAACAGCTGGTAGATCCCTTCGACCTCGTCCGACACGTAGCAGAAGCTGCGCGTCTGCGAGCCGTTGCCGTAGAGCGTGATCGGCTCGTTGCGGAGCGCCTGCACGATGAAGTTCGACACGACGCGCCCGTCGCGCGGACGCATGCGCGGGCCGTACGTATTGAAGATGCGCACGATGCGCGTGTCGAGCCCGTGAAAGCGGTGATACGCCATCGTCAGCGCCTCGGCGAAGCGCTTGGCTTCGTCGTACACGCCGCGCGGGCCGACGGGATTCACGTTCCCCCAGTACGTCTCGGGCTGCGGGTGCACGAGCGGATCGCCGTACACCTCACTCGTGGACGCGAGGAAGAAGCGCGCGCCCTTCTCCTTCGCGAGGCCGAGCGCGTTGTGCGTGCCGAGCGCGCCCACCTTGAGCGTCGGGATCGGCAGCTCGAGATAGTCGATCGGGCTCGCCGGGCTCGCGAAGTGGAGCACGCCGTCGAGCTTCCCCTTCACGTACGTGTACGTCGAGATATTGTGCTGGACGAACTCGTACTTCTGGTTGCTCGCGAGGTGCGCGATGTTGTCGGGGTGACCGGTGATGAAGTTGTCGAGCCCGACTACCTCGTGGCCGTCGGCGAGGAAGCGATCGGTGAGATGCGAGCCGAGGAAGCCTGCGCCGCCCGTGATGAGCACTCTCACGACTGATCTCCGCGCCCGATCGACCGATAGGTGAAGCCGAGATTTTTCATCTTCGCCGGATCGTAGAGGTTGCGGCCGTCGATCACGATCGGCTTCGAGAGCGCGCTCTTGATGCGCGAGAAGTCCGGGTGCCGATACTCGTTCCAGTCGGTGACGACCACGAGAGCTGCGGCGCCGGTGAGCGCGTCGTAATTCGTCGCCGCGTACGTCACGCGGTCGCCGAGGCGGCGCTTCGCCTCGGGCATCGCCACGGGATCGTGGGTGACGGCGGTGGCGCCTGCGTTGATCAGCTCATCGATGAGTGTGAGCGCGGGCGACTCGCGCATGTCGTCGGTCTGTGGCTTGAAGGCGAGTCCCCACACCGCGATGCGCGAGCCTTTCAGCGACGCGCCCATCACGCTCTTGAGCTTCGCGAACAGGAGATGCTTCTGCCGGTCATTCGCTTCTTCTACCGCGTGCAGCACCGACATCTCCGCGCCCTTCTCGACCGACGTGCGCAGGAGTGCCTTCACATCCTTGGGAAAGCACGAGCCGCCGTAGCCGGGACCCGGGAAGAGAAAGGACGGCCCGATGCGATCGTCACTGCCGATGCCCTTGCGCACCATGTCGACATCCGCGCCGACGCGCTCGCAGAGATTCGCGACTTCGTTCATGAACGAGATACGCGTCGCGAGCATCGCGTTCGCAGCGTACTTCGTCATCTCGGCAGAGGGAATGTCCATGAAGATGATCGGCTTCCCGGTGCGCACGAACGGCGCATAGAGCTCGGCCATCACCGAGCGCGCGTGATCGGTGGCGACGCCGAGGACGACGCGATCGGGCTTGAGGAAGTCGTCGACGGCGGCGCCCTCTTTCAGAAATTCCGGATTGCTGCAGAGGTGGAAGGGCAGCTTCGCGGTCTTCGCGACGGCCGCCTCGACCTTGTCCGCGGTGCCCACGGGGACGGTGGACTTGGTGACGACCACGACCTCGCGCGTCATGTGCTTGCCGACGAGCTCCGCGACCGCGAGTACGTGGCGCAGATCGGCGGAGCCATCCTCATCCGGCGGCGTCCCCACCGCGATGAACACCACCTCGGCACCGGCGATCGCGGCGGGTACGTCGGTGGTGAACTTGAGTCGTCCCTGCGACTGATTGCGCTCCACCAGCGCGTCGAGGCCGGGCTCGTAGATCGGGAGGACGTTCTTCTTC
>Ga0208078_1000210_pt1 | contig 15708 bp, 13 predicted proteins | sample NGESurdeep072012_3_FD_184468 | JGI IMG/M metagenome (GOLD analysis project Ga0208078, IMG submission 184468) | Arctic peat soil microbial communities from Barrow, Alaska - NGEE Surface sample 53-2 deep-072012 (SPAdes) | ecosystem: Environmental > Terrestrial > Soil > Wetlands > Peat ...
TCTGGATCGTGCCGAATCCGCTGGGCCAGTTCGCCGACAAGAATCCGAATGTCACGCCAAGCCCGACCGCGGGCAAAGGCGAAGACGACCCGATGTAACGTAATGCCCTCGCGAATCGCGCTCGGCGCGCTCTGCACTTTCGCGCTGACCGCCCAAGTGCCGGCACCGGCGCCGGTCCCGTCGACCCTCCCTGAGATCGGTCGCGTCCACTCGAAGGGATTGTGTACCACCGTACGCGACAGCGTCGCGCCGATGGTGCTCGGCCTGATGAAGAGCGACGAGTTGGTCGGCGCCGGGCATCGCGCGTTCTTGAAGATGGCCGACGACACGAGGACCGATCCGAGTCCGACCAAGGCCGGGCTCGCGATGCAGATGGACCAGCTCTACCTGCGCAAGGCCGTCGACGCCATGGCGCACAATCTCGTCATCATCGACAAGCTGCTTGGGGACACCAAGCAATTCCCGAAAAACGCGACGACCGACGACGATCGCGTCGCTCAGCTGTTGAAAGAACAGATTGCGGCCGTCGCCGCACAGCAGCGCAAGACCCTCGATGTCATGAACGGCGCGCTCGAGACCGACGCGCTGGGCCGGATGCAGAATGATTTCGGCGGCGGCAGCACCGTCATGGGCGCGACCGCCGGCACGAACGCGCCGAAGGGTTCGCTCTCTTCCCCGCAGCGTGGGGCGGATCCGAGCGGCTCGTTCGTCGGCGTCGCCGGTCTGAGCATGCCGGAGAACGGTTCGACGACCATCGATCCGCGCACGCTCGCGACCGGGAAGACCGCCGGGCACACGGCGTGGGACCGGCTGGCGCGCACCGTCGAGGTGCAGCAGAGTGCGATCGCCGGGGCCGAGCAACGGCTCTCGCCGACCGTCGTCGCGATCTCGATCGCGTGCCGCGAGGAGCTCGCCTCCCCCTCACCACGTCCGTTACCGTAGCGCGGTCAGCGCCGCCAGCTCTTCACCCAGCCGCGCGACGCAGCTCCGCAGCGTAGGAGCGTCGTGAAAATCCGCGCGCTCGAGGTCTTCGGCGGCGCGCTGCAGGCGCACCGCGCCCACGTTCGCGGCGACTCCTTTGAGCGCGTGCAGTAGATCGCGCATCCTATCGCCGGCCAGCTCCGCGGTGCTGCGAATCTCTGCCGTGATCCCGCTCGCTTCGTCGACGAGCGCCGTTAGCAATTCTCGCGCGAGTCCGGCTGAGCCGCCGGTGATCGCGTCGAGCCGGCCGCGGTCGAGTACGGGTTCGTCGTTCGAAGCGCTCACGCGGCAACGCTGTCGTGGAAGCGGCGCTCGATCGACAGCACGCGCTCGCGCGCTGCAAGGAACGGCTTGGCGATGGCTGGGTCGAAGTGTGTTCCGGAGGAGCGCTCGATCTCCGCGAACGCGTCGTCGGTGCTCCATGCTTTCTTGTACGGCCGGACGGAGAGCAGCGCGTCGAAGACGTCGCACAGCGCGGCGATGCGCGCTGCGACCGGGATCGTTTCCCCGCTCAATCCGCCCGGATAACCGGAGCCGTCCCAGCGCTCGTGGTGCCGCAACGCGATCTCCGCTGCGAGCTGCAGGATCGCGGAACTGCTGCCTTCCAGGATCGAGTGCCCGACGGTCGTGTGCTGGCGCATGATGACCCATTCCTCGGGCGTAAGCGCCCCCGGCTTGAGCAAGATGCTGTCCGGCGTCGAGACCTTGCCGATGTCGTGCATCGGGGTCGCGAGCAACAGCAGCCGCTGCTCCGCCGCGCTCATCCCGAGCAACCCGCCGAGGAGCCCGGCGTACTGCCCCATGCGCGCGACGTGGTTGCCGGTTTCGTTGTCGCGGAATCCGGCGACGCGCATGAGACGCTCGATCGTCTCTTCCTCGCGATCGACGATCTTGCGCGTCGCGCGCTCGACGGCTTCTTGCAACGACTCGGCCCGATCGCGCAGCGCGACGCGGCTCTCATGCAGCGCGAGCAAGTTGCGTACGCGCGCGAGGAACTCCACCGGATCCGCCGGCTTGGTCAGGAAATCGCTCGCGCCGAGTTCGAGCGCGCGATGCCGCACGCCGCGGTCCTCCTCCACGGTGATCATGACGATCGGCGTCGGCGTCTCGGCCCCCGGCCGAAGCGCACGGTATTCCGCGATGAACGTCAGCCCGTCGAGGGCCGGCATCCGATAGTCGAGGATCAGCAAATCGGGTTCGGACGTCACGCACCACGCGAGCGCCTGGACCGAGGAGGTGAACGTGGTGGCCTCGATCCCAGCGATCTGCGAGACGATCGCCAAATAGACGCGGAGGTTGGTCGGGCTGTCGTCGACGATCAAGACGCGCATGTAGCGTTCTCCAAAGGCGCTGAGAGCCACCGCTCGAGGACCGCGCGCAGGGATTCCAGTTGTATCGGTTTCGCGAGATAGTCGTCCATGCCGGCAGCGAGACAGGCTTGGCGGTCGCGCTCGAGCGCACTCGCGGTCAGCGCGACGATCGTCAGGCGCTCGCCGGTACCGAGCTCGGCCTCGCGGATGGCCCGGGCCGCCGCGTAACCGTCCAGCTCGGGCATCTGGACGTCCATCAGGACGAGATCGTAGCCACCGTCGCGCACTGCCCGCACCGCTTCGCGGCCGTTCTCGACGCAGTCGGCGACGAATCCCAGCTCGCGGAGCTGCAACGTCGTGATACGGCGATTGATATCCTGATCTTCGGCGACGAGGATGCGCACATCGGTGCGTCCCGGGACGTGCCGGCGCGCCGTCGCATCACCCTCGGCGACGAGAACCGGCACGCCGTCCGGCGCAGTCGCGTTCGACGCCGTGCGCGGAGCGAACGCCGGTTCGAACGGCGCTGCGAAGCTAAAGACGGAACCGGCGCCTTCACGGCTTTCGACCTCAATGCGGCCTCCCATGAGCTCGACCAGCCGACGCGATATCGACAACCCGAGTCCGGATCCGCCGTAGCGCCGCGTGGTCGTGCCGTCGCCTTGCACGAACGGTTCGAACAAGCCGGCAAGCGCCGCCTGCGGTATCCCGATCCCGCTGTCCGTGACCGTGAAGCCGAGGAGGACGACGTCGTCGCGCGCGGTCAGCACGCTGGCCGCGACGCGCACAGCACCGCGCTCCGTGAACTTCACGGCGTTGCCGACGAGGTTCGTGAGCACTTGCCGGAGCCGTCCGCCGTCGCCGCGCACGAACTGCGGAAGCTGCGGTGACAGCACCAGACGAAGCTCGACGCCCTTCGACTCGGCGCTCGGTCGCAGCAGGCTCATCACGCTCTCGATGGTGGCGCAAACGTCGAAGTCGACCGCTTCCACGACGAGCTTTCCGGCCTCGATCTTCGAGAAGTCGAGGATGTCGTTGATCACCGCAAGCAACGACTGCGCCGATTCCATCATGGTCAGCGCGTACTCGCGCTGCGCAGGGCCGAGGTCGGTGCGCAGCAGCAGCTCGCTCATCGCGATCACGCCGTTCATCGGCGTACGGATCTCGTGGCTCATCGTCGCGACGAACTCGTCTTTGAGCCGCGTCGCTTCGAGTGCGCGGTCCAGCGCGTCGATCAGCTCTTCGCGCGCGCGCTGCCGCTCGGTGACGTCGCGAATCGTCGAGACGACGATGCGGTGGCCGTCGATCTCGGCAGTGCGGGCGCGCACCTCGACCGGGAACGCGCTTCCGTCGGTGCGGCGATGCACCGTCTCGAACTCGACGCCGCGTTCACGATCCGAGTCTTCGATCCCCGGCAGCGGATACGCCGGATCGTGCAGGCTGAAGATCGACAGGCCGACCAACTCCTCGCGCGAGCAGCCGTAGGCACGCAGTGCCGCTGCGTTCGCCTCGATGATCGTCAGCGATTCGCGGTCGGTGAACAGGATGATGTCGCTCGTGACCTCGGAGAGCAAACGGTACCGAGCGAGCGCACCTTGCCGCGCCGCGAGCTCGTCCGCCATGTGTTGGAACGTCTGCGCAACGTGCGCGATCTCGTCCGTTCCGCCCGGCGGCGGAACGAGGGCTGCGCCGCGCCCGAACCGCTCCGCGTTCGCCGCCAGCCCGTTCAGGCGACGCACGATCGCGTGCGCGAAAGCGATGCCGAATCCGAACGTTAGGAGCGCGGTCAGCGCGCCGGCGGCGAGCAGCATCAGCCCAACGTTCCGGATCGCCTGGAGCCGGGCGAGGCCCTGAGCGTGCTGTTCGGTTTCGAGCCGTTGATACGCCGAGATCTCGGCGCGGAACTCGTCCATGTGACGCTTTCCTCGGCCACTCGCCACCCATGCGATCGCCGCCGCTCGCCGGTGCGCCCGAACGTTCTCCACTTGCACGGTGATCTCGGCAAGGCGCACCTGTGCTGAACGGCTCAACCGGGCGATCATCGCCGCTCGGCGGGGATCGGCTGCTGCGAGAGCCCTCAAGCGCGCGAAAGAGTCCGGGACTTCTTGCAGCGCTGTCGCGTACGGATCGAGAAAGCGCCGATTGCCGGTTAGCGCGTAACCGTTCATTCCCGCTTCCGCGTCGACGGCCGATCCGAGCAGTGCTTGTGTCGCAAGCAAGGCGACGTTCGATCGCCCTGTCAGCTCGCCGGCCCAACGCCCCTCGAGCTTCAGCACGGCTCCGCTGCCGATCACGAGCAGCATCGTGGCGACCGGAATTGTCACCAGGGCAAGCATTCGAAAGCGTAAGCCGCGTTTTATCACGACGGGTGGCTGCTCTCGTCGCCCTGCGTGCTACCGGCGAACGCACGGTCGGTATTTTCGCGCGCGCGCACTGGGCGCAAACTCGGGTTCGTTATCCCGAGTTCAGCGGGATGCACGCTCGCCAGCCGGCGGGTTAGAAAGTCGCGGACATACCGCACCCGAAATGGTCGATCCACATGGCCTACCCTGACCCGAGCCTACGCCCCGGTACTCCGACGTACCCAAAAGGTGAACGGTATTGTCACATTCAGCGAAGGATCGCGAACAAAGAGCGTCACACTTTTCCCGCCGCGCTATCGAACGATGCTCTTACGGCATGGAAAGAACTGAAGCGCACGCACCCCGGAACGAATCGGGGGTCAGAGGTTACTCGTTGCTCCAGTAGTCCTTGAGCGCTTTGCCGCGGCTCGGATGCCGCAGCTTGCGCAGCGCCTTCGCCTCGATCTGGCGGATGCGCTCGCGGGTCACGCCGAACTCCTGGCCGACTTCCTCGAGCGTGCGCTGGTGGCCGTCCTCCAGGCCGAAGCGCAGCACCAGCACCTTGCGCTCGCGCTCGGTGAGGTTCTTGAGGACGTCCTGCATCTTCTCTTTGAGCAGCATGACGGACGCGGCTTCGGCGGGAGCGACCGCTTCCTGGTCTTCGATGAAGTCGCCCAGATGCGAGTCTTCCTCTTCGCCGATCGGCGTCTCGAGCGAGATCGGCTCCTGCGAGATCTTGATCACCTCGCGGACTTTCTCAGGCGTGAGCCCCATCTCGTTCGCGATCTCTTCGACCGTCGGATCGCGCCCCAGCTCTTGCAGCAGCTGGCGACTGATCTTGATCAAGCGGTTGATCGTCTCGACCATGTGGACCGGGATCCGGATCGTGCGGGCCTGATCGGCGAGCGCACGCGTGATCGCCTGACGAATCCACCACGTCGCGTAGGTCGAGAACTTGTACCCCTTGCGGTAGTCGAACTTTTCGACCGCGCGGATCAGGCCCAGATTCCCTTCCTGGATCAGATCGAGGAAGAGCATGCCGCGGCCGACGTACTTCTTCGCGATCGACACGACGAGCCGCAAGTTGGCCTCGGTCAGCTTCCGCTTTGCGTCCTCGCCGTGGAAGACGACGGCATTGTCGGCCGTCCCGTTCTTGAGCGCTTCCTTCTCGCCGGCCTCGATCGCCATCGCCAGTCGCCGCTCGTCGTCCATCGAAAGGAGCGGTACGCGACCGATCTCCTTGAGGTACATCCGAACCGGGTCGTCGAGGGCGAGACCGGCCGGCATCGCGACCTCTTCGGTCTCCTCGCGATCGGCGGGCTTCTCGTCCTTCGCCTGCTCCTCGACGATCTCGATCCCGAGCGACGCGATCTCTTCGAGCAGATCGTCCATGCGCTCCGGCGCGACGTCCTCGACGTTGTCGAAGACGGCGTTGATCTCTTCGTAGGTAAGCGTGCCGCGTTTCTTCCCGGCGACGAGCAGCTTTTTGATCTGTTCGTCGAGCGAGAGTTGCGGCGTCTCCGCGGCTGCGGCGGCGGGTTTCTTCGTGCGTGCCATCTGGTCTTCACCCCCTTTCCGTGGGGTTATCCTTTCAATTCGGCGGCGAGTGCCGCGTGTGCTGCGCGGAGATCGGCCGGCACGGGTTCTCCCGCCTCCAAGATGCGGTCGAGTCGTTCGTCGAGCTCCCGATAGCGGTGTTCGGCATCGTCGCGCGCGAAACGCGCGACGACGCGATCCAGCTTCGCCCGCCGTTCCTCGGTGTCGTGCCACCGCACGACGCCGGAGACGGACGCGAGCGTAGCCGCCGCATCATCATCTCCTGCAAACACGGCCAGCACGTCGGACGGTTGCACGAGCGAGCGAGCGTGCCCCCGCAGCGTCTCCCAGATTCGCCGATGCTCGGGATGTTCGAAGCGTTCGGGCGGGATCCGGTCGCCGTACTCGGCCACGAGCGCCGGCTCGTCGAGCACGATCGAGAGCACTTCGCGCTCGAACGACGGGCGCTCCATCGCCGCCGGCACGAGGTGCCGCGACGCGTTCACCGCGCCGCCGCGCGGCGCGAAGTGGGCCGGATTCACCAGCAGCCGGGCCCTGCGCAGATCGTCGACCGAGAGGCCGAGCCGGCCCGCGGCGTAGACGCGCCAGCGATCCTGCTCCTCGGGCGGCGCCAGCCGGCGGATCGTTTCCTCGGCCCAGCGCGCAAGCGCGCCGCCTTCGGTGCGACTGCCGCGGCGGTCGATCTCGGCGTCGATCTTCACCTGCGTCGCGGCGATCGGGTTGGCGAGCAGCGCGCGGAACGCCTCGGCACCGTTGCGCCGCAGGAACTCGTCGGGGTCCTTGCCCTCCGGGATATGGAGCGCCCAGGCGCTGACGCCTTCGGCGGTCAGCACCTCGATCGACTTCAGCGCGGCTTCGACCCCGGCGGCGTCGGCGTCGAAGCACAGGATCGCGCGCGAGGCAATCTTACGCAGTTCGTGCGCCTGCTCGGGCGTGAACGCGGTGCCGAGCGCCGCGACGGCGTTCGCGAAGCCGGCCTGGTGCAGCGCGATGCAGTCGAGATAGCCCTCGACCACGATCGCGCTGTCTTCCTTCGCCGCCGCGCGCCGCGCGACGTTGAGGGCGAACAGATACCGGCCCTTCGTGTACACCGGCGTCGTCGCGGTGTTGAGGTACTTCGGTTCCTGGTCGCCGAGCGCGCGGCCGCCGAACGCGATCGTCTCGCCGGTCGTCGCCAGGGTCGGAATCATCAGCCGGCCGCGGTAGAAATCGTAGAAGCCGCCACGCTGGCTCGGCTTCAGCAGCCCGGCCTTCGCCGCCAGTTCGAGGTCGACGTCGTTGCGCCGCAGCTCCCCGACCAGACCGTCCCACGCATCCGGCGCGTACCCGAGCGAGAACGCCCCGATCGTGGCGGCGGTGATCCCGCGGTTCGTGCAGTAGTCGCGCGCGGCAGCGCCTTCGCCCGCATCGAGCAGCATGCGGTGGAACCACGCGCGGGCGACCTCGTTCGCGTGGTAGATCGCCTCTTTCTCGCTGCGCACGCGCGCGGCGCGCGGGTCCTCGTTCTCGACCTCGACGCCGTAGCGTTTGCCGAGCAGGCGCAGCGCGTCGGTGAACCCGATGTTCTCCTGCTTCTGCACGAACGTCAGGACGTCGCCCTTGGCGTCGCAGCCGAAGCACTTGTAGAAGCCGCGGTCGGGATGGACGTGAAACGACGGCGACTTCTCGCCGTGGAACGGACACAGCCCGACCAGATCGTTTCCGCGTTTGCGCAGGGTGACGTACGCTCCGATCACCTCACCGATGTCGGCGCGCGCGAGGATCTCCCGCTTGACGCCGTCGTCGATTCTCACAAAACGTACGTTCGACGAGACCGGGCGCAGCTCCGTCCTAGCGCGATTCCACGATGAACTGGTACGCGATCGGAACCAGGGTCGCGAAGTTGTCGAACGAGTACACCTGCTTGATGAGAATCTCGATGTGGTTGCCCGAAATGTAGTTCTGCCCCGCCATCTGCTGCATCGTCGCAAGATAGCTGGCGCCTTGGAATGCGGAACGCTGCAAAAGCACGTCGGCGGCGTGCGCCATCGTCACGCGGATCTCCGTCTGGAACTGGTCTTGGCCGCGGGCGTGGGTGAAATCGATCCAACCGGTCAGATCGAACGCGTCCGTTTTCACGCGCACGATCCGGTAATCGGTCGCACTTTGCGGGCTCCAAACGTTGTCCGCGTAGACGTAGATCTTCTTCAGCCGCGTGTCGCTCTCGACCGGGACGGGCGCCGATTGCACGCCCTCGTCGATCGAGCCCTGCGGCAGGTAGGCGCGCTGGCGGATTGACGCCTGCAGCACCTGTTCGCTGATCGGGCCCTTGTTCATCGGTCCTCCTCCGGACGACGGGCATGCTCACTTCAGCCGCCCGGGCCGGAACCCTCGCGCCGCCGCCCTACCCCGAGAGCTGGCTCCAGAAAAATGCGAACCGCTCGGCTGCCGCATCGACGACTTGCTGGAACGAGTTGCCGATCCCGTGGCCCTCGCCGCCTTTCTGCAGCAGCAGGATCGGGTGCGGTGACGACGAGTCGGCTTGGAGCAGCGCGACCATCTTGCGCGAGTTGTACGGATCGACGCGCGGATCGTTCTCGCCGGTCGTCATCAGCACCGCCGGATACGCCACGCCCTTGCGCACGCTCTGGTACGGCGACTGCTGCAGCATCCAGGCAAACTGCGCGGGGTCGGTCACCGTGCCGAACTCGGGCGTGTTGAACGCGCCGTTGGGCGTCAGCTCGACGCGCAGCAGGTCGTAGATCCCGACGCTGCTCACGACGGCCCGGTAGAGTTCGGGGTTGCGCGTCAGCGCGAGCCCCATCAGAAAGCCGCCGGCGCTGCCGCCGGCGATCCCGAGGTGCTGGGCGTCACCATAGCCGTTCGCGCCGAGCCATTTCGCGCACGCCGCCACGTCGTCGGCGCTCACGGTTTTCGTCGCGAGCCGCGCCGCCTGGTGCCAGTCCTCGCCGTACTCGCCGCCGCCGCGAATCATCGCCGAGGCGATCGCGCCGCCGCGCTCGAGCCACGCGAGCGAGGTCGCGCTGTACCGCGGCCGCGTGATCGATCCGTACGCACCGTACGCGCCCAGGATCGTCGGCGTCCGCGCGCCGCGCGCGTTCGGGCCGCTGACGATCTCGAGCGGGATTTTGGCCTTGCCGTCGAGCGAGGGCACCAGCACGCGCTGCACCCGGACCTGCGAAAAGTCGCCGCGCGCGGGCTGCGCGATCGAGGTCGGCGCGAGCGCGTTCTGGGACGCGTCGTAGCGATACCAGCGCGGGGGCGCCGTGTAGCCTTCGTAGCCGACGATCACCTCACCGCGGGCCGGGTCGGCGGCGAGTACGTCGATCGTCGAGACCGCGGGGATCGGAACCGTCGCGCGCGGCGTCCCGTCGGCGGCGAAGACGCGCATCGCGGAGTCGCCGCCGTTGACGTCGAGCGTCGCGAAGCCGCCCGGGATCGCGACGACGTTCTCGATGACCAGCTCGCCGGCCGGAACGAGCGTCGGCGCGGTCTCGACCGTCTGACCCGGGCCGATTCCGACCACGACGCCGCGGCCCGACGTGCCCTTCGCGACGGCGACCAGCACGTTGCCGACGAAGGCGGCATCCGCCGAGCTGCTGCTGCCGATCCCCGCCGCCGGCGTGGCGACCTGCACGAACGCTCCGCTGCCGCGTCGCACGTACACCGACGCTGCAACCCCGTCCCCGTCGGCGACGGCCGCCGCGACCGCGCTGCCGTCGCGCGCAGCCAGCAGCGTGTACTCCGCCTTCGGCGAGAGGCCGCGGCCGAAGACGTACGCGTCGCCCGCCGGATCGGTGCCGAGCACGTGGTGGACCAGCACGATCCCGTCGCGCGCGTAGCTGCCGTCGGCGTTGGGCGGCAGCATCGTGTGCGTGAAGCCTTTGCCGTCGGCGTCCCAGGCGAGCGCGACCGGCGTCGTCCCGCCGCCGACGTGCGGCAGCGTATCGGCCAGCATCGTCCCCGACGCCGCCTCGACGACGTGCAGCGTCTCCTCCTCGCTGCCGCCCTGCTGCGTCGTGAACGCGACGCGCGAACCGTCGGGCGCGAGATAGACCGAGCCGATCGCGGGCGGCGCGCCGGCAGCGGAGGCGGCGGGGTCGAACAGCACGCGCTCGGCGCCTGATTCACCGTCGCGCTCGACCAGCACCGCCTGCGGCGCCGGCGGCGTCCGCCGCAGGTAGACCCACCGGCCCGCCGCGATCTGCAGCCCCGATCGCGACGGCGCGCCCCGCGCCAGGTCGGCGACGCGGGCTCGGATCTCCACATACGCCGGCTGGCCTTGGATGAAGCGGCGCGCCAGATCGGACTCCGCCGAGGCCCACGCGCGCGTCGCCGGATCGTTCGGGTTCTCCAGGGAGCGATACGGATCGACGATCTGCGTACCGAAGTAGGTGTCGGTCGCCGGTTGCGCCGGGGCCGGAGGGTACGCGAGCCGCGGCGGTGCAGACGCACCGAGCAGCACAGCCGACGCAAGCAAGGCGAGGACGGTACGGGAGAGCGACATGCGGCGTGAGTACGACGCGCCGCGCGACAACCATGCGCTCAAAGCGAAGCGCATCTACGATCCGATCCACCGCTTCATCGAGCTGGACGCGGGCGAGGTCGCGCTGCTCGCCGCGCCCGCCGTGCAGCGCCTGCGCCGCTTGCGGCAGCTCGGCCTCGCGTACTTAGCGTTCCCCTCGGCCGAGCACTCGCGCTTTTCACACGCGCTCGGCGCCCTGGCCATCGGCACGCGCGCGTTCGACGCGCTGCACGTCCATTCACCCGAGGCGTTCGACTCCGAGCGCGACTTCGCCGAGAAGCGCCGCCTGCTCCGCGCCAGCCTGCTGCTGCACGACCTCGGACACGGACCGTTTTCGCACGCGTGCGAAGCCGTGCTCGGGGTGCGCCACGAGAAGCGGACCGAAGCGATCCTCGCGCTCCCCGAGCTGCGCGAACCGCTCGCCGCGATCGGCGTCGACGCGAGCGCCGTGCTCGGTTTGATCACCGGCACGCCCGACGCCGATCCGGTGCTCCGCGAACTGGTCAGCGGGCCGAACCTCGACGCCGACCGCATGGACTACCTGCTGCGCGACACCTACTTCACCGGCGTCGCAGGCGGTACGTACGACGCCGAGCAGCTGATCGAGTCGCTGCGCATCCTCGAGATCGACGGACGCCAGCAGCTCGGCGTCGAGGGTCGCGGCGTCGTCGCGCTCGAGTCGTTCGTGCTGGCTCGCTACATGATGTTCGCGACGGTCTATTTCCACCACACGACGCGCGCCTTCGAGCGCGTGCTGCACCAGGTGCTCGAAATGCTCTGGCCCGATCCGCGCGAGCTCGACGACGTCGCGGAGTTCCTGGGCTGGGACGATTTCCGCGTCATCGACGACATCCGGCCGATGGACGGCGAGGCGGTTCGCGCGCTGCGCGAACGCCGGACCGTCTACGGCCTCGCAGCGGAGTTCAACGCCGAACGCGACCTGAGGACGTTCGAGCTGTGCGAGCGCGCGCTCGTAGCGCGCTTCGGCGACGCCGTCTGGGGCGACTCACAGGAGCAGCTTCTCCACCGCTTGCCGCTGGGGACCGCCGGCGCGGCACCGACGGTGCGGGTGCGGTTGATGGGCCGCATCGTCGACGCGCGCAGCGCGTCGGATCTCATCGCGAAGCTGTCGGGGAAAGCCTACTGGCGCAAGCTCTTCGTGCGCACGGCCGCGGCGTCGGTCGAAGAGGCGCGCGAGATCTGCGCGAAACTGATCACCGCATCGGCCTAGGAGGACATCACCATGACTGCTTTTTCTCGATTTCCCCGCACGCTGACCGCGCTGGCCACCGCGGCGCTGATCCTCGCAGCGACGACGCCGGGCGTGCAGGCAGCGCAACTGATCGTCAACGGCAATTTCGAGTCCGGTCCCAATCCGGGATCGTTCGTCACCCTGCGCGGAGGCGATCGCACGATCCCCGGCTGGACGGTCACCGGCGTCTCCGTCGATTACATCGGAACGTACTGGCGTGGTGCGGACGGCGGCCGGAGCGTCGATCTCGACGGCACGCCTGGACCAGGCGGGATCATGCAGATCATCGCGACGCGCCCGGGCGCCACCTACGTGCTCGCGTTCATGCTCTCGGGGAACGGCGACTGCGCTCCGGACATCAAGCGCATGCAGGTGTCGGCGGGCTCGGTCGCGCGCAACTATTCGGTGAACGTGAACACCGTCAGCGTGTCCAAAAGACGGTGGCTGCGCATTTCGTTCGCGTTCCGCGCCACGGGTACGCAAACGCGGATCTGGTTGCGCAGTCTCGATCCCCCGACGAACTGCGGCCCGGTGGTCGACGACGTGAGCGTCAGCGGTCCGCCCGGCCCGCTCATGCCGGTGCCTGTACGCACGATGAGCGTCGCACCGCCGGTAGGGCCGACGGCCGCGCCGCCTGCCGCGACCGGACCATCAGGCGCGGCAGTCGCGTGCTACGTAAACGCCGGCGCTCTCGCCGCACTCGCGAGGCCGTGCTTCGGTCCCCCCAACTCGACGATCACCGTCATCCAAAAACGTCCTGCGCCGGCGAGCTTGACGTTGCTGTTCACCGCGAACCTGACGTTCAGTACCGCCGGGGCCGTGTCGACGCCGCTGAGCGCGTTTTCCGGCGGGATCGCGACCGCGACGGCGCCTGCGGCGCTGTGCACGGGCTCGTTCCCGCACAAATGGAACGTGTGGCTGGTCGACGCGACGGGAACGAGTCAGGGCGTCATCGGTGACTACACGATGACGGGCTGCCCGTAGCGAATCGACGCGCTTAGCTCATCCCGCGTTCGGGCGTGCCGTGCGCGGCGCGGTTCGCTGCGCACGTGTCGTGTCCGCAGTTGCACGGCACGTCGAGCGAGGCTTTTCCGCTCTCGACGTCGGCGAGCTCGACGGTGTTCGCCGCGCACCATTCGCTGCACGGCCCTGCGCTGACGAGGTCGTTGCATCCGCAGGCGGCGTTGATGCACTGGTGGGCCGGTGCGGGCGGCGGATCGATCGAGGCGCTCATACGGCGGTTGTACCCGCCCTCCGGCGTCCTCCACCTCAGGCGTTTGAGGGCTCGCTCGCAGCTACCTAGCGGCCGTCCGTTCAAACCAGGCCGCGTCCACCAACTTGTCCACTTCGTGCACCAAGATGCACCGGAGCGTTCCGCGCGTCAGCGCGCGGTGACGGCGAGCGGCAGCAGGCTGCGATACGCCCGGTCGTCGCGGAGGTCGGTGAAGACGCCGTCGAGCGGCAGCAGAACCGTCCAGGGCTCGTTCGTTTCGACCGCGGCGCGCAGTTCGTCGATCGTTTCCGCACGCTCGCCGAGGCCGAACCTGGCGTAGGCGCGCAGATAGTGGTGCGGACGGCGCCGGTGCCCGCTGTCAGGGTCGAGAAAGCGCCGGGCCGGCCGCGGGTCGCCGCGCCGCGCCCACGCGTGCGCGGAGAGCGCGGCGTACGATTCGCGCGGTTCCGAGGCGCCCAGCAGATCGAGATGCTCGATCGCGTCGTCGTAGCGCCGCATCGCGATCAGCTGCGCGGCGAGGTTGTAGCGCGCGAACGAGAAGTCGGGATCGAGCTCGAGGACTTCGCCGAGGTGCCGGACGCTGCGCTCCGGGGCCCCCTGCAGAGCGTGCACCATCCCCAGCGTGGTTTGAATCTCGAGCGCGTCGGGCGAGTACCCGAGCGCGACGCGCAGGTGCTCCATCGCGGCCGGCAAGTCGGCGTTGATCATCGCGTGCCAGGCTGCGAAGTGGTGCGCCGTGCTGTAGGTCGGGTCGATCGAGAGCGCCAGGTCGAACGACTCCTTCGCGCGCCGCAGGTCTTTGTGCGCGAACAGATGCAGGTCGGCCAGCGTCGCGTGCAGTTCCGGCAGCGCCGGATCGAGTTCCATCGCCCGTTCGACCGCGACGTTCGCGTCGTGAAAGGCTTCGAGCGGATCGCGGATCAGGTACTCGCCCATCAACAGGTGGACGTCGGCGACCCCGGCGTACGCGCGGGCGAAGGTCGGATCGAGCTCGAGCGCGCGTTCGAAGTACCGGGCCGCGCGCTGCAGCGCGGCGCGCGTGCGGTGCTTCCAGAGGTAGCGCCCGCGAGCGACGAGCGCCAGCACGTCGAGATCCTCGCTGCGCTTCGGCGGCGCGGCCCGCGTGACGGCGTCGATCTCGGCGGAGACGGCGGCGATCGCCGCGCCGCGGTAGCGGAAGAACGAGCGCTGCGAGAGGTGGATCTCGTCCGCGACGACCTGGGAGCTCTCACCGTCGACGTCGACCCGGCGAACGATGGTGGCGTAAACCGCGGGATAACCGCTCAGCGCCCGGTCGGCGAGGAGCAGCACCGCGTCCCGAATCGAGGGCGCGCCGGTGAGCCGGCACAGGGTCCGCGCCAGCTCGTCATCCTGGATCGCGCCGGGCGTGCGGAGCTTGCGCAGCAGCTGGCGGACCCGTCGATTCCCCCACTCCATGCCGAACCTCCTATTTTTTTAGTAGTACCGTTATCGCATGGAGGTTGTTTCAGAGCGCGGGGCCGAGGCACAAATTGGGCAGTCCGGTGGAGCCTTCCAAAAGTCAGGCTCGGCGGCACAAGAAAGGCGCGGGCTGCACAAAAAGTCGAAGGCTCGGCGGTGGCCGAAAATTGGGACTCGTGCGTCTACTGCGGAGCCGACCTGCGCGGACTCGCCAAGACGGTCCACAGGACCCGCGTCGTTATCCCGTACCGTGGCGACGGAGGCGATGCACGCTTGGTGCCTGCCGTGTGATCGCGAGGCACAAAAGCGCGAGGCGGCCCAGCTTGATGCTCGCGTCGTCGAACGGCCGGAATAAGACGAGACGCGCACTGAGTTACCGGACGTTCTGATTTTCGGCTCGGTCTAAGGCCCTTCACTGCGAAGGCCCTGACGCAAACACGCAGGGATCTTTGCTTTGGCACGGGTCGGAGAGGGGTGCGAAGATCGGTAGTGACCCCTTTGACGGGCGCTCCAGGGATAAACCCTAGACAAGGTCATCCCCTGTGAGAGTCGGCTCATTGCCAGGACCAACAGCCGCCGTGGGGCCGGTATCAGTGACTTGAAGCTGCTTCATGGAGGCGGCGGACAGCATCGCGGCCCGCGACGGAGAGCTTTGGCTACCATGGCAGATTAACCGCGATCGGCTCCGCGTCTGGCCAGCGCTCCCCTACCTTCGGACTCAGCCGATCAGCGAGGTAGTTCTCTACCCCGTGCATCTGAACCGCCGGTACGCTTGCCCATGTGACCCAGAGACCGAGTCCCTTGTGGACGAGTACCTCGGAGTCACTTCGATGCGCTATGATTCGCGCCGCGATGTCACCCTGCCCAACGCGAACCGTCCACGGATTCGGACCGCCGTGCCAGATGATGTAGACGCCGAACGCGTTCACGCTCGCGAGGTTCACCGTCTCGAACGGACACCAAATGTCTCCGTTGCACTTGATCCAGGTCACCGTCATTTTGCTGCATCCTCAGTGGCTGGCGGAATTGGTTCAGGCGCGGTTATCGGGAGTTGCCCAAGGGACGTT
>Ga0208078_1000212_pt1 | contig 15580 bp, 16 predicted proteins | sample NGESurdeep072012_3_FD_184468 | JGI IMG/M metagenome (GOLD analysis project Ga0208078, IMG submission 184468) | Arctic peat soil microbial communities from Barrow, Alaska - NGEE Surface sample 53-2 deep-072012 (SPAdes) | ecosystem: Environmental > Terrestrial > Soil > Wetlands > Peat ...
CCGAGCGCCGCCATGGCGGCGACCGTCAGCCACATCGACGCCGTCTTCATCACCTCTGCGCCGGTGGTGGGAATCGCGCCCGTCGAGCGCAGCGTCGCCAGAGCAAGAAAACCGATGATGAACCAAGGGACGAATCGCGTGAGCTGAAAGCGCGCGCGTTGCGTGGCTGGCGCATCGGGGTCGTTGCGATGCCTGAGCGCGAAGAAGAGCACAACGGGGCCGAGCATCAGCACGCGCACGAGCTTGACGAGCGTTCCGACCTGCCCGGAGAGCACGCTCACCGGAAAGGCCGCCGCGAGCACCTGCGGAACCGCATAGACGGTGAGGCCGGCGAGCACGCCGTACTGGTAGAAGCTGAGCCGCAGCGGATGAATCAGAAACGGCAACCCGATCACGACGACGACGCCGAGGATCGCGGTGAACGCGATCGACGACGCGACGTGCTCCTTCTCCGCGTGAATCACCGGCGCGACGGCGGCGATGGCGGAGTTGCCGCAGATCGAGTTCCCGCACGCGACGAGGACGGCGAGCTTGTGCGGCAGACCGAGGAGCCGTCCGATGCCGTAACTGCAGCTGAGTCCGAGCACGACGAGGAGAACGATCCCGGCGGCGAGGGCCGGCCCGGCGCGCAGGAGCAGCGGCAGATCGACGGATGCGCCGAGGAGGAAGACGGCGCACTCGAGGATCTCCTTCGCGGTGAAGCGCACGCCTGCGTCGATGGCTGCCGAGGGCATCCAGGCGGTGCGCAGCGCCATTCCCAGCAGGATCGCGAGCACGAGCCCCTCGATGATCGGGTGCCCGAAGACGCGCGTCTCGACCGACGCGAGCGCCAGCGACAGCGTGCCGATGCCCGCGGCGAGCGCGATTCCCGGCGCGAGGAGCGCGACGCGCCAAAGGCGCGCTTCGCGAGCGGACTGAATGGGAGCGGATATGGCCACGGAGATCCTGTACGACGCGGGGTACGGGCGGTCTTTGCACCCGAACGCTACGGCGCCCAGCTTCATGAGTCAAAGACATATAATTCATTTTTATATTACTTTAAATTATGACGCTGAACCTGCATCACCTGCGCATCTTCGCGCGCGTCGCTGAGCTCGGAGGATTCTCCCTGGCGGCGACGTCGCTGCATCTGAGTCAGCCGGCCGTGTCGAAGTCGGTGCGCGAGCTCGAGCGCGAGCTGCAGACGACGCTCTTCGACCGATCCGTCGGGGCGCACGCGCTCACCGAGACCGGCGTCGCGCTCTTCGCGCGTGCGCGCGAGCTGTTCGCGGTGGAGCGCGTGGCCGAAGAGGAGCTGCGCGCGATTCGGGGGCTGCAGGGGGGCGTGCTGCGCATCGGAGCCAGCACGACGATCGCCACCTATCTGCTGCCGGAGCGCCTCGCGCGCTTTCGAGCGGCGCACCCAATGGTCAGCCTCCGCATCCGCACCGCGAACACGCGCGACATCGCGAGCGCGCTCCTCGAGCGCCGTCTCGATATCGCTCTCGTGGAGGGCCCGGTCGAGGATTCACGAATCGAGATTCATCCCTGGCGGCGCGATGAGCTCGCGGTCATCGCGCCGCCGGACCATCCGCTCGCCAGGAAGCGTCGCGTGTCGCCCGCCAACCTCGCGACCGCGGAATTCATCGTGCGCGAGCGCGGATCGGGAACGCGTCAGGTCGCGACGGAAGCGCTCAGCGCCATCGGCATCTCTCTACGCGTCGCCCTGGTACTCTCGAGCACCGAGGCCATCAAGCAGGCGGTCGGCGCGGGGCTCGGCCTCGCGATCGTCTCCCGGGCTGCGATCGCCGATCAGGTCGCGCTCGGCCGCGTCGTCGCGCTGTCGATTCGCGGCTTGTCGTTTCCGCGCTCGCTCAACGAGCTTCGGCTCGCCGGCCGCGCGCCATCGGCCGCGGCGACGGCGTTTCGCAGGCTGATCCGCACGCAGTGAGCGTGAATGCGGTCGAGCCGGCTACGGCGCGCCCGCGTGCCGCGCCGTGAGCACGTTCTCGACGCGCTCCGCCAACGCCTCGCGCGGCGTCGCGTGGATCGCGATGAGATTCCCCGAGATGATGTAGCGAGGGCGCTGCCCGGGCGGCTCCACGGGATTGGGCACGGTGTCGAGCGTCGCCGAGTCCTTTTTGCGCGCCACGGCGGTGGGATAGACGTAGATCTCGAGCGGACTCCCGCTCACGGTGAGCAGGCTGCCCGCGAGCTGAAGCCCCGCGTGATGCACCACGCGTGCGCTGTCGGTGATCACGAGCCCGGCCTCGCCAAGGCGCTTCACGATCTCCGCGCGATTCCACTCGTCGGTCTGCGCGGCCACGCTCTCCTCCGCCTTCGCGGCGACGGCGGAGTCGGCGTTCGGCTTGCGCGGCGGAGGGGCGTCGCGATGCGAGCAGCCGGATACGCACAGCGCCGTCGCGAGCGCGAAGGCGCGTCGCATTGTCACACCGTCTTCATCTCCGCCACGAGCTTCGAGAGCGATGCCTTCGCGTCCCCGAACAGCAGGCTCGTCTTGTCGTTGTAGAACAGCTCGTTCTCGATGCCGGCGAAGCCCGGATTCATGCTGCGCTTGAGAACGATGACGTTCTGCGCTTTGTCGGCGTTCAAGATCGGCATGCCGTAGATCGGGCTCGACTTGTCGTTGCGCGCGGCCGGATTCACGACGTCATTTGCGCCGATGACGAGCGCAACATCGGCACGCTCGAACTCCCCATTGATCTCATCCATGTCGTACAGCCGGTCGTACGGCACGTTCGCCTCGGCGAGCAACACGTTCATGTGCCCGGGCATGCGGCCGGCGACCGGGTGAATCGCGTACTTCACCTCGCCGCCCTTCTTCTCAATGAGCTCCGCGAGCTCGCGCACCTGATGCTGCGCCTGCGCCACCGCCATGCCGTAGCCCGGGACGATGATCACGAGCTTCGCGTACGCGAGCTGGATCGCCGCGTCCTCCGCGCTGATCGAGCGCACACTGAGCCCCGTCGCAGTTTTCGTCGAGACGGCCGGTGCAGCGCCGAACGCGCCGAAGATCACGTTGTTGAACGAGCGGTTCATCGCCTTGCTCATCACGATCGAGAGAATGAATCCCGATGCGCCGTCGAGCGCGCCCGCGATGATGAGGACGTTGTTCCCGATCGCGAATCCCGTTGCTGCCGAGGCGAGCCCCGCGTACGAATTCAGCAGCGAGATCACGACCGGCATGTCGGCGCCGCCGATCGGGAGCACCATGAACACGCCGATCAGCAGCGCGAGCGCGATCATCGCGTAGAAGATCACGGTGGCGCCGGGATTCACGATCAGATACGCGAACATCAGGAGCGTCACGCCGAAGAGCGTGATGTTCAGCGCGTTTTGCCCCTTGTACGTCACGGAGCGGCCTGTGACGATCCCCTGCAGCTTGCCGAAGGCCATGAAGCTGCCAGTTACCGTGAGCGCACCGAAAAGCACCTCGAAACCGACGGCCGCGATCTTGGTCGTGCCGAGTTCCGCGCCGTGTAGCCAGTACTCGGCAACGCCGACCAGCGTCGCGGCGAGCGCACCGAACATGTGCGAGATCGCGATGCGTTGCGGCATAGCCGTCATCGGCACCTGCGTGCCCATCGGGATGCCGATGATCGTGCCGAGTATGAGCCCGCCGGCGATCCAGTTGTAGTTCACGATCTCGGCCTGCACGAGCGTTCCGATGATCGCGAGCAGCATTCCGACGGCCGCGTACTGCATCCCTCGTCTCGCGGAGTCCGGCTTGGTCAGGCTCCGCAGGCCGAGGATGAAGAGAATCGATGCGACGAGATAGGTGAGCTGCGTGAAGGTCTCGCGCATCCTATGGAGCCCCGGACGCTTTCGCGCCCTTCGGGGGCACAGCGGGAGTAGCGGGAGTAGCGGGAGTAGCGGGAGTAGCGGTGGGTGTGCCCGGCGCCGGCGGAGTCGGCTCGTGCTTGAACATCTTGAGCATGCGGTCGGTGATCACGAAGCCGCCGACCACGTTGATCGTCGCCGCCGTGACTGCCACGAAGCCGAGGATCGTGCTCACCATTCCGCGATCGGAGCCGGCCGCGACGAGCGAGCCAACGAGCGAGATCGCGGAGATCGCGTTCGTGGCCGACATGAGCGGCGTGTGCAGCAGCGGCGGCACGCGCGTGATGATCTGATAGCCGACGAACGCCGCGAGCATGAACACGTACAGCTGCATGAATAGCGTGACGTTCATACCAAAGCCCCGTCGTGTGTCACGACCATCGCCTTCGTGATCTCGTCGGTGAGGTCGATCGTGAGTGTGTTTTCCTTGATCAGGTGCTGCAGCAGCGTGAGGATGTTGCGGCTCAGCATCTGCGACGCATGGAACGGCACCGTACTCGCCAAGTTCACCGCGCCGATGATCGTGACGCCCGCCACGCGAATCGTCTCGTTCGGCTTGGTGAGCTCGCAGTTTCCCCCGGCCTCGGCCGCGAGATCGACGATCACCGATCCCGGCTGCATCGACTCCACCATCGCCTTCGTGATGAGCACCGGCGCCGCGCGTCCCGGAATGAGCGCCGTCGTGATCACGAGATCCTGGGTCACGATGTGGCGCGCGATCGCCGCGAGTGTGCGATCGCGCTCATCGTCGCCCTGCGCGCGCGCGTAGCCGCCCTTCGTCTCCGCGTCCGCCGCCACGAGGTCCGATCCAACGAACGTCGCGCCGAGGCTCATCACCTGCTCGGCAGCGGCCGCACGTACGTCGAAGGCGGAGACGATGGCACCGAGCCGCCGCGCCGTGGCGATCGCCTGCAGTCCGGCGACGCCGGCGCCGAGCACGAAGACGCGCGCGGGCGGAATGGAGCCGGCGGCGGTGGTGAGCGATGGCAGAAACTTCGGCAGCGCCGCGGCGCCGATGAGCACCGCCTTGTAGCCGGACACGGTGCTCTGCGACGAGAGCATGTCCATCGACTGCGCTCGCGTGATGCGCGGAACCTTCTCGAGCGCGAAGGCGGTGATCTTGCGCGCGGCGAGCGCCTTGATGAGATCGCCGCTCGTCGCCGCGGGAAGCGATGAGATGAGAACGCTTCCCTCGGGGAGCATTCCCGCTTCGTCGATGGTGGGGGGCTGCACGCGCAGCACGATCGCCGACTTCGCGTAGAGTGCGGCGGCATCGCCCACGAGCGTGGCGCCCGCCTTCTCGAACACCGCGTCGGGGAAGCCCGCCGCGGCACCCGCGCCGCGCTCGACGAAGAGCGCGGCTCCCGCCTTGACGAGCTTCACGATGCTGTCGGGACCGAGCGCGACGCGCTGCTCGCCAGCAGTACGCTCCTTCGCGACACCGATGTTCATCGTGCGATCACGTGGGTCATCACTTCGTTCATAGCCTCACCCGAGAGGAGCCGCGCATACGCTACCGCACGCGGCGACCGCTGACAAGCACCGGTATCCGCGCTGGCATCCGCGGGCGGGGTGCGCGCGACGCCTCGAGTCGCCATCATTGGTGAGCCTTCAACGCCTGCCGTGATGCCGACGCGATGACTCCGCTCGATCTGTTCGATCCCATGCTCGATGTCGGCGATGACGCACGGATTCTGACCGCGACTCTCGCGGCTGGATGACCGGAGCGCCGACGCCAGCCACCGACGCACCGTACTTCGCCGTGTCGCGACAGAAGCTCGTCGTGATGTCGATGACGACGCTGTCGCTCTATCAGATCTACTGGTTCTACAAGAATTGGCAGATGATGAACGCGCGCAAAGGGAGCGGCGGCTCGCCCTTCTGGCGCGCGCTTGCCGCGCCGATCACGGCGCACGGGCTCTTCGCGGACGTGCGCACCGATGCGCAGTCACGCTTCGTCACCGTCGGCTGGAGCTCGGGCGGGCTCGCGGTGATCTATTTCGGGCTCGCGCTCTGCGCCTTTCTACAGTATCCGTGGTGGACGATCGCCCTCGGCTCCGTCTTCGCGCTCGTTCCCGTGCACGCGACGATGGAAGAGGTGAATCGCAAGGTTGCGCCGAATGCTCCGCGGAACGATACGTACTCGTCGCTGAACGCCGTCGGGATCGTTCTCGGGCTCGCGCTCACAGTGCTCGGACTCTACCTCACTCGCGAGGCGCAGATGTTCGTCGACGATCTCCTGAACCAGCTGTGATGCGCGCGACGACCTACGCGCTGCTCCTCGCGCTCGCGGCAACGACGTCGTGCGCGAAGGCCTCGCACGACTACGCCGACATCGTCTTTCGCGGCGGCCCAGTGTACACGGTCGACTCGACGCAGCCGCACGCGAGTGCGGTCGCGGTGAAGGGCACGCGCATCGTGTTCGTCGGCGACGACGCGGGCGCCACGAAGCTCGTCGGCCCACGGACGCACGTGATCGAGCTCGCGGGGCGCATGCTCCTCCCCGCCTTTCACGACTCGCACCTGCACCCGGTGACCACCGGCCTCCGCATGAGCGAGTGCGCGCTCGACGAACTCACCACGCCGGCGCAGGTGGCAGACTCGATCGCCAAATGCGCGAAGGCGAATCCGAGCGGTGCGTGGTTTCGCGGGCATGGCTGGCAGCTCCCCGTCTTCCCGCACGCGAATCCGACGCGTCAGCTCCTCGACTCTCTCATCCCCGATCGCCCCGCCTACGTGCGCGCCGCGGACGGACACTCTGCGTGGGTGAACTCGCGCGCGCTCGCGATCGCGCACGTGAGCGCGCAAACCAGGAATCCGCCTGATGGCCGCATCGAGCGCGACGCCGCAGGCAATCCCTCGGGAACGCTGCGCGAGGGCGCGGCCGATCTCGTCTCGACCTTTCTTCCGAAAACCACCTCCGAGCAGCGCGTCGACGGCCTCCTGCGCGCGGTGCAATACGCAAACTCGCTCGGCATCGTCGGCCTGCAGGAGGCGAGCGGCGACAGCGACATCCTCGTCGCCTATCAGACGCTCGACAAGCGCGATTCGCTGAATGCTCGCGTCGTGGCGTCGATCTACGTCGACCCTGCAGCGGGCGTGCGACAGCTTCCGCAGATGATTCGCCTGCGCGACCAGTTCGCCGGCAATCGCCTGCGCGCCACGAGCGCCAAGATCTTCGCCGATGGCGTGATCGAGTCGCACACCTCCGCGCTTCTCGAGCCGTATCTCGACACGCATGATCGCGGCCCCGCGAATCTCACCCCCGCCGGCTTCGACTCTCTCGCCATCGCGCTCGACAAGGCTGGCTTCCAGATCCACGTGCATGCGATCGGCGATCGCGCCGTGCGCATGTCGCTCGACGCGATCGAAGCGGCGCAGCGCGCGAACGGCGCTCACGATGCGCGCGACCACATCGCGCACCTCGAGATGATCGACACGCTCGACCTGCCGCGCTTCAAGTCGCTCGGCGTGTACGCGAACTTCCAGGCGCTCTGGGCCTTCCGCGACAGCTACATCCGCATCCTCACCGAGCCCGTGCTCGGCCCCGAGCGCTCGAGCCGCCTCTACCCGCTCGGCGACGTCGCCGCGGCGGGCGGCACAATCGTTGGCGGCAGCGACTGGGGCGTCTCGTCGCTCAATCCGCTCGAGGCCATTCAGGTGGGCGTCACGCGTTGCGATCCCGCCGCGACCGCGCCGTGCGCTCCGTGGCTGCCAAAGGAGCGGGTGTCGCTCGACCGGATGATCGCCGCCTACACGATCGTCGGCGCGCAACTCGCCTTCGACGAGAAGATCACCGGCTCGATCACCGTCGGCAAAGCGGCGGATCTCGTACTCCTCGATCGCGACCTCTTCGCGATTCCGCCCGAGCAAATATCGAAGGCGCACGTGCTCCTCACTCTCCTCGACGGCCACGACGTCTATCGCGATGCCAGCCTCCGCTGAGGCGGTGAAGCACGACCCGTACGCGGCGCTCCGCTACTCCGACTATCGCTTCTTCCTCGCGGGCCGCCTCGCCGCCAGCATGGGCTCGCAGATGATCGACGTCGCGATCGGATGGGAGCTCTACGAGCGCACGAGCCGAGCGCTCGCCCTTGGCTACGTCGGTCTCGTGCAGGTAGTTCCGATCATCCTGCTCGCGCTCCCCGCCGGCCACGTCGCAGACCGTTTCGATCGCAAGCGCGTGGCGGTGTCGTCGCTGCTGCTGCTGATCGTCGGCTCACTCGCTCTCGCGGCGATCTCCTTCACCGTTGCGCCGATCCCGCTCATCTACATAACGCTCTTCATCATCGGCGTCGCGCTCTCCTTTCACCGCCCCGCCGTCGCCGCGCTCCTGCCACAGCTCGTGCCGGCGGAGAAGTTCGCCAACGCCGTGACGTGGAACAGCGTCGGCTGGCAGCTCGCGAGCGTCATCGGCCCCGCGCTCGGCGGTTTGATCATCGCCTGGCGGCATCACGCCGGAGCCGTCTACATCATCGACGCCGCGCTGATGATGGTCTTCGTCATCTGCCTCACGCAGATTCGCGGGCAGCAGGTCGTGCGCGTCCGCAAGGCCGTGACGATGCAGACGCTCCTCGGCGGTGTGCGCTTCGTCTGGCACACGAAGGTCATTCTCGCCGCGATCACGCTCGATCTCTTCGCCGTCCTCTTCGGCGGCGCGACGACGCTCCTCCCCGTGTTCGCGAAGGACATTTTGCACGTCGGCGCGGAAGGCTTTGGCTGGCTGCGTGCGGCACCTGCGATCGGTGCGGTACTCGTCGCGTTTCTCCTCCTCGGCCGCGCCCCGATGCGCAAAGCCGGGCGATCGCTGCTCGTCGCCGTCGCGGGCTTCGGCCTCGCGACGATCGTCTTCGGACTTTCGCGCTCCTTTCCGCTCTCGCTCGTGATGTTGATACTCGCGGGCGGATTGGACATGATCAGCGTCGTCGTGCGACAGACGTTGGTGCAGCTCCGCACTCCCGACGAGATGCGCGGGCGCGTGTCGGCCGTGAACAGCGTATTCATCGACACCTCAAACGAGCTCGGCGGCTTCGAGTCCGGCGCGAGCGCGGCGCTGCTCGGGCCCGTAGTGTCAGTGGTGGGCGGTGGCATCGTCACCGTGCTCGTGGTGAGCGCGGTGGCCGTTGCGTGGCCCGAGCTGCGCAACATGCGCGGGCTCGCCGAGGATCTACCGAAATCTCAACCGTTCGAGGTCTTATGAAATTCTTGATGAGGATCGTGGTGACCGCGATCGCGCTGTACGCCGCGACGCGTCTCGTGAACGGCATCACCTTCCAGGGCAACTGGATCGGTCTCGCCGGAGTCGCGCTGATGTTCGGCGTGCTGAATTCCTTCGTGCGACCCATTCTGACCTTTCTCGCCTTTCCCCTGCTCATCGTCACGCTCGGACTGTTCACCTTCGTCCTGAACGCGGTGATGATGCTCCTCACGAGCGCACTGGCGTCGAAGTTCGGAATAGACTTTCACGTCGCCGGATTCCGCGCGGCGTTCTGGGGCGCGATCGTCGTCGGCATCGTGAGCTTCCTGCTCTCGATGTTTCTGCCGGACGAGCGGAGGCGTGAGGTCGTTCGTGAGTGAAGCGCCGAGGCGCGTGGCTCGCTACGTGCGTTTACGCGGATCATGACGGCAAAGCAGCTCGAAGAGGGGCGCCGGGAGAAGAAGCGCCCGCGTCAAAAGCCGCGTGACGGCAAGAGCACGCGCGGCATCGGCGCCTTCCTCGGCGATCTCGGACCCGGGCTGGTCACGGGCGCCGCGGATGACGATCCGTCCGGCATCTCCACGTACTCGCAGGCGGGCGCCGCCTTCGGATACGGCTTGCTTTGGACGGCGGTGCTCAGCTTCCCACTCATGGTGGCCGTGCAGCTCATGTGTGCGCGGATCGGCCTCGTCACGCGTCGCGGGCTGGCGTCGGTACTAAAAAAACACTATCCGCCGTGGCTCCTCTGGTTCGCGTGCATTCTGTTGGTCGTCGGCAACACGATCAACATCGCCGCGGATCTCTCGGGAATGGCCGCGGGCGCCGAGCTGCTGACGCACATCAAGCGTGGCTACTTCGTGCCGGTGTTCGCGATCGTCATTCTGCTCTTTCTGATGTATGGCTCGTACGCGCGACTTCTCAAGATCTTCAAATGGCTGACGCTCGTGCTTTTTGCGTACGTCATCGCCGCATTCCTCGCGAAGCCGGCGTGGATCGACGTTCTAAAAGGGACGCTGCTTCCTGACATCTCGCTCAAGAAGGACTACCTCTTCACCTTCGTCGCGATCTTCGGGACGACCATTAGTCCCTATCTCTTCTTCTGGCAGGCGGCGCAGGAAGTGGAGGCCGACGAAGCGCTGAATCACGCGATCGGCGATCGGCCTCGGGGCGCGCTCGAGCGCGAGCTAGGCGACGCGCGCACCGACGTGGTGACCGGAATGCTCGTCTCGAACGTCGTCATGTATTTCATCATCCTCACGACGGGAGCGACGCTACATCTACACGGGCACACCGACGTGCAGACCGCGGCCGAGGCAGCGAAGGCCCTCGAGCCCGTGGCCGGCAAGGCGGCGGCACTTCTCTTCACTCTCGGTCTCGTGGGCACAGGACTCCTCGGTGTTCCCGTGCTCGCGGGATCAGCGGCCTACGCGGTGGCGGAGGGGGCGGGATGGCAACGCGGGATGGACACGCAGCCCCACCAGGCGCGCAACTTCTACATTGTGATGGCGGCCTCCATGTTGATCGGCGTCGCGCTGACGTTCACGCCGATCGATCCGATTCGGCTGTTGCTCTGGTCCGCCGTCATCAACGGCATATTGGCGCCGCCACTCATCATCATCGTGCTCGTGATCTGCAACAACTCGAAGGTGATGGGCAGCTTCCGGAACGGATGGACGCTCAATGCATTCGGCAACCTCGCGGCCCTCATCATGTCCGGCTCCGCGCTCGCGCTCATCGCGAGCTGGTTCGGGCTGATCAAGTAGCCGAGCGCATCGCCCGAACGGCTATTCCGCCGTTCTTCGTCGCGAGGATCTTCTCCATCTCGCCGCCGATCTGGCTGTCGAGCCGCGGATCTGCGGAGAGCACCGTGAGCCGCCAGCCGGGAAAGCGATCGCGCGCGATCGTGCCGAGCTGCGCGTAGAGATTTCGCAGCGCGTCGCGATCGCCGACGCGCACGCCGTACGGCGGATTCGTCACGATGGCGCCAGCGACGGAATCCGCGGGCGGAGCGATGCGCGAGATCACCTTCTCCTCGAACGCGATGTCCGCCGCCACTCCCGCGCGCTCGGCGTTCTCGCGCGACGCGATGATCGCGCCCGCGTCGCGATCGGAGCCGAGGATCGGCGCGGGCGCCGCGGGAAGGATCTGCGCGCGCGCCTCGTCGAGCATCTTCTTCCACGTGGGCTCGTGAAAGCCAGGCCACTGCATGAACGCGAACGCGCGATTGAGCCCCGGCGGAATGCGGCGCGCCATGAGCGCTCCCTCGATCGGGATCGTGCCCGCGCCACAGAGCGGGTCGAGCAGCGGCGTCTGCGTGTCCCAGCCGCTCGCGAAGAGGAGCGCAGCGCCGAGGGTCTCGCGCAGCGGGGCCTTGCCGGTCGCGAGCCGATAGCCCCGGCGATGGAGGAGCGCGCCCGACGAGTCGATGCTCACCGTGCACTGATCGCGATAGAGGCGCACGATGACGAGCGGCGTGTCGCCCGTCTCGTCATCATCGTCGCCACCGCCCGTCACGGTGGGCGCTATCCCCGTCGACTTCTCCATCGACTCGGCGATGCGCTGCGCGACGGCGCCGCTGTGATAGAGGCGCGACTTGCTGGTCGAGACGCGCAGGCGCACCGGCTGCCCGCCGTCGATGAAGCGGCCCCACGCGAGCTTTCGCGAGTGGCGCTCGAGCTCATCGAAGAGTCGCGCGTGGAAGTCGCCGACGCGCGCGATCACGCGCGTCGCGGTGCGGAGCCAGAGATTCGCGCGATAGAGCGCGCTCGAACCGCCCGAGAAGGCGACGCCGCCAATGTCGCGCTTGCCCACATCGAGATCGAGCGCACGCATCTCGGCCTCGAGCACATCCTCGAGCCCGGGCGCGCAGATCGCGAAGAGCTCGAAGCGCTCCGCGCGCGGCGCCGGCTTCGACGGCGCGCCACGTGGCGCGCCGCGCGGCACACGCGCTCGTGACTTAGCCACGATCGTTGTCGACCAGCGGCAGCTCGAGACTCTGCCAGAGATACCACGACGCGACCGAGCGATACGGCGCCCACGACTTCGCGAGCGCCTGCATGCGCTTCGCCGTCGGATCCTTGCGCAGCTTGTACGCGCGGCGAAACGCATTGCGAATGCCGAGGTCCAGCACCGGCAGAATGTCGGGGCGGCCGAGCCTGAACATCAGGAACATCTGCGCGGTCCAGACACCGATCCCTTTCACGGCGGTGAGCGCCTCGATCACCTCGTCGTCCGACATGAGGTGCAGCCGGTCCATCGGGAGCTCGCCATCCTTCACGTGGCGCGCGAGATCGCGGATATAGGCGATCTTCTGGCGCGAGAGTCCCGCGGCGCGCATGTCTGGATCGTTCAGCGCGAGCCAATCCTCGGGCAGCGGGTTCGCTTCGCCGACCAGCACGAGAAGCCGCCCGTGAATCGTGGTGGCGGCCGAGGTGGAAAGCTGCTGCCCCACGATCGAGCGCACGAGCGCATCGAGATGCGAGCCCGCGGCGCGCGCACCGAAGCGATTCGGCCCCACGCGCTCGATGATGCGCTCGAGCACCGAGTCCGCCTTCTTGAGATGGCGCACCGCCGCTCGCTGCCAGAGCGCGTGCGGCACGAGCGCGCTCGTGCGCGAAGTTTTCGTTCTGGTCACGGCGGAAACTTACCGCATCGGTGCGCCATCCGGCTGGCGCGAGCCGCCCCGAAGCTTCATCCTACGACGATGCGCAAGCTGATCGCCTATTTTCTGCGCGGGCTCATTGTCACGGCGCCCGTCGCCGTGACGCTCTGGGTGTGCTGGGCTCTCTTCCAGCGCATCGACGGATTGCTCAACCTGTCGATCCCCGGCGCAGGATTTATCGTCACGATCGTCACGATCACGCTCGTAGGAGTGATCGCGTCGTCGCTCGTGACGGCGGGGATCGTATCGGTGATCGAGAGCAGCATCGAGAAGCTTCCCTTCGTGCGCCTCGTCTACTCATCCACGCGCGACCTGCTCAACGCCTTCGTGGGAGAGAAGCGTCGCTTCGATATTCCCGTCACGGTGACGCTCGTTCCTGGCAGCGGCGTCAAGGTGATCGGCTTCGTCACTCGCGAGTCGCTCGACATCTTCGGCATTCCCGGCTACGTCGCGGTGTATGTGCCGCAGGCGTACGCATTCGCAGGGCATCTGCTGCTCGTTCCCGCGCTGCAGGTGGAGCGGATGGCCGGCGAGAGCGCGGATCTCATGGCGTTCGTGGTGTCCGGCGGAGTCGCCGATGGCGCGCGCCGCGATGCGCGCGCGATCAAGTCCGACGCGACCTAGGCCGCCGGAAGCGGCGCCGCCGCGCCGAGATCCTTCGACATCATCTGAAGGTCGAAGCCCTCTTTCCGGATCCGCAGGTCGTAGTAGAGCAGCGTCGACACGATCGCGAGCAGAGGATATATCGGGATGACCAGGATCGTGGTCAGGATGCCGACTATGGTGACCGTGAGCATCAATTGGCCGATCGCAGTCACGATCATCACCATCACGAAATACAGCAGCCACGCGAGGCCGAGCGAAAAGAAGACGTGCGCGGTGCATCCCTTGCTGAGCCCCCAGCTTCGTGAGAGCGAGGAGATCGGACCAACGCCCTCGAGCATTACTGCGCTGGTCATCGCGAAGGAGCGCAGGCCGGCGTGGATCGTCCACCAGGTCAGAAGTAAAATCAGCAGGAGTGCGAAGAGACCCACGACGCCGGCGGACGACTGTCCTTTTGCGATTCCCGGGATGAGCACCGCGGAGACTACGCCGATCAGCACGATCGGCAGGAACACCGATGCCCAACGAATGATCGTCGAACCGATCACGGAGAAGATCCTATTCACGCCGAGGTGAAACGCCCGCGCCAAGTCGACGTTGCCCTCGAGGTAGCCATCTGACGCGGCGATCACGAGTACGGCATCCGCAATCGCGATGCAAAAAGTGCTGAGCAACACCGACCCACCGAAGACTCCCGCATTCGCCATGATCTTCGTCGGATCGCCGAGCCGGTCTCGCATCACGATGCGTAGCAGCACGCTCGGCGCAATCGCGATGGCGCTGACCGTCACGAACTGCGCATAGAAGCGCCGAAGCAGCTGGAAGCTCGCATCGACGAGCTCGGTGGCGCGTCGCGGACGGATCTCGAATGCGGCCAAGAATCCTCGGTCGGGAAAGTGGGGAGACGGCTTCGCCCGCTGGCGGAGCTGCGTCCACATTGGGTGTGCCGGGGTGCGGGCGCAAGCCGCCCGCCCCCGCACCCCACCGCGATTACGACAGCGCCGCGTCCAGCTCGATTTTCACGTTCCCTTTGAGCGCCTTCGACACCGGACAGCCATCCTTCGTCGCCTGCGCGATCTTCATGAACGCGTCGCTCGAGATGCCCGGCACGGTCGCGCGCACGACGAGCTTCATCGTGGTGATCGCGAAGCCGTCAGTCACCTTGTCGATCGTGCACGCGGCCTTCGTTTCGACCTTCGTCGGCGGCGACCCCGCCTGCTCGAGCCCCAGGCTGAGCGCCATGCTGAAGCACGCAGCCTCGGCCGCCGCCAGTAGCTCCTCCGGGTTCGTCCCCGGCTCCTCGCCGAAGCGCGTGCCGAACGAGTACGTGCCTCCGATCTTCCCGCTCGCGCCGGAAAAACTTCCCTTCCCCTTTTGCAGGCCGCCTTCCCAGACGGCCGATGCGTTGCGTGTCGGCATGCTTCGCTCCCTTGAGAAATGACCGCGCGCACCAACCGCCGCGCGACATGAAGGCTAGCCTTGCGCCCGCGGGTGGCCAACGCCTGCTCCCCGCGTACATTGAGGGCCGTTAGTCTTCACCCATGGCTGACGAATCGGCATCGCTCCCCCTCCCCGTGCCACCTTCGATCGATCGCGTGCTCACGCAGTTTCGGATGCTGAGCCGCGAGGAGAAAATGCAGGCGCTTCTCTCGTACGCGAAGAAGCTCGAGCCACTTCCCGAGCGCTATGCGGCGATCGACCGAACCAACTTCGTGATCCCCGAGTGCCAGACGCGCGTCGACATCTTTCCGGAGTATCGCGAGGGCAAGCTCCACTTCTTCGCCGACGTGAATATCCGCCAGTCGCCCACGATCGCCGCCTTCCTCTCGATTCTGTTCACGGCCGTGAACGACCAGCCGCCGGCGACGACGCTTGCCATCCCCGCCGACTTCGTGCGCATCATGATGGAGAACATCGGGCTCGGCGCTCGCGAGACGGGGCTCTCGGCGATGGTCGCGCGCGTGAAGAGCTACGCGGCAAATGCAGACCGCTTTGCGGCCTGACGCTGTACCCCCTCACTATCAGGTGAAAGCATGCCTTCACAAACGCAGAGCTTCGAGAACCACACGCGCTACTACCCGCTCTTTCACTTCATCGCGTCGCCACTGCTCGCGATCTACCTGGTCTACACGCTCTACGTGCTGGTGCGCGTTCCGTCGCCCGCCGCGCTGGCAAATGTGGTCCTCGCCGCCGGCGTGAACGCGGCGCTGTTCGCCAGCCGCACGATGGTGCTCGTCGTGCAGAACCGCGTGATCCGTCTCGAGATGCGACTGCGACTC
>Ga0208078_1000213_pt1 | contig 15577 bp, 14 predicted proteins | sample NGESurdeep072012_3_FD_184468 | JGI IMG/M metagenome (GOLD analysis project Ga0208078, IMG submission 184468) | Arctic peat soil microbial communities from Barrow, Alaska - NGEE Surface sample 53-2 deep-072012 (SPAdes) | ecosystem: Environmental > Terrestrial > Soil > Wetlands > Peat ...
TGGTCGCGTCATCTCCACCGACCCGGACATCCAGGAGCGACTTCAGGACCTCGCGCTTGCTCCCAAAAGTGGCATAGACGGTGTCGACCGCCACTCCGGCGGCCGCGGCGATGGCCTCGACCGTGCTCGTCGGGTAGCCGCGGGCGGCAAACAGCTCCTGCGCCGCATCCAGGATCCGCATGCGGGTCTGGCCTGCCTGCTGCTTGCGGAGCGCCGAGTCGTAAACACGCTTGGGCTTGACTCTGGCCACCGTTTCATCCTACTATGCCGGTAGTCATCCTAGTATGCCTCGGATGAATTGAAGAAGGAGCGGCAACGCATGACGGTTTCGAACGAGGCGGTCTACAGGCGGCTGATCGAAGAAGGTTTCAACCAGGGCAACCTGGCGGTTGTCGACGAGCTCGTATCGCAAGGCTCTCATGAGCACCAGCGCGGCGCGCGGGACGGGGTTGAGGGAACGAAGGACACGATCAAGTACCTGCGCTCGGCGTTTCCCGACTTCAAGATCACGATCGATGAGGTCGTGGTGTCGGGCGACAAGGTCTGGGCCCGGCAACGAGGCGGCGGCACAAACCTGGGCAGCTTCGCCGGCCATCCCCCGACCGGGATCAAGGCATTCACGGACGTGATCGATCTCGTCCGGATCGAAGACGGGAAGATCGTCGAACACTGGGGCGTGCCCGACCAGCTCGGCATGATGCTGCAGCTGGGCCTCATCCCTCAGCCGGTCAGGGCGTAACCGGCTCCCCCTCTCCCGCGCCAGCGGGAGCGATCAATAAGTCCCATCCTTATCGCCGCTCTGCGCGCAGGGTCGGGGAGGGGGCGAATCGCAGCACTACCCATATGATTCGAATCGATGTCGACGCAAACCATCGCCGTGCTGCACGGCGACCAGACCGGGGAGGAGCTCCTCCTCGAGGCGCTGCGCCTGCTCGAGCCGGGCGTGCTCGGGCTCGAGATCGATAAGCGCGACTTCGACCTCTCTCTGGACGAGCGCCGGAAGACGCGCAACGAGGTGGTGCTCGAGGCCGCCGAAGCGCTGCGCGAGCTCGGATTCGGGATCAAGGCAGCCACCATCACCCCCGAAGGAAGCGGCGACGTGGGCAGCCCGAACGCCATCCTGCGCAAGGAGATCGACGGCCGGGTGATCGTGCGGACGGGCCGCCGGCTCCCGGGCGTCCGTCCGCTGGCCGGGGTTCACGCCCCCATCTCGGTGATCCGGATGGCGGTGGACGACGCGTACGGCGCCAAGGAGTGGCGAGAGGGCCACGAGCTGGACGAGTGGGCCTACCGCACCGAGAAGATCAGCCGGCGGACCTGCCGCATCGTCGCCGAGTACGCCTTCAATCACGCCAAGCGCATCGAGGCGAAGGTGTTCGGTGGACCCAAGTTCACCGTGAGCCCCGTGTACGAGGGGATGTTCAAGGAGGAGCTGGACGCCGCGGCCAAGCGCAACCCGGACGTCCGCTACGAGCCGCAGCTGATCGACGCGACGTACGCGCTCCTGCTCGCGACTTCCGGAGAGGCACTGGTGATCCCCGCATTGAACCGCGACGGCGACACCCTCTCCGACCTGGTCATGCAGATGTTCGGCACCATCGCCGGAGCGGAGTCGACCCTGCTGGCATTCGATGAAGCCGGCGCGGTCACGGTGGCCATGACCGAGGCCCCGCACGGCACCGCGCCGTCGCTGGAGGGAAAGAACGTCGCCAACCCGATGGCGATGATCCTGGCCGTCGCCTGCCTGCTCGGGTACATGAAAGACGGCAAGGCCCACCAAGCGTCGCGCGCGATCTATGAGTCAGCGCTGGAAGCTGTGTCCGACGGCATCCGGACCGCCGACCTGGGCGGAGACGCATCCACCACGGGCTTCACCGACGAGGTGGTGCGACGGGTGAGGACAAAGGTCGACGTATGGAGCGCACTCGCCGACGTAGACAGATGAGAGGGAACCATCCGGGTTCCTTTCATAGAAGCGTCGCTGGGTTGGCCGGGGTCCCCCCGGCCATGACTTTGTCTCTCACGCCTCCCAATCGCCGCCGGGAGAAACTAATCCTTAAATAGTCCCATCCGTATACCGGAAAGAGAGCAGCGCCTCGGCGCAGCCGACGCGCGATGAGAGGGAACCATCCGGGTTCCCTCTCATACCTTGATTCGCTTAAACGACTCGGCGTACTTATAGCCGGCCCTCTTCCCCACCTCGCGATGCCGCCTGCGCATGAACTTCTCGAAGTCCCACTCGCGACCCGGCTTGGCGACCTGGCTCTTGTGCTTCTTCAACGACTCCATCTTGAGATCGAGCGTGGAGCTGATGTCGACGAAGAAGTCGCCCGACGTCCAGTACGGGACCCACACTTCCTTGACCTCGTGCGCCGGGAATCCCTCTTTGAGAAGGCTTCGGAAAGCACGCGGGTTGCGAGAGTCGGGGTAGACCGCGGCGAAGGTTGCCTCTCCGACGGCGATGTGGTCCGGATGCGAGCCGCCCATGGGGGCGTCGAGGAGCCGCCCCGGAAGATGCGTGATCACGAGGTCAGGCTTGTGCTTGCGGATCATCCGCACTATGTCCCGCCGCAGCTTGAGGTCCGGTGTCAGGTGCCCATCCTTATAGCCCAGGAACTCCACCTTCTTGACGCCCAGCACGCGGGCCGCCGCGCGCTGCTCTTTCTCGCGGGTGGCCGCGAGCTCCGCGTCCTTTTGGTTGGGATCCTCGCCGCCCTGCGAGCCGTCGGTGACGATTACGTACGTGACAATCGCGCCGTCCTTGGCGAGCTTGGCCACCGAGCCACCCGCAGAGAACTCGGGGTCGTCGGGGTGCGCCGAGACGACGAGCACGCGATCGTACTTAGGCGTCTTGGACCTTGGCTTGGACACGGTTTTGGCCTTCGTCTTCGGTGAAGTCTGTTTCGTCGCCACGCCAATGAGCGTACGGGATGTAGGTGCAGCGAGGAGCCGGACTACCGGCGAGGTTTGGCGGGCGCCCCCAGCGACGCAAGCGGGATCGCAGGCTGGATGGGCTTCCACAAAGCCTCAATCTGTTCGGGGCTGAGGCGCGTCCGCGAAGCGATCACGCGCCCGCCGAAGGCTGCCGTCTTGACCGCCGCCCAGCCTGCGCTACCCGAGAGTCGCATCGGCACCGTGACCATGGCCGCCATCGCGGCCGCCTCCTCCGCGGGCCTCGCACTGCCGTCCTTCATGGCTTGCGAGAGCGCGTTGGAAACGTCGTCGTTCAACTGCCACGGCTGCGCCAGGAGCTCGCATTGGCTGCCGCCCAGGCGGCCGATCGCGGTCAGGTAGCGGAGAACCATCGCACCGCGCGCCTTCGCGCTCGCAGGAATCGCCGATGCGAAGGGCGCATATGAAGCAGCGAACTGGATCGGGGTCAGTTGTTGACGCCGTACCAGCGCTGAAACCGCGTGCCACATGGCGACGGCTTCGTCATTCGACCGGCGATTGATGAAGTCGACCATTGCCGTCCCGGCGTTGACGAGCGGAGCGACCACGTCCTCGTTGACCGAAGGAATCGCCGCCGCGACCTGAGCCCAGTCATCGGCGCTCAGTGATGCAAGCCTTCTCACGAATTCGTCCGAGTCCACTTGCTCGAGGGGTATCAGGCCGGCGAACGGGCTGTAGTTCTGGACCACCTGCTCATGCTCCACGGCGGCCTTGGTTTCCACCGCGAAGCTGGCGCGCTCGACCGCGGCGAACGCCCTGCAGCGCGTGAAGGTGTCGAGCTCTTTAGTGCCCTCGATGGCGGCGAGCAGCGCCCGCACCACTCCGGCCGGCTCGGCGCTGCCCTCCCGGGTCACGCTCGCCACGAGCTGCCTGCGGTCGAGCACACGCAGCCACTGGATGGGAGTGAGCTCGACCACCCCCTTCACAAACGCCGTCACCTCGATGCTGTTGGGGCCGTAAGGGCCGGACGTCTTCGGGGCGGTGGCAGCGGCCACCTTGGGGGGCTTGATGGACGTCATCGCCTTCGGCACCGCCGCGCGCGCGTGCTTCGGTACCCCCTGATGGCCGGCGGCTCTTTCGAGCGATTCAAGCGGAATCGCAAGCTGCAGGGGAGCCCACAGGACGGCAACCTCGTCGCTCGCAAGCTCCGCCCGCCGGCTCAGCACCCTGCCTCCATGAACCGCGGTCCTCACCGCCGCCCACCCGGCGTCGCCCGTGAGGTGGGCCGGGATCGTCTTCAACGCCGCGAGCGCCACTGCCTCCTCCACGTTCAGGTGCCTGCCCTTCGCCAACGCCTGCAGCAGCGCGCGCGAAGCGTTGTGGTCGAGGCGCCACGGCCTGGAGAGGATTTCGCATTGATCCGCGGACAATCGTTTGATGGCGCCCAGAAAGCGTTTGGTCGCCGGGTCCGCCGCATCGGTGACCACGACGGGGATGAGGGTTGCGAACGGGGCGTAATGCGCAGCGAACTTGAGCGCCGACAGGTGGTGACGGGATACCACGGCCGACACTGCTTGCCACGCAGAGACCATCTCCTCGTCGCTCCGCTTCTGGAGCGCCTCGAAAAGGGCCTCGCCGGTTTGGGCCATCGGCTCCGACTGGCGACCTTCACCGGTGCGAATCGTGGCCTGGATCGACCCCACCGTCTCCGCAGCCTGGCCGGTGCCTTCCTTGGTCACCGAGGCCACGAGCCGCCTGGCGGCGAGAACCCGTCTCCACTGCTGTGGCGTCAGGTTGGCAGCGGCCTGGATGAACGCCTCCACCTCGGCCGTGTTGGGCCCGAAGCGCTGGGAAGCCTCGCCGTTCGCCCCATCAATCCCGCCGACCAGCCCGTTCAACGACTCAGCCATCAGCCCATGCGGCCGGAGGGCCGGCCGAGAGATTTGGAGATCCAGGGGTCCCTCCCATGGCTTCGCCACGGGGACCCCAGCGGAAGGGGTGGCCCGGCTAGGATCGCAATACCTGCGGGGTCCCCGCGTCGTGGTCGCGGGGGCAGCGACGACGGGACGGGTTCCCTAACGCCCGGATCGGGCCGCATGGGCTCCAAAGATCCGGCTGGCATCTCTGGCTGCATGGCCTAACCACTCTAGCCCGGCCGGCGTCCGGCTTAACTCGGCTAACGATCAGACGATCTCGACCTTCATGAGGTTGGTCTGGCCGGGGCGGCCAACCGGCACGCCAGCGACCACGACCACCCGGTCGCCGTGGCGGACCAGCCCGCTCCGCACCGCGGCCTCGGTTGCGTTGGCGACCATCTGGTCGGTATCGCCTCCCGGGCTCACCAGCAGCGGGATCACACCGGAGTACAGGGCGGTCCGGCGGAGGACGTCCGGGTGCGGGCTGGCGGCGATCACAGGCACCCTGGGGCGTGCCTTGCTGCACCGCAGCGCGGTGGTGCCCGACTCGGTGAAGGCGATGATCACGCGGGCGCCAACCTCATCTGCGCTCGTCGCCGCGGCGTGGGCGATGGCGCTCCCCACCTGGCCGGGCTCTCGCCAGATCTGCCGCTGGCGTTGAAACGCAGGATGCCGCTGCGCGGACATGCAGATGCGCGCCATCGCCCGGACCGCCTCGACCGGATGGGCGCCGACCGACGTCTCCTGCGAGAGCATGACGGCGTCGGTCCCGTCCCAGATCGCGTTGGCCACATCCGAGGCCTCCGCTCGGGTCGGGCGCGTCGAGGTCACCATCGACTCGAGCATCTCGGTGGCGGTGATGACGGGCACGCCGGCTCTGTTGGCCCTGTCGATGACATCCTTCTGCACGGCTGGAAGGTCGCCCAGCTTCAGCTCCACGCCGAGATCGCCGCGCGCGACCATGACGGCGTCCGCGACCTCGAGGATCTTGCTGAGGTTGCGGATGGCCTCAAGCTTCTCGAGCTTGGCGATCACCTGGGCCCGACTGCCAAGGCCTATGAGGTGAGTGCGGCACGCGAGGACGTCCTCGGAATGGCGGACGAAGGAGAGCGCCACGTAGTCCACATCGAGCTCGACCGCCAGCTTCAGGTCCAGCAGGTCCTTTTCCGTGAGGGCGGGCATCGGCAGGGGCCGGCCCGGCACGCTCACGCCCTTCCGCTCGCCGAGGAGGCCGCCACGGACGATTGAGCACTCTGCTCGCCCCGGCGAACAGTTGCGAGCCACCAGCTCGATGCGTCCGTCGTCCAGCAGTACGCGATCCCCGAGACGCAGGGCGTCGACCAGCTCCGAATGGCTGATCTCGATCTCGTTCTCAGCCTCGCGCGGGCCACCGATCAGGAAGACGCGGCGGCCGCGCACGAGGCGCTGGAAGCCGGCGTCGAGCCCGCCGGTGCGGATCTTGGGGCCCTGGAGGTCGCCCAACAGGGCCACCGGTAGGCCGGAGTCTTGGGCCGCGGCGCGCACGTCCATAGCCGCCTGACGGTGGGTGGCATGGTCGCCATGCGAGAAGTTGAGGCGGGCGACGTCCATGCCGGCCTTGAGCAGGTTCCGCAAGACCGTGGGCGAAGTGCTCGACGGCCCAAGCGTGCAAACGATTCGAGTGTTGCGGTTCACCTTGCGTATTTATCCACGCGACGGCCCATCTCCTGCTCCGCGTCGACGACCCTGCGCTCGAGCTCGAGCGCGTCGATAACAGCCCCGCCCATGCCGCGGACCAGGTCGCGCTGCATGCGATCGGAGGTGGCGACGGTGATCACATCGCCCGCCTCACCCGCTGCATATGCGATCCGCTCGATGACGTGGTCCGCGGAATGGCCCTTGCGGGTGAACACCACCCGCACCCCCTCGACCAGCTCTTCGGAGTTCGTGCGGGCCGCGGAATGGTGGGCGTCGAAGACGACGGTCACGTCGGAGCCGGTCACCATCCCGTAGACGGAGAGCCGCTCCACGAGCTTGTCGCGCGCGGCCTCGAGCGAGACGTCGAGCAGTCGCTTGAGCGGCACCCAGGCGTGGATGACGTTGTAGCCGTCGACGATCACCCGTTCCATCAGCGCAGCCGCATCTGGGCCTGGCCGAAGCTGATCAGCCCTTGATCGATGCCCACAGCGTTCGTGAGCTGGAGGACCGACTGAAAAAACGCATGCGAGACGGGGGGCACGAAGAACAGCACGATGAACACGCCGATGATCGCGACCTGGCCGAACCGGTTGGCGAGGTCCTGGGCGGAGTAAGGAAGCCACGGGCGAACGATGCCGAAACCGTCGAGTCCCGGGATCGGCAGCAGGTTAAGTACGAACGCGATGGCTTCGATGAAGCCGAGAAAGGCGAGCGCTCCGAAGAAGCTGACGTGGCCGATCATAAAAGCGAGGTGATTCGGGACGGCAAAAAAGGGAATCGCAATCAACAGGCCGCAGAGCAGGGTGCCCACGGGTCCGGCCAGCGAGACCGCTGAGTCCCAAAGACGGCTCCGAATCGCAGAGTGATTGATGTAGACCGCAGCCCCCGGCAGCCCGATACCGCCGACGAGCAGGAAAATGACCGGTATCACGACGCTCAGCAGGATGTTCGTGTAGCGCAGCGGGTTCAGGGACAGGTAGCCCTGGGCGACGACCATCCGGTCGCCTCCAAGATAGGCCACCAACGCATGGCCGAACTCGTGAATGCACACCGAGGCTATCCACCCAACCGTCACGAACACGATCGTGACGACGGGGCCGCCCACCGGAAGGACGTCGAACCAGAGGAGGGCGCCCGCGCCCGCTGTCGTGGCCAGCAACGCGAGGAAGACCGGGCTGAGCGTGAGCACTCCTCGCAGGGACGGCAGCGGCTTGCGGCGCAGGGCTGCGTCGGGCCGTTGAGCGGCTCGCGGGTCGCCCGCGAACGCCGGCTTGACCGCCGACTGCAGGTGACGGCGGAGGTCGTAGAGCGTCAGGCCGGCCTTCTGGAGCGCGGCCGACGTCACCGGCGAGTCGCTGTACAGCATCGCCAGCAGCAGGTGGATCGAATCGACCTGGTAGTGGCCGAGGACTCCGGCCTCCCGGTTGGCGTTGACGAGCAGCTGGCGGATCGGTAGGCCCGGCGAACCGTCCGGTGGCATGAGGGACGCGCTGATAATCGCCGGGTCGCCTCCCAGCGCGCGTATCGCCTGCTCGGCGAGCGTCCCGCGGCTCTCGAGCGTCGCTTTCAGCACATCCACCGGGTCGGCTTGAAGTGCGCCCCGTGCGGACGCGATCGCCGCCGCCCGCTCCAGCACATCGCGCGCAGACCGCGTGAGGGGTATGTCGGCAGCGGCCTTTTCGAGGTCCGCCGTGGCGTCAGAGCTCACGCTTTCGATCTCTGGCGCATGACCTCGTACAGGAGCGCGGCCGCCGCCGCTGATGCGTTGAGACTTGCGATGTGTCCCTTGACCGGCAGGCGGACGCGCACATCGCACCGCTCCCTGACCAGGCGGTGGACGCCCTCCCCCTCACTGCCGACGACGATACATACACGCTGGGTCAGGTCGAACTCCCAGGCCGGCACCTCGCCCCGCGGGTCGAGGGCGACGCACCAGATGCCCGACCGCTTGACCTCGGCGATCGCCGACGGCATTCCGGAAACATTCGCAATCCGAAGCAGCTCGCTGGCGCCGGAGCTGGCCTTGACGGCTGCCGGCGAAAGGGGAGCACTGCGATGCTCGGGGAGGATCGCGCCGTCGCAGCCGGCAACCTCTGCGCTGCGGAGGATCGCTCCCAGGTTCTGCGGGTCCATGATCGAATCGAGGGCGATCAGGAGGGTTGGCTCCGTTGCCAGGAGCTCCTTGAGCGTCCACAAGCGGCGCGGTTTCAACTCTGCGGCCACGCCCTGGTGGACGCCCGGGGCGATGGCGTCGAGGCGCTCAGGCGCCACGACCTCGATTCGAGCCAGCCTGCCGAGCTCTTCCAGGCGCGGATCATGCCCCAGGCCGGAGGCTTGGAACACCGTCACCACGCGCCCCGCGCGCGCCGCCTCGAGGACGGCGTTGCGGCCGTGTATCAGAGGGTTCTGCACGCCTCGCTCCACCCTTGATGCCGGCTTGGGTCCCCCCATCTGCGCGCCTCCCGGCTCACTCGCGCGGCGCAGGCGCGACGGCCCCTGCGAACGAGGGAACGTACGGTCCGGCTTCGCGCCAGATCCCACTTGAGCGCTGCGCGCCCGTCCTTCCCGCCGGGCGGCGACGTTACGGTCTGGCTTCTCGCCAGGCCCCACCTGAGCGCCTGGCGTCCGTCCTCCCCGCCCGGCGGGGAGGTTTCGGTCCGGCTCCTCGCCCGACCCCACCTGGGCGCTTCGCGCCCGTCCTCCCCGCCCGGCGGGGAGGTTTCGGTCCGGCTCCTCGCCGGACCTGGGCGGCCGCCGGTTGTTCAATCTGCCCCGGCCTGTACGCGCTTCCATCGCACTCCCTCCTTTGAGTCCTCGAGGGCGATTCCCCGCCCGCGGAGCTCTTGGCGGATTCGGTCCGCACGGCCGAAGTCGCGCGCGGCGCGCGCAGCCTCGCGTTCGGCGATCAGACGCTCGACCTCGTCGGCAAGGCCGGGTTCTTCTGCGCGCACGACATCGAGGTGTGCATCGACGTCGTCGATCAAAGCGAGGAGCTCGGAACGGCCTCGTTCGCCCACCCGGCCATCATCCAGAGCCGTGTTGGCCTCGCGAAGGAGCTCGAAGGCGAGCCCCACGCCCTGTGGCAGGTTGAGGTCGTCGTCCAGCGCGTCGCGATAGCCGGCGCGGACCTCGGCGATTCGCTTCAGGAGCGCTTCGTCCTCGCCGTGCGCCGGGGTTGATCGCCGGACCCTGTCGGCGAAATCTCGCAACCGGCGGACCTGTTCTGCGGCCGCGCGCAAGGCGTCGGCGCTCAGGCGGATGCGCGAGCGATAGTGCGCGTTGGCGATCAGGAAGAAGCGAACCGCGAGCGGGTCGTGCCCGGCGGCGAGCAGGTCCCGCAACGTGGTGAAGCCACCCGCGCTCTTCGACATCTTCTCCCCGCTCGCCTCCGCGAGGTGCTCAGAATGCAGCCACACTCGGGCGAAGGGCTTCTGGTTCGCTGCCTCGGATTGCGCGATCTCGTTCTCGTGGTGCGGAAACATCAGGTCGATGCCGCCGCAGTGGATGTCGAACGTGTCACCGAGGTATCGCTTGCTCATCGCGGAGCATTCGATGTGCCAGCCGGGCCGGCCCCGCCCAAACGGGGCGTCCCATGCGGCCCCCAACACTTCGTCCCCTGGCTGCGCCTTCTTCCATAGGGCGAAATCGCTCACGGACTCCTTGTCGTATTTGTCCGCGGCCACACGAGCGCGCTGAGGGCCCGTGCGGTCCAAGCGCGACAGTGCGCCGTAGGACGGGAAGCTGGCGATTCGGAAGTAGACGTCCCCGTCCGCGACGTAGGCGCATTCGTGCTCCAGCAGGGCAGTGATCATGGCGACCATCTCGCCGATGTGCTCGGTCGCCCTCGGGTAGTGCTCGGCCGGCTGTGCGCGCAGCGCTGCCATGTCCTCGAAGAAGGCGGTCGAATAAGGCTTCACGTACTCGGCGATCGTCGTTTGAGCGTGCATCGCCTGGTCGAGGATCCTGTCGTCGATGTCGGTGAGGTTCATCACGTGATTCACCCGATACCCGGCGACCTGGAGGTGGCGGCGGAGGAGGTCGTAGAAAAGGAATGCGCGCAGGTTGCCTACGTGCGCGAAGTTCCACACCGTCGGCCCGCACGTGTATATGCCGACGTGTCCTCGCTCGAGCGGCTCGAAGGCGTCTTTCGCGCCACTGAGTGTGTTGTGAAGCTTGAGAGCCACCGACGTAGGGTAGCTTCAGCTGGTCGCCTCGATCAGGGCGACCGCCTGCGCCGCGATTCCCGCCTTGCGGCCCAGGGCGCCCAAACCCTCTGGCGATGTCGCTTTCACGCTGACCGCGCCGGGGTCAACATCGAGGGCCTTCGCGAGCTGCTCACGCATCGCGCCCAGATGGGGTTGCAGCCTCGGCTCCTCGGCGATCACGGTGCTGTCCACGTTGACGACTCGATAGCCGGCCTCCGTCACGGCGCGCGTCGCCGTCGCCAGCAGGTCCTGGCTGGACGCCCCCCTGTATTTCGGATCGCTCGCCGGGAAGTGCTGGCCGATGTCGCCGAGCCCTGCCGCGCCGAGCAGCGCGTCGATGATGGCGTGCGTCAGAACGTCTGCGTCGGAATGGCCGTCGAGCCCGAGGGGATGGTCGATGCGCACTCCACCGATGATCAGGTCGCGTCCAGGACGGAGGCGATGTGCGTCGTAGCCGATGCCGACCCTCACGTCGTCGCGGCTTCGTGCTCTCTGATGAGCGCCTCCACCACCTCGAGGTCCTCCGGTGTCGTCAGCTTGATGTTGGCAGGCTCGCCCTCGACGACCGTGACCGCGTGCCCGGTCGCTGCCACGAGCTGCGCGTCGTCATCTCCGACCAGGCCCGCGTCCGCGGCCTCGCGATGTGCCCGTGCGAGGAGCTCGTACGCGAACGCCTGAGGGGTCTGGGCGAGCACGATGCGCGTGCGATCGAGGCTCTCAACCAGCCGGTTGCCTTCGACGCGTTTGACGGCGTCGCGCGGCGAGATGGCGGGAAACGCGGCTCCGGATTCCACCGCGGCCGCGAGCACTCGGCGCACCAGCGTCGCCGTCGCCAGCGGCCGGGCGGCGTCATGCACAAGCACGAAGTCGCACTCGCCGAGGGCCGCCAGCCCGGCTCGCACCGAGGCTTGCCGGCTCTCGCCTCCGGCCTTCACCGTGACGGGCTTGCGGGGGTGCAGCGCAGCCACCTCCCGCTCTGCGTTTTCGAGGCGACTCGGAGGGCCGACGACCACGATCCGATCGATCTCGTCGAGCGCCAGGAACAGCTCGAGCACCCGCGCAAGTGTGGTGCGGCCATTGAGGCGCACGAGCGCCTTGCTCCCGCGGCCCAGACGCGAGCCCGACCCGGCCGCGGCCACGATCGCCCCGACCGCCAGCGGCTTAGCCATTTTCTCCTTTGGCGCGCGGATTGCCGCGGCGGCCATCCATGCCCGCGGGCTCCGCGAAGATCATCCGGCCGGCAGAGGTCTGGATCACCGACGTGACGACCGCGGTGATGGTCTGGTTGAGCATGCGTCTCCCGTTCTGGACGACCACCATCGTGCCGTCGTCCAGGCTGCCGACCCCTTGGCCCGGCTCCTTGCCCTCGCGCGCGACCATGACCACGATCTCCTCACCCGGAATGGCGACTGGGCGCATCGCATGCGCCAGCTCGTTGAGGTTCAAGACCGTGACCCCTTCGAGGCGGGCGATCCGGTTCAGGTTGAAGTCGTTGGTCATGATCCCCCACCCCTTCCGTTTTGCGGTCCGCACGAGGTGGGCGTCAATCTCGACGCTTGGGGTGACGTCGTCGTCGACCACCTGGAGGTGTATGGACGGCTCCTTCTGCATCTCAGTAAGAACATCGAGGCCGCGCCGCCCACGTCGGCGTCGCGTTGCGTCCGCCGAGTCCGCGACTTGCTGGAGCTCCCGCAGCACGGAGCTCAGGATGATCAGCGGCATGTCCACAAAGCCGGTCTTGGCGATGTCGAGGATCCGGCCGTCGATGATGACCGAGGTATCGAGCAGGACGCCGCTCAAGCGGTGCCCCTTCTGCTCGCTCGTGCCACCGCCGAAGAACAGTGCCGCAAGCTCGCTGCGGCGCGTCAGCCCGATGGACGCGCCCTGGACGGCCAGCAACAAAGCCAGGATCGCGGAGAGCACCACCCCGTATGGCTGAGGAAGATCGCGCACAAACACTCCGATGAGCGCAGCGATGACCAAGCCGACCACCATTCCCAGTAGGCCGCTCAGGAGGTCGGGCAGCGGGGTGCTTGTGAGCCTGAAGTTGAAGGTCCGCCAGCCACCGAGCACGTAGGGCGTGGCGAGGTAGGCGAATATCAGACCCTCAAGCGTGGTCAGCCCAATGATCGTGTAGCCGGGATGGGCGGCGACACCGCGAACCAAGAAATAGCCGAGCGCGAAACCGCCGATGACTCCGAGTCCCGCGCCAAGGACTCGGGCGAGTTTCTCCGAACGCTTCACAGACAACCTCCTAGGAGACCGAGGGTGCGGCCTCCTTTATGAATGCGCCGGACGGGATAGGTGAAGAAAAGGCGACGGATATCGCTTCCGCCAGCGTCCGGACCTCGATCACCTCGAGGCCGGAGGGCCGACCGGCTTTGACACCGGCCGGAATCAAAGCGCGCGTGAGCCCATGCCGGGCCGCCTCCGCAAGGCGGCGCTCCAGCTGACCCACGCGGCGCACCTCGCCCGCCAGTCCCAGCTCGCCGATCACAACCAGGCCGTCCGGCAGGGGCCTGTTGCGCTCGTTGCTGAGGATTGACAGGGCGAGACCGAGGTCGGCGGCAGGCTCCGAGATGCGGATGCCGCCCGCTACGTTGACGAACACGTCGGCCTTCCCCAGCTTGAGGTCGGCCCGCTTCTCGAGCACCGCGATCAACATATGCAACCGGTTGATGTCGACACCGTTGGCGATGCGCCTGACCATTGTGTTCGTGGTGGGGTTGACCAGGCTCTGGATCTCAATGAGTAGGGGACGCGTGCCCTCGAGGGCGGCGACAATGGCGGTGCCGGGAGACGTGGTGGTGGCCTGGCTGAGTAGCGCCGACGACGGGTCGAGCACCTCCTCGAGGCCCGCCTCGCCCATGGCGAAGACGCCGATCTCCTCGGCCGAGCCGAAACGGTTCTTCATGGCGCGCAGCACGCGCAGCTCCTGGCGCCGGTCTCCTTCGAGGTAGAGCACGGTGTCAACGATATGCTCAAGTACCCTCGGCCCGGCGATCGCGCCGTCCTTGGTGACGTGGCCGACCAGGAAGATCGGGACTCCGACCTCCTTGGCCAGGCGCATCAGGCGCGCAGCCGACTCCCGGACCTGCGTGACGCTGCCAGCGCTGCCTTCGAAGCCTGCATCAGTGACGGTCTGGATCGAGTCGACGATGGCCAGCTGCGGGGCCTCCGACCGGATCGCCTCGCAGATCGCGTCGAGGTCGTTCTCGGCGAAGAGCAGGATTCCCGGCTCCATGGCCCCAAGGCGCTCCGCCCGCATGCGCACCTGCTGTGGGGATTCCTCCCCGGTTGCGTATAGCACCCGGCCGCCCCCGGTTGCCACCTGCTGCGCGGCGTGCATCAGCAGCGTCGACTTGCCGACGCCCGGCTCGCCGCCAACCAGGACGAGGCTCCCAGGCACGATTCCGCCGCCCAGAACCCGGTTGAACTCGCCCCAGGCGAGGGCGCGACGCGGCGAGCCCTCGGCGGCGAGCTCGGTCAGCGGCACCGGGCGCGCGCCGGTGGGCACGTGCGACGGTCGGGAACGACCGCCTGGCGCCTTGCGGACCTGGAACTCCTGGAGTGTGTTCCACGCTTGGCAATGAGGGCACTGGCCGGCCCAGCGGAGGCTCTCGCCGCCGCAGTCGGTGCATACAAACGTCACGGTGGATTTAGGCACGCCCCCACCCCTGCCCCCCACCGTGAACGGGGGGCGCTTTTGCCAGATCCATGGCGGTCACTCTCCACCCATCATCGGGTTTTTACAAGCAGGGCCGTAGCCTTTTACAGGCGCCAGCGTTTTGATATCTAGAGGAGAAAGCCGGAGTGCGTCCCGGCTCCTTGAAGCGTATAGGCGCCGTCCTGACTACCCCCAGGGCGGCGTCCCCGTTTTCATTGGGTTATCGTCGGGCCCGGTGGGCACGTCGATCTCTGTTGATCGAATTCGAGAGGCGGCGGAGGCGATCGACCCCGTCTTCCTGAACTCGCCGCAGTACGCCTGTGAGCCGCTCAGCGACCGCCTCGGAGTGACCACCGTGCTCAAGGTCGAATGCGTGAACCCCATCCGCTCCTTCAAAGGACGTGGCGCCGACTACCTCCTGCACCGTCTCGGCCGCCAGGCCGCAGGCATCGTCTGCGCCTCGGCCGGCAACTTCGGTCAGGGGATGGCATACGCCGCGCGCAAACGAGGCGACCGGCTGACCGTGTTCGCGGCCGTCGCAGCCAACCCCTTGAAGATCGAGCGTATGCGCGCCCTGGGCGCTGAGGTCGTACTGGAGGGTGCCGACTTCGATGCCGCCAAGTCCGGAGCCAAAGAGCACGCTCGCCGGACGGGCGCCCTGTACGTCGAGGACGGGCTCCTGCCCGAGATCGCAGAAGGAGCGGGCACCATCGCGGTCGAGCTCGGGCGCATGCATGGGCCGGATGCGCCGTTTGACGCCATCCTCGTCCCGCTGGGCAACGGCTCTCTGGTCAACGGGATCGGAACCTGGGTCAAGCATTTCTACACGGACGCGACCAGGGTGATCGCCGTCTGCGCGGCCGGCGCGCCGGCGATGGAGCTCTCCTGGCGGGCGGGAAAGCCGGTCAACACGGAGACGGCGGACACGATCGCCGACGGGATCTCCGTTCGGGTGCCGGTCCCCGAGGCCCTCACGGCCATGCGCGCCACCGTCGACGAGGTGATGCTGGTGACCGACGAGGAGATCCTCGACGCGATGCGAATGCTCTTCTTCGACGCGGGCCTGGTGGTGGAGCCTGCGGGCGCGGCCGGTGTGGCGGCTGTGGCCAAGAGGCGGAGTGAGTTAGCGGGCCGGCGGGTCGCCGTTCCGATCTGCGGAGGGAACCTGACCGAAGACCAGATCCGCCGCTGGCTCAGCTTCTGACAAGAACCTGGAGTGG
>Ga0208078_1000214_pt1 | contig 15529 bp, 11 predicted proteins | sample NGESurdeep072012_3_FD_184468 | JGI IMG/M metagenome (GOLD analysis project Ga0208078, IMG submission 184468) | Arctic peat soil microbial communities from Barrow, Alaska - NGEE Surface sample 53-2 deep-072012 (SPAdes) | ecosystem: Environmental > Terrestrial > Soil > Wetlands > Peat ...
CAATGCTCGCTTTTGCCTTTGGTGTGATCTTCGGGCTGCCCGTGATCTGGGTGCTCGTCACCAACGGGATCAGCCTTGGCGGCCTTTTCGGACTCACGCAGGCTTACGGGATCAGCGACGGTCTGTTCGGGTTCGTGATCGCTCACGGGGTACTCGAACTGTCGATCGTGGTCGCCCAGGGCGCGGGAGGCTTGATGATGGGGTGGGCGCTGATCTCGCCCGGCAACCGCAAACGCTCCGACGCGCTGGTCATCGCAGCGCGGCGAGCGTTCATATTGCTCATCGGGTTGGCGCCTCTACTCGTGATCGCGGGGACGATCGAGGGCAACATCTCCCCGTCCGATGCGCCGCTGGCGGTCAAGGTCACGATCGGGCTGACGACGGGACTGCTCCTCTACTCTTACCTGCTGCTCGGCGGACGCCGACTAATTACAGAAGCGCTCGCTCCTTGAGCTCCAGGTAGCGCTCGACCAGAGCGGGGCTGAGGCTGCCCGCAACGACGTCGAGCCCGAGCACCCCGCCCCGCTTGAGAAGCTCGAAACTCTCGCGGCGGCTCGATACGAACTCCTCGGCTGCGGCCCACTCATATGCACGCGCCGAGCTGGTGATGGGTTGGTCGCGAGCTCTCAGGACCGCCGGATCCGACATCGCAACCACCAGCACCAGATGACGCGCAGCGAGCCGCAGGCAGTGCGCGACCAGTTCCTTTGAAGCCTCCGGATCGTGGACGTCAGTCATGACAACGACCATCGAGCGCCGGCCGAGCCGGAGTGCGAGGTGTGTGAAGGCGTGGCCGAAGTCCGGTTCGACGTAGTCCGCCTTGATCGCGTACAGCTTCTCGGTCAGCCGGTGCAGCTGCGCGCTCCCGCGCTCCGGCTTGATGAATCCCGTGACGTGGTCGTCGAAGGTCATCAGGCCGACGCGGTCGCCGTAAGCCTGGGCCACCCACGCCAGCATGAGAGCCGCATTGACCGCGTGGTCGAGCTTGTCGAGGTCGCCCGCGGGCGCCGTCATCAGGCGACCACAATCCAGCACGATCATCACCTGCTGACCGCGCTCGGCCTCGACCTCCACAACCACGGGATGGTCGCGCCGTGCGGTGGCCGTCCAGCTCACGCGCCGGAAGTCATCGCCGCGAACGTAGTCCCGCAGCCCCGAGAACGCTGTTGACGCGCCCGGCGGGCGGGCACGCCGGAGGCCGGCCATCGCGCGCAGGCCCCGTCGCAAAGTCAGCTGCACCCGTTTGATCGCGACCACGTTCGGGAAGACGGCTACCTCGTTCGGCTGTGGCAGCCGAACCTGGCGGCGCCACCAGCCATCCGCCCGCGAAACCTGGAGGTCGACCGGCCCGAATCGAAACGCGCCGCGTCGCGGAGACGACGTGACGTATCTGACCTCGAGGCGGCCGCTGCGGTCGAACCGCCCGGCGATCTCCCGCGGGTACGGCTTCAACTCCGCCGGGGCATGGTCGGCGACGCGGGCATCGAGTCCAGCGGCAGCCGGGTTCTCCACCACGACCCTCACCTCCTCGAGCTCCCCCAGCGAGAACGGATCGGGCAGGACGCGCCGCACTCGGTAGCCGGCCCCGCCCGGCAGCATGGCCAGGTCGCGCGAGAGGATGAAGAGGAGGACGACGTGGTACGCGACGGCGACGAAACCCAGCACCGGGGAGGCGACCGCCAGCGCGATCAGGCCGGCGCCGATCGCGATCGCCCAGAGCAGGCGCGGCTTGGGTGCAAGTCCGCGAATCATCGATCCAGTGTCCTAGCGGGGCGGGACGACCCTTGCCGCCACCGCCTCGAGAACGCTGTCCGGTGTCTGGCCGCCGACCTCTGCCTCCGGACGCAGGATGAGTCGGTGTCGGAACGCGGGAGCCAGCAGCGCTTTGACGTGGTCCGGGGTGACGAACTCCGAGCCGTCGAAAGCTGCCAGCGCCCTGGCTGCCAGCATGAGCAGGACCTCTGCTCGGGTGCTTGCGCCCAAGGCGATCTCGGGCGCAGTGCGCGTGGCCCCCGCCAGCTCGACGACATAACGACGGATCTTCTCGTCGACGACGACCTTCGCAACCTGCTCGCGGCAGGCCTCGATATCGTTGCCACTGAGCACGGGTTCCACGCCGGCCTTCGCCGGATCGCGCAGCTCGATGCCGGATTCCCACCGCCGCAGGACCTCCATCTCATCGGCGGACGTCGGGTAATCGAGGCGGACCTTGAACATGAAGCGATCCTGCTGCGCCTCGGGCAGCGGGTAGGTGCCCTCGTACTCGACAGGGTTCTGCGTCGCCAGGACGAAGAATGGAGCGGGCAGGGCAAGCTGCTGGCCTTCGAGCGTGACCCCTCTTTCCTCCATCGCCTCCAGCAGCGCCGACTGCACCTTGGCCGGCGCCCGATTGATCTCGTCAGCCAGCAGCACGTTGGTGAAGATGGGCCCCCTGCGCAGCGCGAACGTCCGGTTCGCAAGGTCGTACACCGATGTGCCGACGATGTCGGCCGGCATCAGGTCAGGCGTGAACTGCACGCGACTGTACTGAAGATCGAGCGCCCGAGCGATCGACTTGGCCAGCAGCGTCTTGCCAGTGCCTGGAACTCCTTCCAGAAGGACATGACCCTGCGCCACCAGCGCGACCGCACACAGGCGGATCGCATCTTCCTGTCCGACCACCGCCTTGTTCAGCTGATGGCGAAGGCGAGCGTAGAAATCGGTGGCGGTGACGGCTCTGGGTTCGGTCATCTGGCCTCCTTGGATTCGGTTGGACGGACCTGGCTTCGCTCCCGGGAAACGGGATAGGCGACCTGGTGCAATCGTTGCGCGGCGTTCATCAGCTCGGCGTCTCCGCCCGCCGACCCGTACAGGGAGTGCTCGGCCTCGGCCAGCTCGCTCGCGAGCTCTGGCGCGCGGACCCAGAGTGCGTTCCAAAAACGCTCGCGTGGCTGCAGCGGGATGCCCGTGCGGGCTGCGACCGCACGCTCGCTGGCGGTTGCAAGCAGCCCCAGGGTGACGGCCCGGGCGCCCGACCTGCGCAGCAGCTCACCGACCGCCACGGCCCACTCGACGTCGGCGCGCGCAGCCTCCGCGGGCCGAGGGACGAGTGGTCCGAAGCCCCGGCCGCGAAGAAGCAGGCCCGCGAATGCGGCCACGAGAAGCCATAGGAGTGCCGCTCCCCACGGCGTCAGCACCCATGCCTGAGGCGACAGGTCGCTGAGGACGAGCCCGTGGTGGTATTCGTCGAACGCGATTGGAGCGCCGGCGCCAACGGTTCCGAGCAGGTCGGCAAGCAGGCGGCCGTTGTCCTGTTTGTCGAGATAGCCGTTGCAGAGCATGAGCGGATCGGCAAGCACGACTACGGTTCCGGCTCCGAGTGGCTGGAGATAGCCGAGGGCCAGCTCCTCGCGGTTGCGCAGGATCGTCACCTGTGCGGGTGCTGGGTCAAACGGGACGGCGAAAGTGCCGCCGGCGACCTGGTTCACACCCGCGAGCACCGGGTTTGCGGTGGCAGGGCTGCTTTGCACGGAGCTGGACGCGCGGTTCACCCCCAGCGATCGATCCAGCTCAGGGTCGCCCCGCTCGGAGGCATAGATCAAGACGCCGCCGGACCGCACCCATGTCGCGGTTCGATCGGCTTCATTGGAGGTGTAGGCACTGGTGGGGGTGAACACGAACATCAGGCCGCCCTGAGCGGGTGGCGTGAAGGACCCCGCGATCTCGATCGTCGGGTGGCCCATCGCCTGCGCGAACAGCACTACGGCCGAGGTGCCGTTCGCGGCATCGCTCGTCGAGCTGTGCTGCGGCGAATCCTGATTGGGCTGCAAGAGGTAAGCCGCCCCGGCAATCCCCAATGACAGGACCGCGGCGATCACCCAACCACGTGCCCCTTTCACGCCGCCAGCTCCGATGGCCGCCGGAAGGGCGCCGCCACCTGGACGGCTCGTAGGTAGGTCGCCTCGTCGACGTCACGACCGCCGTAGACCGCCGCTTCGAAGGGAACGAGCAGGGGGCGCAGGCTGGCGGGATCGGGTGCGTGCTGGAAGATCTCACGCACCGTGAGCGGGCTTCCCTCCCAGGTCCGCTCACCGGTAAGAGTCGCGGCCACTCCCGCGCATAACGCCCGAATGGCGCGCACGCGATCGCCGGCGCCCGCGAGCAGGTCCGCCTCGGCGAAGTAGTCGGCCGGAGCGCGTGGCCCAGCCGGACGCCCTGCCCTTACGCCCTCGGCGAATCGACCCCGCGTCGAGCTGAAGATGAGCAACGTCACCGCCGCCACGACGACCGCGCCGAGGATGTAGAAGACGTAGTAGGGGAGCGGCGGCGCGCCGGCTTCGCGGCGGAAGATGTTCAGCAGGTCATTGATTCGGTCGCGCACCCATTGCTGTAACCGATCCAGCCACGAGGGCTGCCTATGTAGGGCGTCGTACCTGTGCATCGACAGCACGTCGTGCAGCCGCTGCTGCGCCTGCGCTGGGTCCGATGTGTCGGCGGGGCGGGCGAGCGCATCGAGCAGGGTCTGCAGGCGGCTGACCGCGTCGTCGAAGGCCGGTGGGTTGCGATCGAGGTCGGCGACGATCTCGGGCTGGGTGAGACCGGTGCCCGCCTCCAGGACGCTGACCGCTTGCTGCGCGGCGTTCGTGTCGTTGAGAGGTGCATTTCGTGCCAACGCCAAGGCGTCGTGGACCGCCTGCCGGTAGGCGGCGTCCGTCGAGGCGTCCGCAGCCGCCCGCACCGGGGTGGTTAGGGCGAGCGCCAGCGATACGAAAACAAGGACCCGAACGAGGTTGCGCGTCTTCAGAGAGTGCTCACGACGCCGGCTGAGGAGCAGCCATTTGTTGAGCGAGCTGAAACAGGTCGAGGCCCTCTCGTCGCACTCGCAGGTCGAAATAGATGAGGACGATCGCGATCTGCACGACGGGGGTCGCCAGCGCGTATAGCACCTCGCTGGCGGCCGCGACGATGGCCAGCGTCATCACTGGCGACAGGACGGTCTGCAAGAGGAAATTGACCGTGACGAGAACCGCGCCCAGCGCCAGGCGTACGACATACCACAGGATTCCGATCAGCAACAGGATCAGGAAGGTGCGCCACCAGCGGCCCTCGAGCAGGCCCCAGCTTCTGCCCATGGCTGCCACGAGCCCGGTGTTCTCGATGAGCATCACCGGAAGGACCGCAATCCACCCGACCCAGATCCAGATCCACAATGGCAGCAAGCAGAACATGACGGCCATCAGCCAGACGAGGATCAGGTAGCCGGCGATTGGAATATAGCGGCGCAGGACGCCGCCCAAGACACCCCACAGAGTGACCGGGTGCCCGAGCGCCGACTCGCATGCCGCGTAGATGACCGCTGCGGCTGTGAACGGATAGAGCGCAAAGCCGACCAGGAGGGCCGCACCGAGGAACAGGAGGGATGGGGTCAACTGGTTGAAATCGGGCGCCTGACCGGAGTTCACGAACTGCATGAACTTGTCGGATAGCGAGGCGAAGCCGAAGCCCGTCAATGCTGCGAGTGGGATGGTCAGGATCACCGAGATGCCGGCGAAGAGGAAGAAGTGGCGCCGGTACATTCGAAAGGTCTCGTCAAGCAGGTCGCCGATTTCCAGCGGACGCAGACGCAGAGGTATGGGGGCGCTCAACGTGCGACCAATTGTCGCGCTACGTCGGGTTCGTCGCTGACTTCCAGCGCGCGCCGGCCTGAAAACCCAGGTCGTAAGGAACGGGCCGGACGCTGGCCTTAGGGCTTAGCGCCGGCGGCCCCTGCTGGCTCCTTGTGGCGGTGCTTGACCGGTGTGAACTTCAGCCCGTCCTCGCCTTCCACGTCGATCTGAACCGAGTCGCCTCGAGCGATCGTGCCACGCAGCAGGTGCTCGGACAGCTGGTCTTCGATCCTGTTCGTGATGACGCGTCGCAGCGGGCGCGCGCCATAGACGCGGTCGAAGCCCTCCTTGGCAAGAAGATCCTTGGCCGCATCGGTGACCTCGATCGTTATCTGCTGCTCGACAAGATGCTTGCTCAGCTTCTGCAGCTGGAGGTCGACGATCTGCCGGATCTGGCCGGTCGTCAGGCTCTTGAAGACGACCACAGCGTCAACTCGGTTGAGGAACTCCGGGCGGAACATCCGCTTCAGCTCCTCATCGATCTTTTCCTTTGTGTTCTTGTGGCGGCGCTCGACCTCATCGGCCTCGTCAACCACCGCGGGTTGGAACCCGAGCGAGGTCCCAGCCTGGTTGACATCGCGGATGCCGAGGTTGGAGGTCATGATGATGACGGTGTTCGCGAAGTTGACGATCTTGCCCTTTGCGTCGCTGAGCCGGCCGTCCTCGAGGATTTGCAACAGCATGTTGAACACCTCTGGGTGCGCCTTCTCGATCTCGTCGAAGAGGATCACCGAGTAGGGCCTCCGGCGCACCGCCTCCGTCAGCTGACCGCCCTCGTCATATCCGACATAGCCCGGAGGGGAGCCCACCAACCGAGCCGTCGTGTGGCGCTCCATGAACTCCGACATGTCCAGCTTGATCAGCGCGTCCTCCGAGTCGAACAGGTACTCGGCGAGCGCCCGTGCCAGCTCCGTCTTTCCGATTCCAGTCGGACCCAAGAAGATGAACGACCCGATCGGCCGGCGCGGATCCTTCAGGCCCGCGCGCGCGCGCCGTACGGCTTGCGACACAGTCTTGATCGCCTCGTCCTGACCGACCATGCGCTTATGGATCTCGTCTTCCATTCGCAGCAGGCGCGCCGTCTCCTCCTCCACGAGGCGAGCAACGGGTACGCCCGTCCACGCAGCCACGATCTGGGCGATGTGCTCCTCGCCCACCTCAGGGACCGTCTCCCCGAGCTTGTCTCGCCAGGCAGCTTCTTTGATCGCGAGCTTGTCCTGCAGTTTCTTGACCTTGTCGCGCACGCTCGCGGCCGCCTCGAAGTCCTGCTTGTTGACCGAGTCGTCCTGGTCAGTGCGGTGCTTCTTGATCTCCTTCTGGAGTTCCTTCAGGTCGTCAGGAATGGTCGTGAGCTTCATGCGGACACGCGCTGACGCTTCGTCGATGAGGTCGATGGCCTTGTCGGGAAGCGCGCGGTCGCTGACGTAACGGTCGCTCAACACGGCCGCGGCGTGCACGGCCGCGTCGGTGATCGTGACTCGGTGGTGCTTCTCGTAAAGAGACTTGACGCCGTTGAGGATGTCGATCGTCTCGGCCAGCGTCGGCTGATCGACAAACACGGGCTGGAACCGCCGCTCGAGCGCGGCGTCCTTCTCGATGTACTTGCGGTACTCGTTGAGAGTGGTCGCGCCTATGCACTGGATCTCCCCTCGCGCCAGCGCCGGCTTGAGGATGTTGGCGGCGTCGATCGCGCCTTCAGCTGCGCCGGCCCCGACCAGGGTGTGCAGCTCATCGATGAACAGCACCACCTCACGGCTGGAACGAATCTCATCGAGGATCTTCTTCAAGCGCTCCTCAAACTCGCCGCGGTACTTGGTGCCGGCGACCAGGGCCCCCATGTCGAGCGTGAGCACGCGCTTGTGCTGCAGCGACTCAGGCACGTTGCCCACGATGATCTGCTGGGCAAGGCCTTCGGCGATGGCAGTCTTACCGACACCCGGCTCGCCGATGAGGGCGGGATTGTTCTTGGTGCGCCGGCTGAGAATCTGGATGACCCGTTCGATCTCCATCTCGCGGCCGATCACCGGATCGAGCTGGTTGCGCCGCGCGAGCTCAGTCAGGTCGCGACCGAACTGGTCCAGCAGCGGAGTCTTCGAGGGCTTCTTCGGGGCGGGTTCAGCCTCGGTCTCGGCACTCGAATCGTGGAGCAGGCGCTCGATCTCCGAGCGAACCTTCTCCAAGGTCGCGCCAAGATCCTCGAGCACGTGAGCGGCGATGCCCTCACCCTCGATGAGCAGCCCGAGCAGGAGATGCTCGGTGCCGACGTAGTTGTGGCCCATCCGGCGCGCTTCCTCGAAGGAGATCTCGATGACCTTCTTGACGCGCGAGGTCGGGATGATCTGCTGGATGATGATCCGCTCGTTGCGGCCCAGCACGGACTCGATGGTCTGGCGGACCTTGCCGATCTCCACGCCAAGGTTGTTCAGAACCTTGGCGGCCAGGCCCTCGCCCTCGCGAAGCAAACCCAGGAGCAAGTGCTCTGTACCGATATAGCTGTGGTGCGATCGCTCTGCTTCTTCTTGGGCGAGCGTCAGAACCTTCTTGGCTCGCTCAGTAAATCGTTCAAACGGATACACAGTCTTCCTCCTGGACTACGGCATTCGCGGTGGGGCCAGCACCTCCTCGATCGTTGCTCGGTACCCGCGGTACCTCCACCCCTAATATAACGAACAAGTCAGCCGGCGGATTTCCCTTGGTGGAGGCGCGATGAGGCCGCTACTTGAGCGCCTCGGCGGTTTCCTCCCCGCGGCGATCGCCCTGGCACTGCCCACCGTATTCATTCCGATCGCCGTCGACTCTTATATCTTGCCTCGCGCGGCGATCGTTATCGCCGGCGCGGGCCTCGGCGCCGGGCTGGCGCTGCTGCTGCCCAAAGGGCCGGGCCTGGGTCCGCTGCGCATGCCTCTGATCGCAGCCGCCGCGGCCGCGCTCCTCGCCTTTGCCTTCTCGGTGTCGTGGCCAGTGAGCTTGATGGGTTCGTATACCCGCTACGAGTCACTGCCGATCCGGCTCAGCTATCTGGGCCTGCTCGCGGCGCCCATCTGGCTGCTGCGGGACCCGCGGTCGCGCGACCGGGTCATCCCGGCCTTCGTCCTCGGCACGTTCATCGCCAGCGTTCAAGCGCTTGGGCAGCAGCTGCTTCTCAACAACCACTTGATCGATTACCGTCCGGACGGGAATCTAGGGAACGCCAACCTGCTCGGCGCCCTGCTGGCGATGGCGATTCCGCTCGCCGTCTACCGCGGGCTGCGAGGTACTCGATTCCTTGTCGCTTGGTGGTTGGCCGTCGCGGTGATGGCCTGCGCCCTCGCTGCGAGCACGTCTCGCAGTGGGGCGTTGGGAGCGCTCGCCGGCTGCCTCGCGCTCGCCGTGTTTTCACTCAAAGGAAGGCGCGCATTGGCCGGCGCGCTGGTCGCCGTCACGATCATCGGGATCGCGCTAGGAGTGATCGTGTTCTCGCCTCTGCGATTTCTCAACGACGACCCGGGTCCCGCCCGGCTTCACCTCTGGCCGGACGCAATCCACATGATCGCCGCGCGCCCGGTGACCGGCTGGGGTGAGGATGCGACCGGTCTCGTGTACGGCCAGTTCCTGAGTGGGGACTGGTCGCCGGAGGTCGACCGCGCACACTCGGGGCCGCTCGACGTCGCGGCCACCGAGGGTCTGCTCGGACTCGCGGCGCTTGGATGGGTCCTGATCACGGTGCTGCGCGGTGTGTGGCGTCGGCGCTTCAGCGGCTCGGTCGGAGCGCTTGCCGCTGCCTGTATCGGCTACACCGTCTGGGTCCTCTTCAACTTCGATTGGGCTCCCGCCACGGGCGCGTTCTGGCTGCTGGCCGGCACCGCCTGGTCCGGAGTCCGAGCGGCCGAGCAGGATGATGGGTTGCTTGCCGCCGGCCGTGGTGAGCCGGCCCGGCCATGGAGAGCCCTCCGCTCGGTTGGGGCCGCGAGCCTTGCGGTCGCGGTCGTGTGGTTGGGTGTGATGCCGATGCTGGCCGACACCTGGTACTACCACAGCCGGCTCGACCTCGCCGTCGCGGCCGACCCCCTCCAGGGCCGCTACCACTGGGCCCTGGGCGAGGGCCTGGTCGCTAGCGGCTTCCCAACCCGTGGGTTGAACGAGATGCTGATCGCGGCACAGCTCGGTGGGAGCGATCCTCAGCTCTATGTGGACATTGGAGATGCCGAGCAGGGGCTTGGCCGGTCAGCCGACGCCCACGCGGCATATCAAATGGCCCTGAAGATCGACCCCTTCTTTGGCCCGGCGCGGCAGCGGCTGGCCGGGAGGGGCGTGCCTGCTTCGGGCTGAAAACAAGACCGCCCCTCGAGGGTGAAGGTCGCCGAGTGTCCGGGCTAGGATTCGTCCTCGACGTCTTCGTACTCGTCCGGCCGGCGGTCGGCGCGGGTCGGCGCCAGGCTGGCCGGTGGGGCCGAGAGCTGCTTCAAGCTGAGCGAGATCCGACGTCGCGCGGTATCGATCCCGATCACCTTCACTTGAAGCTCCTCCCCCACTTTGAGGACGTCCTCGGTGCGCTCCACGTGGTCCCAGGACAGCTCCGAGATGTGGAGCAGGCCTTCGATGCCGGCCATGATCTGCAGGAAAGCGCCGTACTTCTTGGTTTTCGTGACCTGACCCTCGACGATCGAGCCGATCGGCATCGACTGAACGAGCTTCTCCCAGGGGTCCTGCTGGAGCTGCCGGAGCGAAAGGGAGATGCGCGTCTGCTCGGGGTCGAGCTTGATCACCTTCACGGTGACCTCTTCCCCAAGCTGAATCACGTCGGTGACCTTGGACACGCGATCCCAGGAGAGCTCGGAGATGTGGATGAGCCCGTCGGCCCCGCCGATGTCGACGAAGGCCCCGTAGCTGGTGATGCCCGACACGGTTCCCTTGACGGTGCTGCCGGTCAGCAGGCGGCTGAACAGGTCCTCGCGCTTGCGCGCGCGATCCTCGTCCTCGGCGGCCTTCTGGCTGACGATCAGGCGGTTGCGCTTGCGGTTGACCTCGAGGATCTTGACCGGGATGCGCTGCCCGACCAGCGACTCAAGGCTGCCCGCGTAGGCGCGCGCGACCTGGCTCGAGGGCAGGAAGCCGCGGAGCCCCAGGACGTTGACGATCAGGCCGCCTTTGTTCTGCTCACGGACGTCCGCCTCGATGACGGTGCCGTCGGTCTGCTTCTCGGCGGCGACGATCCAGGTGGTCTCCGCTCGAGCCCGCCGCAGGCTGAGGACGACGTTGCCTTCTTCGTTCTCAGGCTGGAGGACATAAACCTTGATCTGGTCTCCAGCCACGAGGCCGACGGAATCCACCTCGCCGCGTAGACCCAGCTCCTTGCTGGAGATAACTCCTTCCGCCTTGGCGCCGATATCGACGAGGACCTCATCCGCGTCGACTCGAACCACGATGCCATCCACGATGTCCCCATGGTTGGGGGTCTTGAAGGCCTCCGATTCGTAATGGAGGTAGTCCTCCATCGTCATCGGGGCAGATGAGTCTCTTTCGGTCGCCTCCCCTTGCTCTGTCAGGACAGCACCGGACTCATTGGACAACGCGCATACCCCCTAAGGATTATTGGTGTGGTGTTGGTCGTCAAATCGGCCTCCGCCTAATACGAACTGCAATTGTACCGCAGAACCCCGGCTTATCCAGGGAATGACTGCGCCAGGTCGTGGTTGTCGATAAGACGGGTTTTCCCGATCCAAACCGCAAGTACGGCGAGAGTGCCGGTGGGGGTGAACGTCTCCGGGTCGACCAGCTCGGCGTAGTCCACCCTGGCGAGCGGTTCGGCCTCCAGGGTCTCCAGGATCCCCAACCGGAGGCGGTCGAGATTGCGCTCGCCCTTCTGGTATGCCCGAGCGGCCTGGCCCAGGGCGGCGCTGAGGCAGACGGCCGCCGCGCGCTCCTCCCGCCCCAGGAAGGCGTTCCGAGAGCTGAGGGCCAGGCCGTCTGCCTCGCGAACGGTCGGACAGACGCGGATTTCGACGCCCGTGTCGAGGTCCAGCGCGAGTCGCCTCACGACCGCCACCTGCTGAGCGTCCTTCTGGCCGAAGTAGGCCCGGTCAGGTTCGGTGGCGTTGAAGAGCTTGGTGACGACCGTCGCGACCCCCTCGAAATGGCCCGGACGGGCTGCACCTTCGAGCCGCTCGGCCACCCCCGGCACGCTGACACGCGTCGCCGCCCCGGGCGGGTACATCACCTGGGCATCCGGCTTGTATACGGCCGCCACGCCGGCTCTCCGCAGCAGGTCGAGGTCGCGTTCCGGGCTGGCCGGGTATCGGTCGAGGTCGTCTGTGGGGCCGAACTGGATCGGGTTCACGAACACGCTCACCACGACTCTGGGGTTGTCCTGGCAGGCTCGTTCCACCAGGCTCATGTGGCCGGCATGCAAAGCGCCCATGGTCGGGACGAGGCCGATCGCGTGGCCTTCGCTACGCCACCGGCGCGAGGCCACGAGCATCGCGCCCGGGGTGTCGAAGACTTCCGGTGCGCTATCCGGCGCCGTACTTGACCTCGTCTCGCGTTGCCTTCGACGCCGGGATCGCGCCGTTCGCCGAGTACGTGTGCTCGGGGCCGGGGAATGACCCCGTGCCGACCTCTTGGGCGAACTGCTGGGCAGCCCTGCCGATCTCCTCTGCGAGGTTTGCGTAGCGCTTCACGAACTTCGGCGCCTTGCCGGTCGTGAGTCCGAGCATGTCGTGGAGGACCAGCACCTGGCCGTCAGTTCCTGAGCCCGCGCCGATCCCGATCGTCGGGATCCGAACGGCTCGCGTGACCCGGGCGGCAAGCGCGTTGGGCACCCCTTCGAGGACGAGGCTGAACGCGCCCGCCTGCTCGAGGTCCTTCGCGTCGGCAAGGATGCGGGCGGCCTGCGTCTCGCTCTTGCCCTGGACCTTGAAGCCGCCCATCTGGTGCACGAACTGCGGCGTCAGCCCAAGGTGGCCCATCACCGGGATGCCTAGCGCCGTCAGGCGCCGGGTGATCTCGACGATGCGGCCCCCGCCCTCGAGCTTGACCGCATGCATACCGCCCTCTTGCAGGAAGCGCCCGGCGCTCGTGATCGCCTGCTCGTCGGAAGCGTGATAGGACATGAACGGCATGTCGCCGACCAGCAGGGCCTGCCGGGAGCCCCGAGCCACGGCCTTGGCGTGGTGGATCATCTCGTCGAGGGTCACCGGGAGCGTGGTCGGGTAGCCGAGCACCACCATCCCCAGGCTGTCGCCGACGAGAAGGATGGGAATGCCCGCCTCGTCGAGAATCCGCGCGCTCAGGTAGTCGTAGGCGGTGAGCATCGCAAAGCGACGGCCTTCATCCTTGAATCGCTGGACGTCCAGGACCGTTGTCATGCACGAGATCTCCTTCGGGTCGCTGCCACTTTCCGGGTCAGCGCCCTTCTCGTTCGCTCGGCCGCCGCAGGCTCCAAACCGGCCTGTTGGGCGATCTCGAGCGCGACCTGCCCGAGCATACGATAAAGGTCCACTCTTGGCGGTCCAGTTCGCCGCCCCGATCGCGCGTCTAGCTCAGTGAGGGCGGCAAGGTGGCGCTTGACGGTCTCCACGTCACCCCGCCGGAGCGGGCCGGTGAGGGCGGCGGTCGGACCCCGCTTCATGACGTTGGCCAGCGCCCCCTCAGCGAGTGGGACCAGGCCCCGGACGGCCTCTTTCTCGGTCCAGCCTGACTGCTCGAGAAGGCCGACCGCCTCGCCGAGCAATGCGACCACGTAGTTGGAGGCGAAGACCGCCGCGGCGTGGTAGAGGGCCCTGTGGCTGTCGTCCACCCTCCTGGGCTTCGCCCCCAGGTCGCGGGCCAGCCGGTCGAGGACGCGCCGGAGCGAAGCGCTGCTCGCGTCCACGGCGACGACGATTCCTCGGAAAGCCTCTGGCGGACCGGGTTCCGGGAACGACCGCAGAGGATGGAAGGAGCCGACGAGATGGCGCCCGCTGAGCGGCGCTAGGGCTCCCAGCTCCAGCGCGCCGCTCACGTGCACGAACGCGACCGTGTCGGGGATGGCCGCGCCGCCGGCCGCCAGCCTGGTGGCAACCGCCGCCACCGCACTGTCTGGGACGGTCAGGAACACGACCGCCACCGCGCGCGATTCGAATGTACGCAGGAGCTTCGGGAGCCCCGTTCGTGCGCTCACGAGCCGCACCCGGTGGCCGGCGCCGCGGAGCCCTCGGGCCAGGCTGCGGCCCAGGTTGCCGCGGCCGGCGACGATCAGCTGCGGTCGTGCCGGCGTGTTAGGAGGCTGTCGAGGAGGCGGGGGTTTCCGGCGCCTCGCGGGCGAGAATTTCGTCGAGCTCTTTCCCGTCGAGCGTCTCGACGATCTTAAGGCGCGCGACCACCGCATCCATCTTGTGCCGCTGTCCGGTCAGGATCGCCGTCGCGGTCTGGTAGCCGTGGTTGACGATGCTGCGGATCTCTTCGTCAATGATTGCGGCCACTTCCTCGGAGTAGTTCCGCTGCTCGCCGAGGTCGCGGCCAAGGAACACCAGCTCTTCTCGATGACCCATCGCAACCGTGCCGAGCTTTTCGGACATGCCCCACTGCGTCACCATGCGCCGGGCCATTTGCGTGGCTTTCTGGATGTCGTTCTCGGCACCCGACGTGATGTCCCCGAAGACGATCTCCTCGGCCACCCGGCCGCCCATGATGCCCGCGATCTCGTCCATCAGCTCATCTCGCGAGATGAGGTACTTGTCCTCCGCGGGCAGGCTCAGGGTCCAGCCCAGCGCCATGCCGCGGGAGATGATCGAAACCTTGTGGACCGGGTTCGTGTGCGGCAATGCCTTCATGACCAGCGCGTGCCCGGTCTCGTGGTAGGCGATGACCTCCTTCTCGTGGTCCGAGATGCGGCGGCTCTTGCGCTCCGGGCCGGCGATCACCCTGGCGATCGCCTCCTCGAGCTCGTCCATCCCGATCGTCTTCCTGTTGGCCCGGGCGGCAAGGATGGCCGCTTCGTTGATCAGGTTGGCCAGGTCGGCGCCGCTGAATCCCGGCGTCTGGCGCGCCAGGACGTCAAGGTCGACCGTGGAGTCGAGAGGCTTGTTCCTCGCGTGGACGTCAAGGATCGCCCGGCGGCCCTTGATGTCGGGCCGATCGAGGGTCACGTGGCGATCGAAACGCCCGGGCCGGAGGAGGGCGGGGTCGAGAACGTCAGGGCGGTTGGTCGCGGCGATCACGATGACGTGCGTGTTGGTGTCGAAGCCGTCCATCTCGACCAGCAGCTGGTTCAGTGTCTGCTCACGCTCGTCGTGGCCCCCGCCCAGACCGGCACCGCGCTGGCGCCCCACCGCGTCGATCTCGTCGACGAATACGATGCAGGGTGAGTTCTTCTTGGCCTGGTCGAACAGGTCGCGCACGCGGCTCGCTCCAACTCCGACGAACATCTCGACGAACTCAGAGCCGGAGATCGAGAAGAAGGGCACGCCGGCCTCGCCGGCCACCGCTTTGCTGAGGAGAGTCTTGCCGGTTCCGGGAGGGCCCACCAACAAGCATCCCTTCGGGATGCGCGCGCCGAGGGCCACGAACTTCTCGGGGTATTTCAGGAACTCGACGATCTCGCTCAGCTCCTGCTTCGCCTCTTCGACGCCGGCGACATCGGCGAAGGTGATTGCCGGCTTGTCGCCTGCGATCAGGCGGGCTCGAGACCGTCCGAACGACATAGCCTGGTTGTTGCCGCTCTGCGTCTGGCGGAGCACCCACCACATGAAGGCGCCGATGAGGATGACGAGGATGATGTTCGGGAGCAGAACGCTCAGCAGGTAGCTGCCGCTGTTGTTCTTGTCGAAGAACACGTCCACGCTGTCCTGCGTCTGGAGGGTGGTGAGCCACGCAGGGCCTCCGCTGGTGTCGGGCAGGACAACTGCGTGCTTGTGGGTGTCGGAATC
>Ga0208078_1000215_pt1 | contig 15493 bp, 13 predicted proteins | sample NGESurdeep072012_3_FD_184468 | JGI IMG/M metagenome (GOLD analysis project Ga0208078, IMG submission 184468) | Arctic peat soil microbial communities from Barrow, Alaska - NGEE Surface sample 53-2 deep-072012 (SPAdes) | ecosystem: Environmental > Terrestrial > Soil > Wetlands > Peat ...
CGCTGATGTCCGGGACGAACGCGATCCACGGGAAGAAGCCGAGGATCACGACCGGGAGGTAATACCACACCGGACCGGTCTGGTTCTCGATCACCCCGGTGTACCGGCCGAACGTGTAGTGCCCGATCAGCTCGGCGATCGCGCCCGGACCGACGCGCATGCCCAGTGCGACGAACCACGGCAACGTCGCGCCGACGAACACCGCCGACGCGAGCAGCATCGCACCGAACCGCGGGCCGGCGATCCGGCCCGCGCGACGCTCCCACAGCAGCCAGACGCCGACGACCAGCACGGTGATCACGGGCGCCACCGGGCCTTTTGCGAGCGTTCCGACCGCCAATGCGAACGCGCCGCAGACGAACGCGGTGTCGCGCCGGCGCGCGCTGCCCGACGGTTCGAACGCGCGGTACCACCACAGCACCGCGGCCGCGATCGAGAAGTCCAGCAGGGCGTCCATGATCGCGAGCCGCCCGACGATCGCCTGCATCAGGCTCGTCGAGAGGACGATCGCGGCGATCATCCCCGCGCGCTCGCCGGCGATCCGTGCCGTCGCGTAACCGACCGCGCCGCCCATCGCGATCGTCGCGAGCGCCGACGGGAGCCGCAGCGCGAACGTGCCGGCGCCGAACAGCTTGGCGAAGAATGCTGCGATCCAGAAGTAGAGCGGCGGCTGCACGAACCAGGGCTGGCCGTTGAGATGCATCACGACCCAGTCGCGCGAGAGCAAGATCTCCCGCGCGACCTCACCGTAGGCCGTCTCGCTGTTGTCCCAGAGCGTACCGACGCCGAGCCCCGGCAGGGTGACGAGCGCGGCGAAGAGCGCGCCGAGTAGCGCCGCGCGCGCGGGGACGGATCGCATCTGCTGGAAGATAAGGCTTGTGTACCCCGTCGCCCTCTCGGTTCGCGGCCGGCGCGCCCTCGTCGTGGGTGGCGGCGCGGTCGCCGAGCGCAAGGTTCGAGGCCTCCTCGATGCGCACGCCGACGTCGCCGTCGTCGCGCCGTCGCTGGTGCCGGGCCTCGCCGCGCTCGCCGCAGCGGGGACGATCCGCTGGGAAGCACGTGGGTACGCCCCGGGCGACGTGGCCGGTGCGTGGCTCGCCTTCGCGGCGACCGGCGACGAGGGGACCAACGCCGCGGTCGTCGCCGACGCGCACGCAGCGGGGGTCCTGGTCAACGATGCCGCCGACGCGGAGCGCGGCGACTTCGCCACGCCGGCGGTCCACCGGGCCGGACCGCTGACGGTCACCGTCGATTCAGGCGGGCTCGCGCCCTCGTTCACCAAGCGCGTCCGGGACGAGCTCGCGCTGCAGTTTGACGCGCGGTACGGGCGCGCCGCCGCGACGCTCGGAGCGCTGCGCGAGCGCGTGATGATCGTCGTTCCGCGCGAACAGCGGGCGGCCGTGATGCAGCACTTCGCCGCGCGCGACATCGAGGATCTTGCGGCGATGCCGGCCGGCGCGGTCGAGCACGAGGTCGAGCGCGCGGCGGAGACGCTCGCCGGTGTGATCCCGCGCGCCGACACACCGCTCGTGTGCGCGACGCGCGCCAGCCGGCTCGCGATGACCCAGAGCCGCAACGTGATGGCCGTGCTCGCCCGAGCCGGCCTCGCCTCGACGGTTCTCGAGGTGACGACCAGGGGCGACGCGGTGCAGGACCGCTCGATCGCGGCGATTGGAACCGACAACGTCTTCGTCAAGGAGTTGGAGCTGGCACTGCGCGAGCGCCGCGCCGACTACGCGGTCCACTCGTGCAAGGATCTTCCGAGCACGCTCCCGGCCGACATGACCCTGGCGGCGGTGACCGCCCGCGAGGATCCCCGCGACGCGTTCTGTTCGGAGCGCTATCCGACGCTGGCCGACCTCCCGCCCGGCGCCCGGCTCGGCACCTCGTCGCCCCGGCGGCGGGCCCAGCTCCGCGCGCTGCGAGGTGACCTGGTGTATGACGACGTGCGGGGCAACGTGGATACGCGGCTGCGCAAGCTGCGCGATGGGCAGTACGACGCGATCGTGCTGGCCTGCGCCGGGATGAACCGCCTCGGCCTGCGCGCTACGCACACCGTCCCGTTCCCGGTCGACGTCGTGACGCCGTCGGTCGGCCAAGGCGCGCTCGGGATCGAGACGCGCCAGGGCGACCCGCTCGCTCCCCGGCTGGACGCGCTCCTGGGCGACGGCCCGAGTTCGATCGCGGTACGTGCCGAACGGGCGTTCCTGCGGACGCTGCGCGGCGGCTGCCAGGCGCCGATCGGATGCCACGCAACCTGGAGCGCCGGGCGCTTCCGGCTCATCGGAGCGATCGCCGCCCCCGACGGCAGCCAGGTGGTGCGCGGGCAGCGCGACGCCGCGATCGAGCTCGGCGACCTGGCATCCGCAGAGGCGATCGCTGCCGGCCTGGCGATCGAGCTGCTGGCGGAAGGCGGCGCCGCCCTCCTCGGCGGGGGGCCGCTCAGCGGCCGTATCTTCCTGTTGCCACGCACGCAGAACCGCCCGAGCCGGATCGCGCCGGCGTTGCGGGACGCCGGCGCCGAAGTGGTCGAGGCGCCGGACAGCGCGGCGGCGGTCGCGGCGCTCGGCGGCCGCATCCCGACGGTCATCCTCTTCCCGTCGTCCGGCTCGGTCGACGCGATCACCGACTACCTCGGGCGCCTGCGCGAGCACGGACACCGTCCGGTGGTCGCCGCGATGGGCCCGTCGTCGTCGCAGACGGCGGGCGCGCACGGCTGGCCGCCGGACGTCGTTGCACCCTCCGCCGAGATCGGAGCGTTCGTACAAAGCGTGACGCGTTTCGTGTTGGAGAACGGCGCATGATCCAAGCTCAGGACGACAGCGCATCGGCTCAGGATGACAAAACGCGGCTGATCGCGCGGCCGCGGCGCCTGCGCACGAGCCCGGCGATGCGCGCGCTGGTGCGCGAAACGAGGGTGAATCACGACGGCCTCGTGCAGCCGCTCTTCGTCGTCCCCGGCAGCGGCGTCGTCCAGCCGATCGGTTCGATGCCGGGCGTCTCGCGGTATTCGGTCGACGCGGTGGTCCGTGAGTGCCGCGAGCTCGACGCCGCGGGCGTGCGCGCCGTGCTGCTCTTCGGAATCCCCGATGCCGCCGAGAAAGACGCATACGCGACGGTGAACCACGATCCGAACGGGATCGTGCAGCGTGCGGCGTGTGCGATCAAAGAGGCGCTGCCGCACCTGCTGGTGATCGCCGACCTCTGCAACTGCGAGTACACCGACCACGGCCACTGCGGGATCCTCGACCCGTCGGGGGACGTCGACAACGATCGTACGCTCGAAGTGCTCGCGAAGACCGCGCTGACGTACGCGCGCTCCGGGGTCGACATCGTCGCGCCGTCGGACATGATGGACGGGCGCGTCGGGGCGATCCGGCGCGCGCTCGACGGCGACGGCTTCACCAAGACCGCGATCATGTCGTATGCGGCGAAGTACGCGTCGGCGTTCTACGGCCCGTTCCGCGAAGCGGCGGACTCGACGCCCTCGTTCGGCGACCGTCGCAGCTATCAGATGGACCCCGCGAACGTGCGTGAGGCGCTCAAAGAGGTCCGGCTCGACATCGAAGAAGGCGCCGACATCGTGATGGTCAAGCCGGCGATGGCGTACCTCGACGTCGTGCGCGCGGTCCGCGAAACGACCGATCTCCCGGTCGCGGTGTACCACGTCAGCGGCGAGTACTCGATGATCAAGGCGGCGGCGGAACGCGGCTGGATCGACGAAGAGCGCGCCGTCGACGAGACCTTGACGGCGATCGCGCGCGCCGGCGCAGACGTGATCATCACCTACTTCGCGAAAGACTATCTGCGCCGGGTGCGCGTGTGAGCTTGGCCGGCGTCTGCATCTTGGCAGGGGGTGAGGCGACACGATTGCCGGGGAAGCTGTCGATGTCGGTCGGCGACGTGCCGATGCTGGTGCGTGTGTACCGCAACGTCTCGCCGGGGCGCGACACGTGGCTCTCGACGAAGGGACCGCTCCCCGACGAGATCGCCGCGCACGTCGACGCGCCGCAGGTCATCGACCGCTGGCCGCTGCGCGGACCGCTCTCCGGCCTGCTCTCGACGCTGAGCGAGATGCGCAGCGAATGGGTGTTCGCGGTCGCGGGCGATGCGCCGTTCGTCGATGCGGCGTTCATCGACCGGCTCGAAGCGCACGTCACGCCGCAGTACGACGCGATCGTTCCGATGCACGATGAGAACACGAAACGTATCGAGCCGCTCGCCGCGCTCTACCGGCGCGACGCGTTCCTGCGCGAAGGGATGCCGGTGCTGCTGAGCGGCGACGGCGCGCTGCGGCTCGTGATCGACCGTCTGCGTGCACGGTTCGTCCCGGTGCGCGACGAGCGCGCGTTCGCGAACGTCAACACGCCGGACGACTACGCCAAGATCCGCGAGGCGCTCACGTGAAGCGCGAGCGTTCCGAGGCCGCGTTCGAGGCCGCGAAACGGGTGATCCCCGGCGGGGTGAACTCGACGGTGCGCGCGTTCAAGGCGGTCGGCGGAACGCCGGTCTTCATCCGCGAGGCGAAGGGCGCGTACCTGACCGACCTCGACGGGAACCGCTATCTCGACTACGTGCTCTCCTGGGGACCGATGATCGCCGGGCACGCGCATCCGGACGTCGTCGACGCGCTGCGCGGCGCCGCGGGACGCGGAACGTCGTACGGGACGCCGACCGAGTACGAGACCGAGCTCGCCGAGCTGATCGTCGCCGCCGTCCCGTCGGTCGAGAAGGTCCGCTTCTGCTCGTCGGGGACCGAGGCGACCGCGAATGCCGTGCGCCTCGCGCGCGGCTACACGGGGCGCGACAAGTTCGTGAAGTTCGAGGGCTGCTACCACGGCTCGGCCGATCCGTTCTTGATCGCGGCCGGCTCGAGCGCGCTGACGATGGGCGTGCCGAACTCGAAGGGAGTGCCGGCGGGTACGGCGCGCGACACGATCATCGTCCCTTTCAACGACGCCGCCGCGGTCCGGGCTGCCTTCGAGCACAACCCCGGCGAGATCGCCGCGGTGATCGTCGAGCCGTATGTTGGGAACATGGGGCTCGTGCTCCCCGTCCCGGGCTTCCTTCACGCGCTCCGCACGCTGACGCGCGAAAACGGCGCTCTGCTGATCTTCGACGAGGTCATGACCGGGTTTCGCGTCGCGTACGGCGGCGTGCAGGCCCGCGAGGGGGTGCTCCCGGATCTGACGACCCTCGGCAAGGTGATCGGCGGCGGCCTCCCGGTCGGCGCGTTCGGCGGGAGCGCCGAGATCATGGACCGGCTGACCCCGGACGGCGACGTCTTCCAGGCCGGGACGCTGTCGGGGAACCCGATCGCGATGGCGGCCGGGCTCGCCACCCTGCGGCTGCTCTCCGAGGCCACCTACGTGCATCTCGAAGCGCTCGCGATGCGTCTCATCGACGGGATGGCAGAGGTGTTTGCTCGGCGCGGGGTTCCACACTCGACGGCCGCCGCGGGTTCGATGGCTGGGTTCTTCTTCGCCGATGGACCGGTGACCGATCTGGCCGGCGCGAAGCGCGCCGACACGGCGCTCTACGGCGGCTTCTTCCACGCGATGCTCGATCGCGGCGTCTATTTTGCTCCCTCGCAGTTCGAGGTGGCCTTCCTCTCGCTCGCCCACACCCAGGCCGAGATCGACCGGACCGTCGCGGCCGCCGACGACTCGCTCGCAGAGGTGTTGGCCCTTCGACAGACTCAGGACAGGCAGTGCCGCTAGTCTGCCTGGGGCTTTCGCACCACACCGCGCCGGTCGAGGTCCGCGAGCGGCACGCCTTCCCGCCGCATCGCATGGGCGAGGCGCTCATCGCGCTGCGCGACTACGAGGCAGTGCGCGAAGCGCTCATGCTCCAGACCTGCGGCCGGCTCGAGATTTACGCCGAGCTCGAGGACTACGAGGTCGGCGTCGGCCAGCTGAAGTCGTTCTTGGGCAACTTCCGGCATGGCGACGTCTCCGACATGGACTCGTACATGTACACGCTGCTGGGGACGCAGGCGATCGAGCACGTGTTCCGGGTCAGCACCGGGCTCGACTCGATGCTGATCGGCGAGGCGGAGATCCTCGGCCAGGTCAAGGACGCGTACGTGCAGGCGCAGCGTGCGCGGTCGCTCGGCAAGACGCTCCACACGCTGTTCCGCGCCGCGCTCGAGGCCGGCAAGATCGCGCGCACGCAAACCTTCATCTCGAGCGACTCGACATCGCTCGCAACCGCGGCAGTCGCCTGCGCGAAGGAGCACGTCGGCGATCTGAACGGCAGGTCGGCGCTCATCGTCGGGGCCGGCAAGATGGGCGCGCTCGCCGCGCGCCGCTTGAAAGCCGAGGGCGCGAGCGCCATCGTGCTGCTCAACCGCTCCCACAAGCGCGCCCAGCACGTCGCCGACGAGCTCGGCGAGATCGCGCGCAGCGCCGAGATGCCCGGTCTGGTCGACGCGCTCAAAGCCGCGGACGTCGTGGTGACCTCGACCGGCGCGTCGCACTTCGTCCTCACGCCCGGGAATCTCGCCGAGGCGATGCTCGCGCGTCCGGACCGCCCGCTTTTCATCGTCGACATCGCGGTGCCGCGCGACGTCGATCCCGATGCGGCTCGCATCCCGGGCGTCGGCATCGTCGACGTGGACGCGCTCAAGGACGTCGTCGACATCACGCTCGAGAAGCGCCGCGAGGCGATCCCGCTGGTCGAAGAGATCATCGCCGCGCACGTCGAGCGCTTCCAGCAGTGGTATCAGTCGCGGGTCGCGATCCCGGTGATCGCGTCGCTGACGCAAAAGGCCGAGTCGATTCGCGAAGCCGAGCTCGAGCGGCTCTTCGCACGCGTCCCCGAGCTGACCGAACGCCAGCGCATGCTGATCACCGGCGCGTCGCTCACGATCGTTTCGAAGCTGCTGCACAGCGCGATCGTCCGCATCCGCGACAAAGCCGTCGAGAACCGCGCCGAGGCGCTGACGCACGCGAAGATGCTCGACGAGCTGTTCGAGCTGCAAGCGCCGGCCGAAGATGCGGCCTTCGCGACGACCCCGCCGCCGCAAGAGTAGTGCCCCTTCGACAAGCTCAGGACAGGCTCGGTAAGGTATGGCTCGTCGGCGCGGGTCCCGGCGATCCGGGGCTGTTGACGCTGAAGGGTGCGCGCGCACTCGCGCAGTGCGACGTGCTCGTGTACGATTACCTGGCCTCGTCCGCGATCGTCGCGCTCGCGCCGCCCGACTGCGAGAAGATCTACGTCGGCAAGAAGGCCGGGCAGCACACGCGCAGCCAGGACGAGATCACCGCGCTGATCGTCGAGCTCGGCCGTGCCGGGAAAAAGGTCGTGCGCCTCAAGGGCGGCGACGTGTTCGTGTTCGCGCGCGGCGGCGAGGAGGCGCAGGCGCTCGCCGAAGCCGGCGTCCCGTTCGAGATCGTCCCCGGGATCACGTCGGCGATCGCCGCGCCGGCGTACGCCGGCATTCCGGTGACGCACCGCGATCACAACACGTCGCTCACGATCGCGACCGGGCACGAGGACCCGACGAAAGGTTCTTCCTCGCTCGACTTCGCCAAGCTCGCAAACCGCAAGGCGACGACGATCTTTCTGATGGCGATGGGGAATCTCGCCGGGATCGTCGCGAAGCTGAAGGAGCACGGCCTCGAGGGCGACACGCCGGTCGGGATCGTGCACGAAGGGACGAAACCTTCGCAAGAGGTGCTGACGGCGACGCTCGACACCGTCGTCGCCGAGGTCGAACGCACGGGAATCACCGCGCCGGCGATCGTGGTGATCGGCGACGTCGTGCGCGAGCGGGAACGCATCCGCTGGTTCGATGCGCAGCCGCTGTTCGGCAAGCGCGTCCTGATCACGCGGCCCGCGCATCAGGCCGACGACATCGCGACGCGGTTGTGGGAGGCGGGCGCCGAGCCGATCGTCGCTCCGACGATCGCGATCGGGCCGCCGGACGATCTCGCGGCCGCACGCGGCGCGGTCACGCGCGTGCGTGACTACGCGTGGGCGGTCTTCACCAGCCGCAACGCCGTCGACGCGTTCTTCGACCGGCTCGGCGAGCTCGGCCGCGACGCGCGCGCGTTCGGCGACGTGCGGATCGCGGCGATCGGACCGAAGACGGCCGAAGCGCTTGCGAACCACGGAATTCAGGTCGACCTCGTCCCGTCCGCATTCGTGAACGAGGCCGTCGCGGCAGAGCTGCTGACGCGCACGGCGCCCGGCGACCGGATCCTCGTCTATCGCGCGCAAGACGCGCGCGAGGTGCTCCCCGAGATGCTGCGCGAGAACGGCTGCCTCGTCGACGTCGTGGCCGCGTACGCGACGCGCTTCGTCGACGACGACGAGCTCGCCGAGAAAACGGGGCGCGCCGACGTGGTGACGTTCACCAGCTCGAGCACCGTCGCCGGCTTCGTGCACAACGTCCCGAACGCCGCGACGGTGCTCGCCGCGAAGACGGTCGCCGCGATCGGGCCGATCACGGCGCAGACCGCGCGCGACGCCGGGATCCGCGTCGATGTCGTGGCCGGCGAGTTCACGGTCGACGGGTTGCGGCGCGCGCTGAGCGCGGCCGCCGTCTGATCGGCGCCGCGCCGTGCACCCGCGCGATCTCGCGATCGGTGCCGCGTTCGCGGGCGCGATCGCGCTCCTCGCTTGGCGCGCGCGCGCGCTGACGCCGAGCGGAGCCGTCGCGGCGTTCGCCGTCGGCGCTTTGACGTACGCGAGCGGAACGCTCGGCTTCACGCTCGTCCTGTTGGCGTTCTTCGTCCCGTCGGTCGGGCTTTCGCGCTTCGGCCGCGCGCGTAAACGAGAGCTCGTCGACATCGGGAAGTACGGCGCGCGCGATGCGCTGCAGGTGCTCGCGAACGGCGGGGTCGCGACCGTCTGCGCGGTCGCCTGGGCGTTCACGCACGACCCGCGCTGGGCGTTCGCGTTCGCGGGCGCCTACGCCGCCGCGACCGCCGACACGTGGGCGACCGAGATCGGCACTCTCGCGCGGCATCGGCCACGGTCGATCCTGACGCTGCGCCCAATCGCGGCCGGCCTCTCCGGCGGAATCACGCTGACCGGGACGCTCGCCGAGATCGGCGGCGCCGTCTGGATGGGCGTCGCCGGGCTGGCCGGAATCGGGCTAGCGTACGTGCTCGGTACGTTCGATTACGGGATGTCGTACCCGAACGCGTACTACTTTCCAGCGCCGCCGATCCTGATGCTCGCGCTGGTCGCGATCCCGGCCGGCGGCATCGTCGGCGCGACGCTCGACTCGATCCTCGGTGCGACGCTGCAGGAGCTGCGCAAGTGCGACGCTTGTGAGCGCGAGTGCGAAGCCGATCCGCACGCGTGCGGGCTGCCGACGCGGCGGGTGCGCGGACTGCCTGGTTTTTCCAACGACGCCGTCAACTTGCTGGCCACCGCGGCGGGAGCGGCGATCGCGTTTGTGATCGCCTAACGCCCCCAAGTAGCGCGATTCCGTCAATGTTGCGGATCGAATGTCATCACCACGTGCGTCGGTGTGTCGCGAACCGAGCCCGTCGCGACGAAGCCGGCCTTTGCGAACGCGCGAATCGCGCGCGGGTTGGTACGCTCGGGGTCGATCGTGATGGCCGGCCAGCGCAGCGTGGCCGTCAGATACGCGGCCAAGAGCCGGAGGACCGTCGAGCCGATCCCCCGCCCGCGCGCGGCAGGCTCGAGGAAGATATCGAGGCCGCCATCGCCGTCGAAGCGCCTCCACGCCTGCATGTACCCCGTCGCGCGACCGTGCTCGAGGACGATGAAGGGCCAGACCGTCTCGCCGGGTTCGTGCCGCACCACACAATGCTCTCGTGCGTACTCCGCGGTCGCGGGGGCGCCGCCCCAGTACGCGTAGACGTGAGGGTCGCCCAGCCATGCGAGCAGCAGCGGCTCGTCCGCCGGGACAGCCGGGCGCAGCGACACCGAACCCGCACCGAGCGCGAGGCGCTCCATCCACCAGACTTCGATGCAAGTGGCGAAACCGACCTCGGTCGGCGCGTAGTCCCAACCTTCGTGCGACGATCCGTCGCACCACATCATATGGCAACCGAGCTCATCAAAGACCGAGACGTCAGCGAGCACGGCGCCCGGCTGATCCTGATCACGCTCGGGATCATCGCCGCGACGCTGATGCAGACCCTCGACTCGACGATCGTCAACGTCGCGCTGCCGACGATCCAAGGCAACCTCGGCGCAACGCAGGAGCAAGGCGCCTGGGTCGTCACGGGCTACATCATCTCGGCGGTGATCGTCATCCCGCTCACGCCCTGGCTGCAAGCGCGCTTTGGCCGCCGCCAGTACTATTCGGTCGCGATCATCGGCTTTACGATCGCCTCCGTGCTGTGCGGGCTCGCCGGCTCGATCGACCAGCTCGTCCTCTACCGTATCCTCCAGGGACTGTTCGGCGGCGGACTCATCGCGACCGGACAGGCATCGCTGCGCGACACCTTTCCGCGCCATCTGCTCGGCGCGTCGCAGGCCGTCTTCGCCCTCGGTGCGATCGTCGGCCCGTCGGTCGGTCCCACCGTCGGCGGCTGGCTGACCGACAACTACTCCTGGAACTGGGTGTTCTTCATCAACATCGTTCCGGGGATTTTCGCCGCGACCGTCGTGCTGACGATGATGCGCAATCCGTCCGATCCCAAACCGATCCCCGTCGACGCACTCGGCCTCGGTTTGCTGGCGCTCGGTCTCGGTTCGCTGCAGTACATCCTCGACGAGGGGCAGCGCAACGACTGGTTGGACGCGCCGATCATCCGGGTACTCGCGTTCACGGCCGTCGCGGGACTCGCGGCGTTCATCTGCTGGGAGCTGTGGGGGACGAAGCGCCCGATCGTCGATCTGCGCGCGTTCAAGTATCGCGCGATCGCGGCGGGCAGCGCGCTCGGCTTCGCGATCGGGTCGGTGCTGTTCGGTGCGACGGTGATCTTGCCGCAGTACGTTCAGAGCATCCTGGGCTTCACGGCGACGCTCTCGGGTGAGCTCATCTTCGTCCGTGCGGCGTTCATCGCGCTCCTGACGCCGTTCATCGCGCGCCTCGCGGGAAGCGGGAAGATCGACACGCGGATCCTGCTCGTCGTCGGATTCACGCTGATCGGCGTGAGCCAGATCTGGCTCGGCTTCATCACCACCTCGCAGAACGACTTCAACTCGCTGCTCGGCCCGGCGATCATGGCCGGCGTCGGCTTGGCGATGCTCTTCGTGCCGATTTCGATCGCGGTGATGAGCGCGGTCCCGCAGGAGGTCGTGCCAAAGGCCGCCGCGTTCCAGTCGCTCTCGCTACAGCTCGGCGGTTCGTTTTCCACGGCAGCGCTGATCACGCTGCTCGCGCGCCGCAACGCGTTCCATCAGAGCGTCCTCGCGCAGACCGCGACGCCCGACAACACCGCGCTGCAGATCCTGATCCAGCAGACGCACAGCGCGAGCGCCGCGATCGCCAACCTCTACCAGCAGATACTGACGCAGGCGGGGGTAATGGCGTACGCGGATGCGCAGTGGGCGCTCGGGGCGCTCACGTTCTTCCTGCTGCCGCTGGTGTTCGTCTTGCCGCGCCGCCGCAAAGGCGACACAACCCCGGTGGAAATTCCGGCCGAGTAGGCCTCAGCCGACGCGAAGCTACGCGGTCGCTTTCGCGCCGTACTTTTTGTCGAGGTACGGGATGATGTCGTCGTCGTCGTCGAGGATGACGTCGCCGTCGACGAGCACCGGGATCGACGTCTGACCGGAGACGTCTTTCACGACGTCACGCTGCGCGTGCGAGTGCGGTACGTTCACCGTCTTGTAGTCGAGCAAGAGATCCGTCAGCTTCTTGCGCACTCGCGCGCAGTACGGACACCACTCGGCTTGATACAGGACCATGTCGGTTTCTCGACCCATCGTCTCTCCAGGACCGCGACGGGTGAAAAAGGTTGCGCGCGCGCCGGTGTCGGAGTTCCGGGCAACCACAGCGATGCTTGCCACCGCCCCCCCGACCCCTCGCCGTGACCGCATCGCGATCGCCGGCTCGATCGCGATTCATCTCTGCGTGCTGGCGGCCGCCCTGTTCGTGATTCCTCGCACGACGTTCCCGGTGGACGACCCCGACGAACGCGTGCTCCTGAGCAGCATCGTGCGCGTCGAGCACCGGCCTGTGGCGAGCACCGCACGAGGCCGCAAGGCCATCGCCGCAGCAGCGCCGGAGCAGCATGGGCCGCTGCCGGTGATCCACGCGGCGGTCGCGACCGAACATGCGGCAAGGCAACTCGTGGTCGCGGCGGAACACCGCGCCGGCATCGCGCCGGCGACGGTACCCGTGCGACGCCGCGAAGTGAAGCCGGTCGTGGCGAAGGAGGTCGCAGCGCTTGCGCCGGCGGCGGCGCCGAAGGCCGAATCCGCCGCGACCAGCGCTCCCGTCGCGTCGCCGGCGCCGAGTCCCGTCGTGGCACAGCACGAGGAAGGGATCGGCAACTTCGGCGAGACCTATCCCGCGTCGATCGAACCGTCGGCCCGCGGCCCGCTCTTGGCGGGCGCAAGCGGCATCACGGTGCGCATCGCGGTCGACGAGAACGGCCGCGCGACGACGATCGAGTTCCTGCGCGGCCCGGCCGACGCAGCGCTCCGTGACGAACTTCGCACGCGGCTGCTCGCCGCGCACTTCATCCCCGCCGCCTGCAACGGACTCCGCTGCGCCGGAACGCTGGAGCTGCGAAACTAGCGCACGATTCGGCCGAGCGACGAGCGTGGCGTCCGGCACATGACAAACGGATCGAAGCCGCCGGTAACGGGCGCCCAGGTCGCATCGTGCAGGCCGTCGACGGCGTTCTCGACGACGATCTCGGCGTTGTAGGAGAACTGCCGATCGGCAGCGCCGACCGGCTCCTCGATCGCGATCTGGGCGGTCGTACCGGCACGTCGCACGGCGAGCCGGCGTTCCGACATTGGCGGGTCTTTGCTACTGTCACGGTAGATGTGCGGTGCGTAGAAGCGCGGCGTCGCGATGCGCGCGACGAGATGCTCGAACACGTCGCCACCGAGCGGCGCCAGCTCCCGCGAGGTCTGGAATGAACCGCTCGTCGCGTCACCGTAGTCGCGCGTCACGCGCACGACGCCCGTCGGGGTGAAGACATAGCCGACGAGGCGGTGCGGCGCCGGGTCTGCGCTCCGCACGCGACAGTCGACGCGGACGACCGCGGTGACGTCGTTCGGCGTCGCGGCATCCGCGGCTGGCGCCGCAAATGCCAGCAGCGCGGCGAGCGCGGCGCCGCGAGCCGCTAGCGCTTCTCGATGTCGAATGGGATGCCGAGCTCGCCGGCGAGCTTCTCGAGGCCGTCCCAGACCTTGACGTGGACGGGGACGCCGTTCTTGCGCGCGTCGAGCGTCTTCTCGTACTCGATCTCGCCGGCGACGTAGATGCGGTCCTGGCCGGGCGCCTTCGCTGAATCCTTGAACGCGCGCAGCTCGGTGTCCATGTCGGCCTTGAACTGCTCGGGATCGCGAAAACCGTCGATCTTGAACGCAGCGAAGAAGTGCGAGATGCGGCCCGGCTGCGGTGGGTCCGCGGCGACGGGGAGATCCTTGCCGAACGCGCCGCCGGAGAGCACGCCGCACAGGATGTCGACCAGCAAGCCGAGTCCGTAGCCCTTGTGTCCGCCGTTGTCGACGCCGAAGCCGCCGAGCGGGAGCAGCGCGCCTTTGAGCGCGACGTTCGGGTCGCGCGTCTCGACGCCGGCGGCGTCAATCGCCCAGCCGGAGTTGAGTTGCTTGCCCTTGCGGTTGTAGACCTCGAGTTTGCCCTTCGGCACGGTGGTGGTCGCGAAGTCGAGGACGAACGCCGGCTCGTTCTTCGCGGGGATCGCGAACGCGAGCGGGTTCGTCCCGAGCAGCACGTCCTTGCCGAACGTCGGTGCGGCGAAGCGCGTGCTGTTGGTCGACGCGATCCCGATGATGTCGCGGTCGAGTGCCATCATCGCGTAGTAACCGGCGATCCCGAAGTGGTTCGAGTTCCGCACCGCGCCGAACGCCGCGCCCGTCTGGGCGGCCTTCTGCAGGACGCGTTCCATCGTGCGCTTCCCGGCCGGATGGCCCAGGCCGTTGCCGGCGTCGACCAGCACCGAGGTGGGCGTCTCGCGGACGGTCTGAATCTCCGGCTTTGCCGCGAGCTGCCCCGCCCGGATGCGGCTCACGTAGTACGCCTCCAGGCGGGCTACGCCGTGCGACTCGATCCCGCGCATGTCGGCGGCGACCAGGACGTCGGCGACGATCGACGCGTCCTCCGGGGTGACCCCGACCTTCTCGAGCGCGGTCGAGACGAAGCGCTTGAGATCGGGCTCGGTGGAGAGCCGGTACTCGGAGGTGATCACGTCGGCCATAACCGCCACAATATACCGCGCAAGCCGAAAAAACCCGTAGGACGGGAGTCGGAGGACCAGGTCATCCCGAGGACTGAACCGGCCCGGGGTGACGCTGGTCGAGGCGCTGCGCGCGGCGGTCCCGGACGGGGTGCTGGCCGAGGCCGAGGACCTGATCGCCTACGGCTTCGACGGGACGTTCTACGAGCGCACGCCGCCGCTGGTGGTACTCCCCGTAACGACCGCGCAGGTCAGCGCCGTCCACCGCATCGCGACCGAACGGCGGATCGCGATCACGCCGCGCGCGATGGGGAGCGGGCTCTCCGGCGGCGCCGTCCCGCTGGGCGGCAGCATCGTACTCGGCGTCGCGCGGATGGACCGCATCCTCGAGATCGATCCGGTCGACCGGGTCGCCGTCGTGCAGGCCGGTGTGATCAACGCGCGCCTGCAAGCCGAGGTGGAGCAGCGCGGCCTGTTCTACCCGCCCGATCCTTCGAGCCTCAAGCAGAGCGCGATCGGCGGCAACGTCGCCGAGAACGCCGGCGGCGCGCGCTGCCTCAAGTACGGCGTCACCGGCGACTACGTGCTGGCGCTCGAGGTCGTTCTCCCCGACGGCACGGTGATCCGCACCGGCGGACGGACGGTGAAGAACGTCACCGGCTACGACCTGCGGCGGCTCTTCACCGGCGCCGAAGGGACGCTCGGCACGATCACCGAGATCACGCTGCGGCTGTTGTCGAAACCGAGATTCGCGCGCTCCGCGACGGCGGCGTTCGACCGGATCGAGGACGCCGCGGAGGCGACGACCGCCGTGATGGCGAGCGGCGTCCTCCCGTCGGCGATCGAGCTCGTCGACAACCTGACGATGCGGTGCGTCGAAGCGAACTCGCCGATCGGGCTGCCGCTCGACGCGGACGCGCTGCTGATCTTCGGCGTCGACGGCAATGACGAGCGCGTCCTCGCCGGCGACCTCGCGACGATCGAGCGCATCGTGCGCGAGCACGGCGCGCGCGACGTGCGGGTCGCGCAGACCGACGCCGAATCACAGCGGTTGTGGACCGCGCGCCGCTCGATCTCACCGGCGCTCGCGCGCCGGCGTCCCAACAAGCTCGGCGAAGACGTCTGCATCCCGCCACGCGCGCTCACCGCGCTGATCCGCCGCGTGCGCGAGATCGCCGCCGAGT
>Ga0208078_1000216_pt1 | contig 15402 bp, 13 predicted proteins | sample NGESurdeep072012_3_FD_184468 | JGI IMG/M metagenome (GOLD analysis project Ga0208078, IMG submission 184468) | Arctic peat soil microbial communities from Barrow, Alaska - NGEE Surface sample 53-2 deep-072012 (SPAdes) | ecosystem: Environmental > Terrestrial > Soil > Wetlands > Peat ...
GCGCTACGAGCACGAAGGCAAATCGCAGGTGACGATCGCGATCGGCTGCACCGGCGGCCGTCACCGCAGCGTCTATCTCGGCCGGCGCCTGCAGCGCCACGTGAGCGAAACGACCGGCGCGCTGGCGACCTTCGACGCCCGCGACGTGAACCGATGAGCAAGCGCTTCACCCGCTCGATCGGCCTCGCACGCTGGCTCCAACCGGGCCTGGGCGTGAAACGCTGGCTCCTCCTCGCCTTCCTCGGCGCGGCCCTGTTCGTCAACGGCGTCTCGCGCTATCTCACGGACGAAGGGGTGACGCTGCGCGTCAACGAGTTCGTCGACTGGCTGGTCGCCGAGCTCTTCCCGCCAGCCTACCTGTCGTGGGTTTTCATGGTCGTCGGCGCGCTGCTCGTCGCGCTCGGGATCTGGCGCTGGCTCAACGCGATCGTCACCGCGGTGGCGCCGCACGGTACCAGCGACGTGATCGGCGCGATCCGCGAACGCCGGCTCGAGCGCGGCTACAAGATCGTGGTCGTCGGCGGCGGGACCGGCCTCTCGACGATGCTGCGCGGTCTCAAGAAGATCTCCACGAATCTGACCGCGGTCGTCACCGTCAGCGACGACGGCGGCTCGTCGGGACGGCTCCAAAAAGAGCTCGGCGTTCTGCCGCCGGGCGACATCCGCAACTGTCTGGTCGCGCTCGCCGACGACGAGGCGCTGGTCACCGAGCTCTTCGGCTATCGTTTCCAGGGCGGGGAAGGGCTCAGCGGCCATTCGTTCGGGAACCTGTTTCTCGCGGCGATGACCGGGATCACCGGAAACTTCGACGAGGCGATCAAGGTGTCGAGCCGCGTCCTCAACGTGAAAGGACGCGTCCTGCCCTCCACGCTCGCCATCGCACGACTGTGCGCGAAGCTCACCGACGGCAGCGTCGTCGAGGGTGAGACCAACATCACCAAGACGCAGGGGACGATCGAGAGCGTCTTCCTCGACCCGCCGTACGCCGCCCCGCTCGACGAGGTCATCACGGCGATCCGCGACGCCGACGCGATCGTGCTCGGGCCTGGTTCGCTCTACACCTCGATCATGCCGAACCTGCTGATCGACCGCATCGGGCGCGAGATCGAGGCGGCGAGCGCGGTGAAGATCTACGTCTGCAACGTCATGACGCAGCCCGGCGAGACCGACGGCTACACCGCCTCCGCGCACGTCCGCGCGCTGCTGCGCGGCGCCGGCGGCGCGCACATCTGCGACGTCACGGTGGTCAACGATGAGCTGCCGCACAAACTGCGCGAAGCCTATGCCGAAGAGGGACAGCTGCCGGTGCAGCTCGACGAGGAGGCGCTGGCCGCACTCGGCGTCCGCGTGGTGCGCGCGAACGTGATCAGCGAGACCGACACGGTCCGTCACGACAGCGACCGGCTCGCCGCGGTGGTGGTCGGGATCATCGACGAGGCGGTCGCCGAGCGCGCCAGCTACGTGCGCTTCCGCCCGGCTTCGGGTCCTGCGCCGGCGACCTGAAGCTTCAAAAACCATGCCGTCACGATCAGCTCCGTCACCATCGCGACGCCAAACGCCGTGAGGTGCAGGCCGGTGAAATCAGGCGCGGAGACGATCGCCCAGCAGACGAAGAGGTAGGCCGGGGCAGGCGCCGTCGTCACGACGTTTGCCGCGCGGAGCGTACGCAGGCGGCGGTCGAGATAGTCCTCGATGGGCGGATCTTCGCCGCTCATCAGCGCCGGCAAGCGCGTCACGCGATCGCCGACGACGGCGATCGTCACCGCTGCCGCGCTCACGAAGATCGCCGCGAGGGGCGCAACGTCGAAGAACGCGAGCGGCGTGACGACGCAGAGCGCGACCGCGATCCAAAGCCACGGTGGCAGCACCGTCGCGCGATTGCGGACGCGAAGCGCGGCGGCGCGGCGCGTTCCCGCGTTCCGCAGGCGTAGGTACGCGTGCGAGAACGCCATCGCAAGGACGGTACACAAACCGGCGTAGAGCACGATTGGGTCGAGCCGGGTGAACGCGACGAGCGCGGCTGCGACGAGCGCGCATACCCCGACGACCGAGGCCGGGGTCGCACTCGGCAGCACCTCCATGAGCTCGCGCCGTGCGATCGCACGTTTCAGACGGCCCGCAGCCGGCTCTTCCAGGTCCGCGGTTCGAATGTGCACACCGTCCGAAGCGAGGTGATTCCTTCCGATCAGTAACCCGAGTCCGACGACCACGAAGGACGCGCCCATGAACCAGCGCAGCCCGATCGCAAGTTCCATCGGCACGTTACGAGGTCGCGTGGCGGCGCAGCTCTTCGCCGATCTCCAGCGGCGAGTAACCACGATGCCGCAAGGAGTTGACGAGCGCCGCGACAGCGTCGCGAAGCGCGCGGCCGCGCACGCGCGTGTCCGTACTCGGAACGCGCTCGGCGACGCGCGTCCCGCGCCGTCCCTCGCTTACGATCCAGCCGACCTCCGCAAGCTCCGCGTAGGCGCGCGCGACGGTGTTCGGGGCGACGCCGAGATCCCCGGCGAGCTGTCGCACCGTCGGAAGCACGGTTCCGGGCGGCAGATCCCGCCGCTCGATCAACGCGCGCACCTGTTGGACGATCTGCTGGTACGGCGGCGTCTCGAGCGCGGAGTCGACCGTTACGAAGCCGTCATGCACCGAGCATCGCCACCCTCCCCGGCGTGTTTGTATCAATAAGATGACACAATCTTCCGATTGTGTCAAACGTCTGCTACAAAACGGTTAGTGGATGCTGAGCCGCGCTCGGTACGGGACGTCGGTTTCGGAACTGCTGTCGACGTGCAACTGGTACGAGCCGGACGCCGACAGCGTGAACGCTGCGCCGGGCGTCAACGGCGCGCTGCTGCCGTTGGGCCCGAACAGTGTGAGCGTTACCTGGGCCGGCGAGCTCACCCCGTCCACCGTCACGCGCTGCCCTTTCGCTGCGTCGAAGCTGTAGGCGTCATACCACCCGAGCGACGCCGTTCCGTGTAGCCGCGCCGACGAGGCGCCGGCGGCGAACCGTACCGGGATCGCGTTCGGCTTGTGCGCGCGGTCCGTTGCGCGCACCCGGGCGCTCGCAACGACGACGTACGTTCCGCCGCGAAACGCATACGTCGTCTCTTCAGCGACCAGGGCGCTGTCGTGCGTATCGAAGATCAGTCCGGGGAGCGGTTGCGCGCGATCGGCGTCGTGCACGGCAATCGCGAACACGGACAGCAGCACGCGAGCGTTTCCGGGTGCGAGGCGGATCGCGTAGGACGGGCAGTTCTGTGCCCCGCAGATGCACGGGTCTTGCACGTCGGCAAGGATCACCGCGTCGCCCCCAACGCGCCCGAGCGTTCGGATCGATGCGCCGGCGGCGGCCTTTCGCTTCTGCGCGGCGTCGCAACCCGCGGCGTCCTCGCCGCGCGAGATCACCGCGAGCACGGCCGCGTGGGGTGCGTCGAGCGGAACGGCCGCGATGTATGCGGCGAGGAACGCGACGAGCATCTCAGCCTCCGTGATCGGTACGGGATGACGGCAACAACGCCGTCACCCGGGCAGCGGCTGCACGCAGGTTCGCTGCGGCGCCGACGATCGCATCGTGAAGCGCGAGCGGTCCCGGTGCGATGGGGACGCAGACGACGCCGCGCGCGCGCAGCGCCGGTTCGGCAGCGAGCTCGACGCTGCCGCCGAACGCGATCACCGGAACGCGTGCCGCGCGCGCCAGCGCCGCGACACCGTCGACGACCTTTCCGCGCAGCGTCTGCTCGTCGATCCGTCCCTCGCCGGTGAAGCACCAGTCGGCGCCGCGCAGCGCGGCGACGAGACCACGCAGCTCGGCGATCAGCACGACGCCGCGCTCCAGACGCGCGCCGCACGCGCTCGCCAGTGCCCAGCCGAGGCCACCGGCGGCACCGGCGCCGGGCAGTGCGCGGAGATCGCGGCCAGTCGCAGCGGTCATCGCGCCGGCGAGCCGCGCCAGAACACCGTCGAGGAAGGCGACGTCCTCCGGCGACGCCCCCTTCTGCGGTCCGTACACCGCCGCCGCGCCGCTCGCGCCCAGCAGCGGGTTGTCGACGTCGCACGCGATCGCCAGATCGACAGCCTGCCCTGAGCCTGCCGAAGGGCGCAAACGCGCGTCGAGGGCGCTCAGATCGACGCGTGCGACGCGCGCGAGCGCCTCCGGTGTCGGCTCGAGCGTCGTACCCGCCTCGTCGAGGAAGCGCGCGCCGAGCGCGGCCAGCGCGCCCGCGCCGCCGTCGGTCGTGGCGCTGCCGCCGATCCCCAGCACGATGCGCGTCGCGCCGTGGTCCAGCGCGTCACGCAGCAGTTCACCGGTCCCCAGCGTGGTCGCGCGGCGCGCGTCGAGCCCGTCGCCGAGCAGCGCGAGCCCCGATGCCGCCGCCATCTCGACCACCGCCGCTGCACCATCGCGTGCGTACGTTGCGCTGACCGGGACGCCGAGAGGGCCGCTCACGCGCACGGTGATCGCGCTCGCGCCGCTCGCGACGAAGGCATCGACGGTGCCGTCACCGCCGTCAGCCATTGGGATCAGATCGCAGATCGCGTCGGGGACGATGTCGCGGATCCCGGCCGCCAGCGCTGCGGCAACCCCCGCGGCGTCGAGGCTCCCCTTGAACTTGTCCGGAGCGACGACGACGCGCACGCGGGCCGCGGACCTGCTATTGCTTCGTGAGCGGAATGTCGACGGTGATCGTCTGACCCATCGAGATGCTGCCGTCGTACGCAGGCTGGAGCGGGGCCGAATAGCCCTGCGGAGGCTGGGGGCGGAGCGTGTAGGTCCCCAGCGGGATGTTCACGACGCGATACGACCCGTCGCTCCCGCTGGAGGAGCCCAGGATCGTATCGACGGTTACCGAGACGCCCGCGATCGGCTGGTTCGTCGCGCTGTCGAAGACGCGGCCTACGATCGTCCCGTAGTTCTGTGCCGGCGGGATCTGCGGGCCGCCGCACGCGGCGAGGAGCCCGAGCCCCACGGCGAGGACGGCGAAGCGCGGTGCCCTCACGCGGGGACGGCGCCTTCCTCGGCGTCTTGCCGATCGAGGTTCACGGCCTTCTCCTCGAGCAGCCAGCGATTGGCGTCGTCGCGACGCGTCTCCGGAACCCGGGCCTTGATCCAGGCCAGGATCTCGTCATCGGTCTGGCACGTGTCCAGCGCTGCGTCGAACATCCGCGCCGTGATCCCCCAGCGGTCGAAGACGGCGCGGTCCATCGGGCACGGGTAGATGTAGTCGAAGATCGTGCCGCCGGCCGCGGCGCGGGCCTTGTCGAAGACCCGAGCAAGCCACAGATACCCGTCGAGCGGGTCGCGGCCCCTGCGCGGAAATTCACCGTGGCGGAAATCGGTGGCCATCGTCGTTCTCCCTCGATCCGGTAGCAGTGTCTTCGACGCAGGCTGCCTTCCCGGAGTTGCGGAACGCGACCAGGTCATGGCCCTCACGGAACCCCTCCCGCGACCGGGATGACGTACTATGAAAATGCCCTTGACGCTGTGGGTCATACCCCGCTCGTCAGGTTGAATCGCGTGATCGACGACGCGAAGTGCCTGGTCCTCGCGAAGGTCGAGTACGTGAACCCCGGCGGGTCGGTGAAGGACCGGCCCGCGGTCGCGATGATCGAGGACGCCGAGGCACGCGGGATCTTGAAGGCCGGCGCAACGATCATCGAGGCGACCTCGGGGAATACCGGGACCGGTCTCGCGATGGCGGCTGCGATCCGCGGCTACCGCTGCATCCTGGTCATGCCGGACAAAATGTCCAAAGAGAAGATCGACCTGCTCAAAGCGTACGGCGCCGAGGTGGTGGTGACGCCGACGAACGTTCCGAACGACTCTCCCGAGTCGTACTACGGCGTCGCGAACCGTCTGACCGCGGAGATCCCCGGCGCGATCCAGCCCGACCAGTGGCACAACGCTCAGAATCCCGGCGCACACTACAAGACGACCGGGCCCGAGATCTGGGAGCAGACCTCCGGCAAGATCACGCACTTCGTCAGCGGGATGGGAACGGGCGGAACGATCTCGGGTACCGCTCGATTTCTCAAGGAAAAGAATCCCGCGATCGTCGTCGTCGGCGCCGATCCCGAGGGCTCGATCTACAGCGGCGACACGCCGAAGTCGTACAAGGTCGAGGGGATCGGGATGAGTTATCTCCCGCAGACCGTCGACATGCGCGTGATCGATCGCATCCTGCGCATCACCGACAAGGAAAGCTTCCTGATGGCGCGCCGCATCACGCGCGAGGAAGGGCTGCTGGTCGGCGGCTCGTCGGGAACCGCCGTCGCCGCCGCCGTGCGCGTGGCGAAAGAGCTGCCGGCCGAAGCGATCATGGTCGTCGTGATGCCGGATTCCGGGCGCGGCTACATGTCGAAGATCTTCAACGACGAGTGGATGCACGCGAACGGCTTCCTCGAGGACGGCCGCCGCAAAGAAACCGTCGGAGACGTGCTCCGCACGAAGCAGCCGCTGCCGCCGATGATCACGGTCACCGAAGAGCAGACCGTGAGGGAAGCGCTCGACCTGCTGCGCAGCTTCGAGATCTCGCAGCTTCCCGTGACGCGCGGCACCGAGGTCGTCGGCTCGATCAACGACGTCGCGGTGATGCAGGCCGTGTTCGATCATGCCGACATCATGCACAAGCCGGTCATCGAGGTGATGGGGCGCGCGTTCCCCGCGCTCGAGCACGACGTGGAGGTGACCGTCGCCTACAAGCTACTGACCATGGCGAACTCGGCGATCGTCGTCACCCAGGACGGCAACCCCGTCGGCGTCGTGACGCGCCAAGACATCATCTCGTTCCTCTCCTCGCAGACCTGAGTGATGACGGAGCCCGTCAGAGTCGGGCTGCTCGGAATTGGTACGGTCGGGAGCGGCACGTACCGCGTGCTGGAACGCAATCGCGCGGAGATCGCACGCCGCGCCGGGCGGCGCATCGAGATCGCCTGGGTCTGCGCGCGCGATCGCGAGCGCGCGCGCGGGATCGTCGGGCCCGGCGTGCCGGTCGTCGACGACGCGGTGGGCGCGGTCGCCGATCCGGCGACGGAGATCGTCGTCGAAGCGATCGGGGGGACGGGCATCGCCAAAGACGCGGTGATCGCGGCGATCGAGCACGGCAAACACGTGGTGACGGCCAATAAGGCGCTGCTCGCGCTGCACGGCAACGAGATCTTCGCCGCGGCGAGCGCGCGCGGCGTAATGATCGCTTTTGAAGCCGCCGTCGCCGGTTGCATCCCGACGATCAAGGTTCTGCGCGAAGGCCTGGTCGCGAACCGGATCGAGTGGATCGCCGGCATCGTCAACGGCACCAGCAATTTCATCCTGTCGGAGATGCGCGCCAAAGGACTGCCGTTCGCGGAGGTGCTCGCCGAGGCGCAGCGTCTCGGCTACGCCGAAGCCGATCCGACGTTCGACGTCGAGGGTATCGACGCCGCGCACAAGATGAGCCTGCTCGCCGCGATCGGCTTCGGGATCCCGGTGCAGTTCACGCGGGCGCACGTCGAGGGGATCACCGGGATCACGGACAAGGACGTATCGTACGCGGAGAAACTCGGCTACCGCATCAAGCTGCTCGGAATCGCGCGCCGCACGCCCGAGGGGATCGAACTGCGCGTCCATCCGACGCTGATTCCCGCCACGCGGCTCATCGCGAACGTCGAGGGCCCGACGAACGCGATCCTCATCAAAGGAGACGCGGCGGGCGTAACGCTCTATCAGGGCGCCGGCGCCGGGTCGGAGCCGACCGCCTCGGCCGTCATCGCAGATATCGTCGACGTGACGCGCCTGATGCGCGCGGAGCCCCAAGAGCGCGTTCCGCACCTCGCGTTCCAGGCCGACGCGCTCAGCGACATCCCGATCCTTCCGATGGCCGACGTCGAGACGTCCTATTATCTGCGAGTGCGGGTCAAGGACCAGGTCGGCGTGCTGGCCGATCTCGCCCGCGCGCTGGCCGATGCCGGGATCTCGATCGATTCGATGCTGCAGCAGGGCGCCGGCGACGACGAGAACGAGACCGACATCGTGATTCTGACCCACCAGACCCGCGAGCGGAATTTCGACGCGGCGATCGCGCGCGTCGTCGAGCTGCCGTCGGTCTCCGGTGACTACACCCGCATTCGCCGCGAGGACCTCCTGTAGCGGAACCACCTCGCGCCTGCCCGTATCTTGGGGTTCATGGACTTCGCGACGCGCGCCATCCACGCGGGCCAAGAACCCGATCAGGCCACCGGGGCAACCATCGTTCCGATCTACGCCACCTCCACGTACACCCAGACGGCGGTCGGCGATCACAAGGGCTTCGACTACTCGCGGGTCGCGAACCCGACCCGTAACGCCCTCGAAACGCAGCTCGCTGCGCTCGAGGAAGCAAGCCATTGCGTCGCGTTCGCGTCTGGTCTGGGCGCGGAGAGCGCGATCACGAGCCTGCTTTCGAGCGGCGATCACGTCGTCGTCAGCGACGACACCTACGGCGGAACCTACCGGCTGTTCACCCGCGTGCTGGAACGCTTCCGCATAACGTTCACCTTCGTCGACATGACCGATGTGCCCGCGGTACGCACAGCGATCCGCCCGAACACCAAGATGCTCTGGATCGAGACGCCGACCAACCCGATGCTGCGCATCATCGACATCGCAGCGATGGTCGCGCTCAAGGCACCTGGGCAGCTCGTCGTCGTCGACAACACCTTCTGCACGCCGTACTTCCAGTCACCGCTCGCGCTCGGCGCCGACATCGTGATCCATTCGGCGACCAAGTACATCGGCGGGCATAGCGACGCGATGGGCGGCGCCGCGATGACCAACGACGACGCGATCGCCGCCGACCTGCGCCTGCTCCAGAAGACGCTCGGCGCGACGCTCAGCCCGTTCGAGGCATTCCTGATCTCGCGCGGTGCGAAGACGCTCGCAGTGCGGATGCGCGAACACGAGCGGAACGCGCTCGCAATCGCGCACTTCCTCGCCGAGCGCGACGACGTCGCCGAGGTCTTCTATCCGGGACTCGCGTCCCACCCGCAGCACGAACTGGCGCGCACGCAGATGCGCGGCTTCGGCGGGATCATCTCGATGACGCTGCGCGGCCCGGAGTCGCGAGCGCTCGAGGTCGCGAAACGTACCAAGCTGTTCGCGCTCGCCGAGAGCCTGGGCGGCGTCGAGTCGCTGATCAACCACCCGGCTCGCATGACACACGGTTCAATCCCCAAGGAAGAACGCGACCGTCGCGGGATCACCGACGGTTTGCTCCGTCTCTCGGTCGGAATCGAAGGCGTCCACGATCTGATCGCCGACCTGCGGCAAGCGCTCGACGCAACCTCCGCACTGGCCGAGATCACGACGGCCGGCGCGCTCGATCCCGCGAACCCCGACGCCATACCGGCGATGCAGAACGAGGGCGCGCCCACCTACTAGCCTTTGCGGTTTCGGCGCGAAGTTCTCATCGGGCGCTCACCGCTTTCCCAGGCAGACCCCGGCGGGCGAGCCTAGCGTAAGGTCATGAAATTATCCCTCCCGGTGCTCGCCCTCGTTCTGGCGACCGGCCTGCCCCTAGCCGCGTGCGCGCAGCAAGGGAACGCGGCAGACAACGGTCCGTCACCCGAGGTCCGCGCTCAAATGCAACAGGCCCGCGACACTGCCAAGACCGCGGCCTTGAACGACCTCAGTGCTGCGAATCGCGCCAAGGTCCAATCGATCATCGACCAGGTGAACAACGGTCAGCAGACCGATCTGAAAGCCGCCGCGCAGCAGATCGACGCCGCGCTGACGCCGGCCGAATCGAAAGCCGTCCTCGGCGAGCGCGACAAGCTGATGCAGACGATGCGTGCGAACATGCCGCCGCGTCCCGACGGCGCCGGCCCCAACGGTGGTCCCGGCATGAATGGCCCCGGCGCGAACGGCGCCGGCCCGAACGGCGCACACGGCGCGCGTGGTGGAAACGACGTCGGCCGCTTCCTGCTCTCGCTCGGCGTGAGCCGCGAGAAGATGCGCGAACTCCGCAAGGCCGCGCAGCCGCCGGCGTAACAGCAATAGCCGCTTCCCACGCCCAGGGTGACACAGGACCACTGTCACCCTGGGCTTTTTTTTTATTCCCGGTCCAGTACTTCGGCGAGGGCCGGCAGCGAGATCTCGTAGCGGTAGCCAACGTTGCGGTGGTCGTCGTCGAACTCTTCGTGCCGCACGTCCAGGCCGAGCTCGCGCACGCGTTTCGTGAAGACGCGCGCGCCGACGTCGAGCGCGTACTCGTCCTTGCGGCCGCAGTCGAGATAGCGCAGCCGCAGGCGTTCGAGCGCTGCACGGCCCGACGCGACGCGCTCGCACGGATCGAACGCGAGCCAGCGCGCGAACACGTCGTCCCGGATCTCGCCGGTCGCTTGATCCCACGGCAGATCGATCGCCCACCGCTCCTTGGCGCGCGGCGAGTAGGCCGAGGCGTAGCCCAGCATCTCGATCGTCTCGTAGAAGTGCTGCGGCCGTTTCGGGCGCCCCTCGAACGCGAGGACGAACTTCTCGATCGAGCCGAACTCTTCGAGTACCCGCTGCGCGGTCGGGAACCCGCGCAGGCACGCGTAGCGGAAGTACGTATCGCCGCTGTGCGAGGCGAACGCCGCGAACGTGCCGGGATGCTCGAAGCACAGGTGCAGCGCGCCGAAGCCGCCGGACGACTTGCCGAAGACCGCCCGGCCGCCCTCGCGCGCGATCGTCCGGTAGTTCGCGTCGACGTGGCCGATCACGTCGCGCACCGTGTAGGTGGCGTAGTCGCCGTTGTGGATCGAGTCGATGTACTGGGATCCACCCAGCCGCGTGAAGCCGTCGACGATCGCCAGGATCGCCGGCGGCATGCGTTTCTCGGCGACGAGGCGGTCGATCCACTGGACGACGTTCGTCTCCCAGGCCCGCGTCGAGATAAGCGCCCCGACGTCGCCGGTATAGCCGTGCAGGCAATACAGCACCGGGTACCGGCGTGAGCCCTCCGGATCGTAGCCGGGCGGCGTGTAGACGGCCAGCGGCCGCATCGAGGGGTCGCCGAGCGCGTTATCGCGCAGCGCGGGGCTGTCGATGAAATCGATCCGCAGCGTTCCGCGCAGGCCTTGGAGTTGCGAGAGTTCGTTCACGAGACGGCGAATGGCGTTCGAATGATCCGAGGCGTGGGCCTGCGTTCGGCGGTCGCGATCAACGTAGCGACGATGGTCGGAGCCGGTCCCTTCATCACGCTGCCGCTGGTCGTCGCGGCGCTCCACGGCTCGGTCTCGGCGGTCGCCTGGGTCCTGGGCGCGCTGATCGCACTCTGCGACGGCCTGGTTTGGGCGGAGTTGGCGTCGCGGTATCCGCGCAGCGGCGGGACGTACACGTATCTGCGCGAGGCCTTCGGACCGCGTGGCCCCGGGCGCTTCGTCGCCTTCCTCTTCGTGTGGCAGTTCCTGTTCTGGGCGCCCCTGATCCTCGCATCCGGCTACATCGGTTTCGCGCAGTACGCGGCATATCTGATACCCGCGCTCGCCGCTCCGATTCCGACCCATCTGGTCGCTGTCGGTGTCGGCATCGTGACGCTCGCCGCTCTGTATCGCGCGATCCCGCAGATCGCGCGCGCCGCGCTCGTCCTCGGCGCGGTGGCGCTCGTTACGCTGCTGGTGGTCGCGTTCGCGGGACTGACCCACCCGTACGCGCCGCTCGCGCAGACGATACCGTCGACGTTCAACTTCTCGGTCGGGCTGGTCGCACTCGGCGGCGCGCTGGTAATCACGCTCTACGACTACGGCGGGTACGGCGACGTGTGCGCGCTTGGCGACGAGGTGATCGCGCCGGTGCGCACGATCCCGCTCGCGGTCGTCCTCTCGGTGCTCTTCGTCGGCCTCGCGTACGTGCTGCTGAACCTGGGCGTCGCGGTCGCGGTGCCGGCAAAAGAGATCGCCGCATCGAGCACGATCGCCTCGCTCGTCGCCGAGCGCGCCTTCGGTGCGCCGTTCGCGATCGCGGTCACCGTTGCGGTACTGATCACTGCGTTCGGCTCGACCTACGGGCTGCTGCTCGGCGCCTCGCGCATCCCGTTCGCCGCTGCGCGTGATGGAGACTTCCTCGCTCCGTTCGCGCGGCTACACCCGAGCGGGAAGTTCCCGGCGGTCTCGCTGATCGCGATCGGTCTCCTCGCGCTCCCCGCTTCGCTGCTGCCCCTGGACGCCGTGATCAACGCGCTGACTGCCGGGATCGTGATCGTGCAAGGTGCTGGGCAGGTCGTCGCGCTGGCGCTCGCGCGGCGCACAGGCAGTGCACCGTTCCGCATCCCGTTCTATCCGTTGCCGCCGTTGATCGCTCTCGCCGGCTGGCTATACCTGTTCGTTTCGACCGGCAAGGTCGCGATCGGTTTCGGGCTCGGCACGCTTGCCGTCGGTGCCGCCGTATATCTGGTACGCGCGCGGATCACGCGAATTTGGCCGTTCAGCGGCGCAACGGTAGCGTCGTTGCTCGCGCTGGTATTCTTCGGAACACCCGCGAGCGCGGCGCCGGCAGGCGCGACGCCGGCTTTCGGTCATGCGACGATTGCCCAGCGTGCCGGTGACCCGACGCTCACGCTGGACGGAAAGCCGTTCTTCTTCTGGGGCGCCGCCTTTTTCTACGAACGGCTCCCCCGCTCCGAATGGCGCGCGTCGATGCTCGAGCTGAAAAAGCTCGGGGCCAACACGCTCGACCTATACGTGCCGTGGAATTGGCACGAGCTCGCCGACGGCGACTTCGATTTCGAGGGCCGGACGAGCCCGCGGCGCGATCTGCGCGAAGTCCTGCGGCTGGGCCGCGAGCTCGGCTTCGCCTTCGTCGTCCGCCCAGGCCCAGTGGTCCGAAACGAGTGGCGGAACGGCGGGTATCCCGCGTGGCTGCTGCAGCGACCCGAATACGGCATGCCGCTGCACGACGTGCTCGAAGGACGCTATCCGGCGACGGCCACGCTCCAGAACGCGCGCAGTGACGATGCCGCCGCCGAGTGGATGCGCAACGCGACGCACCTGCGCTACACGTCGCGCTGGCTGCATCGCGCACTGGAAGAGTTTCGACCGGTCGCCGATCGGGTGCTCGCCGTTCAGCTCGACGACGACCAGGCCGCGTACGCCGACAATCAAACGTTCCCCGCACCGAATCTCGAGCGGTATCTGCGCTGGCTCGACGCGCAGGTTCGCGACGTCGTCGGACCACGTACGCCGACGTTCATCAACACGTACGCGATGCGTGTCCCGGCCTCGTCGCCGGTCTGGACGATGGGGAACTGGTATCAGAGCGACGCGTACGCGATCGGTGAGCACGACCGCGTCGCATTGGACGTCGCGACCGCGACGCTGCGGACCAATCGCCGCGGCCCGTTGGCGACGAGCGAGTTTCAGGCCGGCTGGCTCGCGCAGCCGGAGGACCCGCAGCCGCGTCCGGCGGACCCGCAGAACACAGAGCTTGCGCTCTACGAGCTGCTGGCCTGGGGCGCGCACGGTATCGTCGACTTCCCGATGCAGGACACGCTCGCCCCGTTCGGCTGGGAGGCGCCGTTTTCGAACGCACTCTACGCATGGGACGCCGCGCTGCGCTACCCGTGGCATCCCGCGTTGAGCCTTTTCACCCCAGACGAGCGCACAGTGCCGTCGTCGCTTTGGGGCCCTCGCCTCTTCGCCACGCAAGGCTTCGGAGGGACGATCCGCACGTTCGGACCATTGTTTGCCGAGTCGCGGCGGCTCGCCGATGTCGCCGTCGCCTATTCGGCCTCGGCGTATCCCGGCGACGCGGCCCGTTCCGGTCCTGCCCTTGCGCGTTTTCGCGAGCACGTTCGCGAGTGCAACGCGCAAGGGACGCCATGCGAGATCATCGACTTGAGGTACGCGACCGCGGAGACGCTCCGCGGTATTCGAACGCTGGTGCTGGACGACGACGCCACGCGTCACGCGCGAGCGGCGCTGCTCCGGTCTTTCGCCGCCCGCGGCGGATCGGTGAGCGCGCGCGTCCCGGCCGAGCATCTGCCGGGGACCATCCTGAGCGGTCCCGGCGGCACGCTCCTGGTCGCCGTCAACTGGAGCGACAAGCCGCTCCACGTGGACGCATCACATCGCGATATCGTCGGCCGGCACGTCGACATCCCGCCGTTCGATGTGTTGCAGCGCAGCGGGCGCGTCGTCGCGATCGACGTGCACCTATCGATGCTCGACCCACGGTATCCTAAGGATGCTCGGATCTCGACGAACTGTTATCTTTCGTCCGATGCCGGCGGCGTTTGGGTCTCGGCGGCATACGGAGGTCCCTGTGAGATAGCCGGTGCGATCGGCGGGCGGCTCTTCGCGCAGCCGGTGCAGCACGGCGATCGCCTCCGGATCTTGGCCAGCGGAGCGCTGCGCGACGAAACGCAGCCGCCCAGCTTCCACAACGACGTCATCGACGACGAAGGCGGCTTCGACAACGTCAACCTGTCGCGATCGACGAACGTGACGCTGATGGGGATGCACGCGCCGGGAGCGTCGTCCGAGACCTATCGCGCGGACGCATTCGCCGACGGCTCCAGCGCCGTCGTCCTGCAGAATACGTTCGCTCGCGCGGTCATCGTGCCAGACGGCGGCGCTCGCATCCCCGTTTTCGGGCTCCTCGCCGCGCCCGCAGAGCGCAGCGCGTATGCGCCGCCGAGCATGGAGAACGTCTTCGACGCGACCGGAGGGCTGCGCGACGACGTCCTTCTTCAGCCGCCGGCGTCGGCGACCGACCGTATCGCCAAATACACCCACTCCTATCCGGCCGGCACGTTCAACCGACGGTACGCCGTGTGCGACGCGGCGGGCGGCAGTGTGCGCCTCGTCGCCGACGTCCCGGACGTCGTCCCCGCCGGCGCGCGATTCGAGCGCGTCGTGTCGCTGCAGCCTGGATCGGCGCGATTGATTGTCGACGAGCACGTCTTGTTCGGGAGCGGAGCAGGTGCGGACCGGCAACGCGGCGTCGTGCTGTCGGCGCTTAGCACCAGACCGAACCTCGACGGCAAGCCGACCAGAATCCCCTATACCGCCTCGGAGTCGATTCAGGGAGCCCAGACGCTTGAGGCTCCACGCGGGATGTTCATGCTCTCGGGCTACGCGAACGCTTGGAATGTCGTCGCGGTATCATGGCGACCGGGCGATGTCGAGTCGGCCGGCTGGGAACCGCACCGTTCGAACGGGGCGCTGCGCTTGGTCCTCGCCCCCGGCTGGCGGCGCGTTACCTACGCCGTCGCGCGCATGCACACCCGGCCCGAGGCGCAAGCGTTCGTCGAGGCGGAGCGGGCGTGGGTTGCCGCGAATCGACCTCCGTCCAGCGAGAACGGGGAAGTGGCGAAATGGTATACGCAGTCGCCTCAAAAGCGACCGAGTGAGAGCTCATGTGGGTTCGAGTCCCACCTTCCCCAATGAACGACATCACTGAGTTCCAGCGCGAGT
>Ga0208078_1000217_pt1 | contig 15389 bp, 10 predicted proteins | sample NGESurdeep072012_3_FD_184468 | JGI IMG/M metagenome (GOLD analysis project Ga0208078, IMG submission 184468) | Arctic peat soil microbial communities from Barrow, Alaska - NGEE Surface sample 53-2 deep-072012 (SPAdes) | ecosystem: Environmental > Terrestrial > Soil > Wetlands > Peat ...
TTTCCGTACAACTGCTTTGCGCGGAGGAGAGCGTCCGCGGGATCGACGTCGCCCGAGATGCTCAGGATCGTGTTGCCGGGCCGGTAGAAGTTGCGATAGAAGCCGTTCATCAGGTCACGCGTGAAAGCGCGAAGGCCCGGCTCCCTCCCGATCCGCCAGCGTCTCATGCGGTGCGCATCATGAAGCAGCTCGAACAGCGTCTCGGTGGCGACGGCGGATGGATTGTCGGACTTCCGCTTCGCCTCCTGGATGATGACTTCCATCTCCTTCACGAGCTCTCCGGCGTTGATGACCGAATTGGCGTACGCGTCAGCCTGAATCTCGAGCCCCTTCGCGAATCCGGACGACGGAAGCACCGTGTAGTATGCCGTGGTGTCGTAGATGGTCTGGGCGTTCAGATATCCACCGCTCGCCTTGGTCTCCTTGGCGATATCGCCTACGCCACGCTTTCCGGTGCCCTTGAAGTACATGTGCTCGAGGGCGTGGGAGAGGCCGTTCTCCTCGTCGGTCTCGTCGAAGTACCCGGCTTTGACGTGGGTCACGATCGCGACGACGGGCGCGGACCGGTCCTCTTGAACAAGGACGGTCAGGCCATTGGGGAGGACGGTGCGGTGAATGCTCGTTGGATCCATTACAAAGACTGAGTGCGGGGTTAAAAAAGACAACGAACTGAACAGGCGGGAGGCGTCAGTAGCATAGCTGCCAGGCGACTAGTTCACGACGCCGGGACTTATCTCTGTGGCGTAATGGGGGAAAGCACGCGCTTTTCCTCTCAGTCCGCTGGGATAAGTCCCGGCGTAGTGAACCAAACAACTCGCAACTTACCTACTGGCGCCTCTCGCCTGTTCTGTTGCATTTCGAAGCCGGCAGCGATTGAGTAATCAGTCTGCGAGAGATCCCCACCGTAGAAGGGCAAGCCCCAGCACGAAAAAGAGTGCGCCATAGCCGAGTAGCCAGAGAACATCGGTCGCGTGCGCCGTTCCAGTGCCGATTAATGAGTTTGCCACTTCATCGAGTTTATGCACGGGCGGCAGCAGCTCTACCGCTTTGCTGCGCCAGTCGCCCTTGGGGCCGTAGAGGCCGCGCAGAATTCGCGAGCCCAGCCACACCACCGCGAGCGATACCCAATCGAAGCGCGTCGCGGCCGAGACGAAAAATCCGATTCCGCCCATCGCGATATAGATGAGCGCCGTGTAGAGAAGAAAATTGACGATGCTGAAGATCGGCAGGATCGTGTGCATCAGGCTGGAGAGCACGAGCATCGACAGGACGACGCCAATCAAGCCGACGAAGAAAGCCTGCGCGTAGTAGAGAACCGGATTCACGGGCTTGGAGAATAGAAACCGGTAGTAGCCCAGCTTGCGGTCGCTGGAGATGATGCCGTTGAGCGCGATGAGAACCGACAGCGACACGAGCGTGCTTGCACCCTGAAGCATGAGAGGCCAAATGGGCGAGGCCCGACTCATTTGCGATCCCATTGCGCCCCGAAGCGGCGCGATCAACGCGTAGCCCCACAGAAAGCTGATAATGAGAATCGCAACTGCGCGCTCGAACACAAAATCGCGGAACTGCCAGAGCGAGTATCTCGCCAGGCTGCTAACGCGGCTCACTGCGACTCTCCCACCGCTTCCCTGAATTGCTGCTCCAGCATCGATCTTTCGGGGACGACGCTCGCGATGAGCGCGCCCCTGCTTATCAGATCGGCGAGAGCGGTATTGAGGTCCTTGATGCTGCGCACCGTCACGTCGTATTCGCCGCGGCCCGCATCTTCCGCCTGGGGAAATACGGCGCGAATGAGCTCGTGCCCGCTGGCGAGAGTCACTCTGAATCGTGTCCCCGCCAGCGGAGCTGTGTTCTCGTACCCGGTGCTCACCACGCGCTGAAGACGCCCGCGATCGATGATCGCGACGCGATCCGCCAGGCGCTGAAGCTCGTCGAGATTGTGCGAGGCGATGAGTATCGTGCGGTCGGGGCGCCGCAGCTCCTCGACGATGTCCCTGAAGCGCTGCGTCCACACCGGGTCCAGGCCGTGTGTCGGCTCGTCGAGAACGAGGATCTGCTCGTCGCGGAGAAGCGCCTGCGCCAGGCCCAGGCGCTGGAGGTTCCCCTTCGATAGTGCCTTCACCTTCTTGTCGCGGTGCTCATCGAGACCGAGCAGGTCGATGACGTAGCCAACCCGTTGCCGAATCTCCGAGCGGGAGATTCCCGCCAGCGTCGCGAAGCGCACCAGCGCGGTCTCGGCGCGCCATTTCGGGTTGATGGCGATCAGCTCCGAGAGGTATCCGATTCCGTTTCGCTCGACGTACTGTCGCGCGGGCAATCCGTTGATCTCGACGGCCCCGGCCGTTGGACGCAGGTAGCCGAGCATCATCGCGATGAGCGTGGTCTTGCCCGCGCCATTCGGCCCAGCGATGCCGAGTATCTCGCCATCGACGACCGTCAACGAAAACTCCTCGACCGCTTTAACTGAGTTGCCGAGGAGTGATTTGTAAATCTTCCCGACGTTCCTGAATTCGATCACAAGGGCGGCGGTGCGGTAGTAGGCGTCGTCGGTTGCAGGCAAGCCTGCCATGGGCCGGTGCCGGCACCGCTGATCCACTTTGTTCCTTCCGGTACGCGATTGAGCCGCATCATCGCGCAGCCGAGGTATCCCTGCGAGCGGAGATCCTTGGGATCGGCAGTCACCGCTCGCCATAAGAATCGGCGGGCGAGATCGTACTGGCGGCTCGCGAAGAGCACGAGTCCCATCTCGCGCAACGCGACCGCGTTCTTCGGATCCAGGCGTAGAGCAGTGTCGAGCTGCGCCCGGGCAGTGGCGAGGTCGCCCTCCCCACGCGCGAGTCTGGCGAGGAAGATGTGGGGCGTCGGCGCCGCGGGGTCGTCGTTTACCGCCTTGGCGAAAATACCGCGCGCTACTTCACGCTGGCCATTCTGCATAGCGTCGATGCCGGCGGTCAATCCGCCGCCGCTCGTGCCGCGGCCGAAAAAGAAATATCCCCCGCCCGCGAGGAGCACGATGACCACGATCCCGATCCACACCGGCATCGGCAACCATGGAAACCCTCGGCCGCCCGAGTCCGCCGCAGCCAGCGCATGCTGGACCATAGTGCGCCCAATCCCGCCGCTTGCACCTCCGCTGGTACTACCGCCTCTGCCAGTACTACCGCCTTTGCCAGTGCTCCCGCCTCCACCTGTCGGTGCCTCTGAGGAGGAGGAGAAGGAGCCCGGCATTTCTATCGTGGGAGGCCCAGCCATGCTGCGGGCCGCGTAGGCTGGTGGCTGTCGGTAGCCGCCACCCGCGGACGGTGGTGCGTATGGTGACGCCGGCTGGGGTGGTGGCGGCGGTTTCGATGGCTGCGCCGGACGCGAATGACGCGGAGTGTAAGCAACCGGAGATGGACTCGCCGGCGCCGCGGCTTTCACCGGCGCAGAGCCCGTGAGCCCCGACTCGAGCGCCTTGAATCCATCGACCGCGGAGTCCCCGTCGGCCTGCGTCGGTTTGTAGCTGGTGCGATTGGCGCGGTCGCGTGCGGCGAGAAACTCCAGCAGCGAGTGCGCCTGGTCGATCGTGATCACCTCGGCCTGACGCGCTGCGCGAACAAGCTGTTGTCCGGCGAGCGAGGAATTGCCGACGAGCGTCTGGAGCGCGCTTTCGGCGCCCGCCCAGAGATCGATGATATCGGCGGCAAGATCTTCTGCCGTGCGTGGTTTTTCGAAGTGACTGAGAACGGGGCGAACCCCATTCAATGCTGCAAGCGCCGCCTGCGAGTTCTGTGGACTCATCTCAGGATGCGCAAAAGCCCTGCATCCGCGCTACGTCGAATGAAGCTCTCCGCATCCTGCTCCGGTTTTGGCGTCTCCTTGAGGCACTTGGCATCGCGCATCTTTTCCACGATCTCCTCCCATGTGCCTTCGAACGTGTTGCCATTTTCGAGGGTGATGCTGTGGGATTCGGGCGTCGACTTGACGTCGGCGAAGCTGGAAAGGAGCGCGCCGAACAGCTCGAGCTGTCCCTTCGCCTCGGTCTGAGCCGCGTCGATGAACTTCGCCTCGATCTCCGCCAGCATCTCGTCGATGTCGTCGAGGTCGCCCGCCAGATCGCGCAGCCTGTCCTCCCACGGACGCAGCTCCGGATCGTTGTCGCGCAGGCGATAGATCATCTTCTTCAGCTCGATCAGTCTCCAGATGCCCAGCTCGTCCCAGTGGTCCTCGGGTGTCGAGCGGTCGAGATGATAGAGCGCAGCCTCGTAGTCGCCGCGATCGTAAAAAATGTTGCCGAGGTAGATCCGCGCTTCGGTGTGGTCGGGATCCATCTGCAGGGCACGACGGAGCGTCGAAATCGCCGTCTCGTCATTGCCCAGCCTGTGCTCGGCGTAGCCGATGCAGGACACGGCCTCCGCCGCATCGGGCGTCTGCTGCGCCGCGATCTCGAAGAACTGCTTGGATTCATCGATCAGACCCTCGCGGAAAAGCGCGCGGCCGATCTGGAGCATCAGCTCGACATCATCCTGGTATCCTAATTCCAAGGTATGGCGGAAGCTCTTGAGCGCAAAATCCTGCTGGCCGAACTTCAGGAGGGTCTCGCCTAGCCCGGCGAGCGCGTCCTCGTGGTCCGGATCGAGAACGAGCGCTTCCTCGAAGCTGCGTCGCGCCCACGCATAGTCCTCGCGGGCGTGGTGGGCATAGCCAACCCCAATATGGAGCTCCACCGAATTCGGATAGAGACCGAGTCCTTCTCGAAGTACGTCCAGAGCTTCGTCATACTGTCCTTCGTTGTACAGTTGATGCGCTCTCTCGTCGTACTCTTCAGAACTCAAAAAAGGTGTTGGCATGACTACGCACCCTCCGAGGAGTCGAGTATAGGTCTATTGTACTCTTTAGACACTGCATTGTTCAAGGTAGTAACATCCAAGGCAGAACGGCTCAGGTGACGACCGCGATTTTTTCCGAGAAGCGTTGCCAGCTCCCGGTCTCGAGAGCTTTGTCGATCTCCGAAACGGCTTCGTCCAGCTCGTCCTCCCTGGTAAAGAAGTGAGGGGCAATCCTGATACCAGCACCTACGCGGTAGTCCACGAGAACGTTTTGCGACAGCAGGTGCTGCGTGACCTCGTACCCGTGGGGAACATCGAGGGCAACGGTTCCACCGCGACGCGCGGGGTCGCGAGGCGCATTCACGGTATAGCCGCGGGCGTCGGCGAGCTCGATCAACCGTGAGGTGAGGCGAACGCTCTTTTCCCTGATGGCCGCGACTCCGGCGCGACGCAGAATCTTTGGCCCCTCCGCCGCGGCGTAAAGCGCCGGAATCACCGGTGTTCCGTTCAGCCAGCGGAAGGCGCCGGTCGTGTACTCCATGGAATCTTCGAAGGCGAACGGCCGCGAGTGCGCCTGCCAGCCGGTCAATGCTGGCTTGAGCTGATCGCGGACAGTCGGGCTCACGTAAAGGAAGCACGCGCCGGGTCCGCCGCAGAGCCACTTGAGCGCGCCACCAGTAAGAAAATCGGGCTTGCTCCGTTTCACGTCAACCGGCACGATCCCGACGGCGTGAAAGGAATCGAGCGAGACAAGCGCGCCGACCTCGTGCGCGCGAGCGCAAATCGCGTCCGCATCCATGAGGTACGCGCTCCGAAACAACACGTGCGAGACTGCCACGAGGCGAGTGCGTCCGTCGATCGCGGCCAACAACCTGTCGCGATCAATCGTCAGTCCGTCGTCAGACCTCACGACCACGACGCGGGCGCCTAGCCGCTGCGCCATTTCGGAGTACGCGTAGCGGACGGATGGGAAGTCGAGCTCGGTCATCACGACCGTATCGCGCTCTTTCGAGAAGTCGATGGACGACAGCACGGCGGTTTGCGCGATGGTAGCGTTGGGCATCATCACGATCTCGCCGTCATCGGCGTTAATGAGGGGCGCGATCTCGTTTCCGACTTCGACGGGAAGCTCCCACCAGCCGCGGTTCCACGCCTTTACCCCGAGGCCGCCCCAGTCACGCGCGTACTCGGCCAGTTTCTCGGGGACCGTGCGGGGCATCGGCCCGAGAGAATTGGAGACGAGGTACGTCGTCTTCTCGAGGATCGGAAACTCCTCACGGAAGGCGAGCAAAGGGTCCGGCCGCTGACCCTGGGTCGATTTCATTTTTAAACTCGGTTGTCCCGGCTCACTGACCCTTTCGAGAAGCGTCGCGCATCGCGCGGAATTCCGCGTCGGAGTTCCAGGTGGGAATAGTGCGCGTGTTGCCGAGGGCGACGCCAAACCGATAGACGATGTCGGCCAGCTGCGTGGCGCCGCTCAGATCAAAATTGGGCCGATACTCGTCGGACGGCTGATGGTAGCGGTGGGCGGTGTAGTCATCCGATTGCGCGAGACCCCATTCCGCCGGATGGCCTACGATGTCGTCGCCCCCTCCGATGGAGACCGAAGGAATTCCGGCCTTGGCGAAGGAAAAGTGGTCGGAACGATAGAAGTGTCCCTGCTCCGGATGGGCGTCGGGCGAGATGCGAATGCCTTCGGACTTCACCAGCTGTGCGAGTGTCGGTCCGAGCGAGCTCTTGTTGTCACCCGCGACGGTGAGATTCCGTACGCGACCAAAGAGCGGGACTATGTCCATGTTGAGAGCCGCGATGATCTTCGAAGCGGGCACGGTGGGATGCTCGCCGAAGTAGGCAGAGCCGAGGAGGCCGGATTCTTCAGCTGTGACGAAGATGAAGAGCTGTGACCGCCGCGTCTTCACTCCTTCGGCCGCGGCGTGCGCGATTGCGAGGATCGACGCGACACCAGATGCGTTATCGGCCGCGCCATTATAGATAGAATCGCCATTTACCACGGGCCCAATTCCCAGGTGATCCCAGTGGGCGCTGTAGGCGACGTACTCGTCACGGACCACTGGGTCTATTCCACGCACCAGTCCGACGACGTTGTTCGACGACATGTGCTGGACGCTGTTGCGCATCGAGGCGTCGATAATGATTCCGGTTGGAACCGGGCGGAAATCGCGGGACTCGGCGCGTTTGCGCAGATCGGCCATGTTGAGACCGGCCTGCGAAAGAATTACCGTCGCGGCGCTGTCGGTGATCCAGCCGCACACCGCGATCGGAGGCGGCGCCGCCGCAGCGCGCGGGAGGAGGCGGTGCTCGACTGAATTGGAGCCGACGACCACTTGCCACGGATAGCCGGCACGCTCGGTGGTGTGCACGATCAGCATTCCCGCCGCGCCCCGGCGCTCGGCTTCCTCGAACTTGTATGTCCAGCGTCCGTAGTAGGTCATCGCCTTCGCGCCGAAGAGATTCGGCTCGGCGGCGGTCGCAGGCGGATCGTTCACCAGGACGAGAAGAATCTTTCCGCGGACGTCTGTGCCCTTGAAGTCGTCCCACTTGTACTCTGGCGCGGTGGCGCCGTAGCCGACGAACACGAGCTCTCCGTGCGCGCTGCTGGCATCGGTAGCTGAGCCTGGCCAGACGACAACGTCATCGGTGAAACGGAGATTGGCGTTGGCCTTGCCAGATGCTGTGACTTTGATGGTACTCGGATCCGCTTTTACGACATCGATCGGAACGCGTTGGAAGTACGAGCTGTCTCCAACGCCGGGCTTTACGCCGAACCCCTGGAGCTGGGTCGCGATGTATTCTTCGGCGATTCGTCCGCCGCGCGTAGCCGGTGCCCGGCCCTCGAGAAGGTCGGACGAGAGAAAGCGGAGGTGTGCGTCGATTTCCTGGGCAGTGATGCGGCTGGGTTCGCGGTCCGTTTGCGCACTCGCCATCGAGGCCGAGACAATAGTGAGGAGGGTGGCCGTGAGCAGAACAGTGGAACGAATCATCGATTTACTCAGTGGGTGTGATGGACGTCACTACATTATAGCTTCCCACACCCAACGTTAGCATGGCCCGCCAGACACCACGAAGCGTGAAACGAGCAACTCCCTCCAAGCCACGACGCAAGGCGCGCAAGATAGCCCTTGTCCTCGGCGGCGGCGGGCTCAAGGGATTCGCGCACATCGGTGTCTTTCGCGCGCTCGAGGAACTGGGGATCGAGCCGACCGTGGTCGCGGGCACGAGCATCGGCGCGCTGATCGGAGCGGCGTATGCCCGTGGGATGCCGGTGTCGGAGATGGCTGATCGCGCCCGCGCACTCAAACGACGCGATCTGTTCCGTCTCAACCGGATGGGGATGATCCTGGAGCGGCAGCACTCGCCCGCGATCTACCTCGAGGAGCCACTCAGAAACATCGCGAAATTGATTGCGACCGAGAAGAGGTTCGATCAGCTGAAAAGGACGCTCCTCGTCAACACCGTCGACATCCAGCGCGGCTCACAGATCGTGTGGGGATTGCCGGGCTTGCGCGACGCGAGCGTCGCGGATGCTGTCTATGCGTCGTGCGCGCTGCCGGGGTTTTATCCTCCCGGCGCGATCGGTGGGAGGATGTGCGTCGATGGCGGTGTGCTCGACAACCTTCCCGTGTCGATCGCTGGCCGGGGAATGGATGCCGTGATCGCGGTAGACACAGGGTCGAGCGACCTCGAGCCGGAGAACGACATCGCGACTGCCGGGTTCGCCTCCATCTATGTCCGCGCGGCGACGACGATGATGCACGCGCTCCAGCTGGCGCCATTCGCCACGTGGACGCGCCCTCCGATGATTCTGATCAGGCCCAAGGTCAATCACATCGGCTGGTTCAGCTTCTCGCACACCGACGAATTGCTCGAAGCGGGCTACGCGGCGGCGATGGAGGCGTGCAAGCACTATGAGGAGTGCATCACCTGGGGTCTCGGCGTCTTTCCCCGGAGGCCGATGCAGATCGCGGTCGACCGCGAGAAGTGCATCGGGTGCACCCTCTGCACCGCGCTCGCGCCCGACGTGATGGCGATGGACGCGCACGGGAAAGCATACCCGCTCACGCCGGTCGTGGAGTGGTCACCGGCGGATGGCGACTTCGTGCACCACTGCCCCACGTACGCGATCGAAGCGACGCGCCTCGAGATGGGTGGAACCCACGAGGACAAGACGACCGTCGATCCTACCAGCGAGCCGACGACCAAAGCTGGCTAGGCGCGGGACGACTGATAACTGCAACTGAGTCAATGTTCAGTTAATTGTTCCCTTGTATTAGATTCAGTTCAGCCTGCCGAGTCTCGAGAGACGAGCGGCAGTGGCTCCGCGCCTACGGCCAGCGCACTGACGCGGCCAAGTTCGGAAAAAATCAAAATGACACACCCGAATTCTTTCGGTAGCCGATCAACGCTGGACGTTGCGGGTCGGCAGTACACGATCTTTCGGCTGGATTCCCTGTCCAAGCTCGCGGACGGGAACGCAGGCAGACTCCCCGTCAGCCTCAAGATCCTCCTCGAAAACCTGCTCAGAAACGAAGACGGCAAGTTCGTCAAGCCCGACGACGTGCGCGCCCTCGCGACCTGGGACATGAAGGGGAAAGTCGAAAAAGAGATCGCCTTCCGCACCGCGCGAGTGCTGCTCCAGGATTTCACCGGAGTTCCTGCCGTCGTCGATCTCGCCGCGATGCGCGACGCACTCGCGCGGCTCGGCGGCGACGCGCGACTGATCAACCCGCTGCAACCGGTGGACCTCGTCATCGACCACTCGGTGCAGGTGGACGAGTATGGAACCGAGGCGGCGCTTCTTATCAATGCCGACTTCGAGTTCGCCCGCAATCAGGAGCGCTACGCGTTCCTCCGTTGGGGACAGAAGGCACTGCACAACTTTCGCGTCGTTCCGCCCGACACCGGGATCGTCCACCAGATCAATCTCGAGTATCTGGCGCAGGGAGTTTTCACGGAGGTCGTGGGCAAGGTGACGTATGCGTACCCCGACTCGCTGGTCGGCACCGATTCCCACACCACCATGATCAACGGACTCGGTGTACTCGGCTGGGGCGTCGGCGGAATCGAAGCCGAGGCGGCAATGCTCGGACAGCCGGTATCGATGCTCATTCCGGAGGTCGTCGGATTCAAGATGCACGGCCGCTTGCAACCTGGTGCCACTGCGACTGATCTCGTGTTGACCGTGACGGAAATGCTCCGCAAGAAAAAGGTCGTCGGCAAATTCGTGGAATTTTATGGCGCAGGATTGTCGAGCCTTTCGCTGGCCGACCGCGCGACAATCGGCAACATGGCGCCTGAGTACGGTGCGACGATGGGATTCTTTCCGATCGACGCCGAGACGATCAACTATCTGAGATTCACGGGGCGGGACGAGGCGCAGGTACAGCTCGTCGAAGCGTACGCCAAGGCGCAGGGCATCTTCCGCACCGACGAGACTCCGGATCCGCTGTTCAGCGACACCATTGAGCTGGATCTTTCAACCGTTGAACCGAGCCTCGCCGGCCCGAAGCGTCCGCAGGACAGGGTGCCGCTCAAGCTCTCGAAGAAGATGTTCCGCGAAGCGTTGTCCGCCGACCTCGAACGAACCGGAACGGTGGCGGCAGTTGCTGCTGCTAAGCAGGCGATGTCGGTCGCGGCGTCGCCGTCCGTGGTCGCCACCGATCTGGACGAGCAAGCAGGTGAGAATTCGAGCGTGCCGGTCGAGATGAACGGCGAGAAGTTCTCGATTCGCCATGGCTCGGTCGTGATCGCCGCGATCACGAGCTGCACCAACACGTCCAATCCGAGCGTGATGCTGGCGGCTGGATTGCTCGCGAGGAACGCAGTCGAGAAAGGCCTGATGACTAAGCCGTGGGTTAAGACAAGCCTCGCCCCCGGTTCGAAGGTGGTGACAGACTATTTCCGAAAGGCGGGAGTGATGGACGCGTTGCAGCGGCTTCGCTTCAACGTCGTCGGATTCGGATGCACGACGTGCATCGGGAACTCCGGTCCCCTCCCCCAGCCGGTCGCGGACGCCGTCGAAGCCAACAAGCTCGTTGTGGCCGCCGTGTTGTCGGGCAACCGAAATTTCGAAGGGCGCATAAATCCACTCACGCGATTCAACTATCTGGCGTCGCCACCGCTCGTCGTCGCCTACGCGCTCGCCGGAAGGATGGACATCGACTTCGCCACTGAGCCGATCGGTGTCGGCAAGAGCGGGCCTGTTTTCCTGCGCGACATCTGGCCCGCGCCCAAGGAAGTCGAAGAGGAGATACTGCGCTCGGTGAAGGCCGAGATGTTCAAGGCGCAGTACTCGAACGTCTTCCACGGCGATGACAACTGGAGAAGTCTGCCGGTACCGGAGGGCGATCTGTACGCGTGGGATCCTGACTCGACGTATGTGAAAAACCCTCCTTTCTTCGATGGGATGACGCTCACGCCACCAGGCATCCGGCCGATCAGCGGCGCGCGGGTGCTCGGGATGTTCGGCGATTCGATCACGACCGATCACATCTCGCCCGCGGGCTCGATTCCCGCTGCGAGTCCGGCAGGCAAGTGGCTGATCGAGCACGGCGTGAAGACCGCCGACTTCAACTCGTACGGAGCCCGCAGAGGAAATCACGAGGTGATGATGCGAGGCACGTTCGCCAACATCCGCCTCCGCAACGAGCTCGCGCCCGGAACCGAGGGAGGCTGGGCCACGCGCGTCCCGGGTGAGAAGCCAGTCTCGATTTATGATGCGGCCATGGAGTACCAGAAAATCGGAACTCCGCTCGTGATTATCGCTGGCAAGGAGTATGGCACCGGATCGTCGCGCGACTGGGCGGCCAAGGGGACGCTGCTACTCGGTGTTCGCGCCGTGATCGCCGAGTCGTTCGAGCGGATCCACCGCTCGAATCTCGTGGGCATGGGAGTGCTGCCGCTCGAGTTCGTGAACGGAGAGACGCGACAGACTCATGGCCTTACGGGATTCGAGACGTACGCGATCGAAGGGTTATCCGAGCAGATGAAGCCTCGCCAGGTAGTTACCGTTCGCGTGCTTGGCGCCGATGGCAAGGGCAAGACCTTGCAAGCCGTCGCGAGAATCGATACTCCGGAAGAAATGAGCTATTACCGGCATGGCGGCATCTTGCCGTACGTGCTCAGGCAGCTCATTGGGAAAGCGCCGGTGTAGTTTGGGGGACTACAACTCAAGACTAGGTGGGGACGCCACCCCGTATCAAGATCACTCGATCAGAAGATGAACATGGCGATTGCGGCTCCGAACATCGCGGCGGTTGTCAGCCATACCACACATCGCCCTAGAAGCGAGCTTGGTTGATTCTGCATTAGTTTGCGATCGGAAGCGGTGATAACGATCCCAAGGAGCAGGAAAGGCGCGAGGAGGCCATTGAGTATAGCAGTCCAATAGAGAGCCTTCACCGGATTCACGTTTGCGAAGTCGAGTCCGACGCCAATCAGGACTGAGATCATCACTACTACATAGAAGGCTGGTGCCCTCCCGAATCGCTCGTCGATCCCTTCATGCCAGCCGAAGGTCTCGGCGAATGCGTAGGCGGCTGAGCCGGCAAGTGTTGGAATCGCCAGAGCCCCAGTGCCGACTACTCCCATCGTGTAGAGCAGAGTTGCGAGATTGCCGGCGAGAGGTCGCAACGCAGCGGCAATTTCGCCACTGGTGCTGACCTGGGTAATGCCGGCGCGGTGCAGTGTGAGAGCCGTCGTCAGGATAATGAAGAACATTGCGACGTTGGAGAAGAACGTGCCCGCCCCGACGTCCCATTTGCGGGCCCTGATCTCTCCCGCAGTTGCGCCCCTTCGGGCGACAATGGTGTGGCGGCCCATCGCTTTTTCTTCTTCGACCTCCTGCGACGCCTGCCAGAAAAAGAGATATGGGCTGATCGTAGTCCCCAGAATGGCGACGACCATGGCCCATGCTCCAGGCTTGCGAGGCATGCTCGGAATGAAGGTGTCGTGAACGACGGCACCCCAGTTCGGTCCTACGATGAGCGCCGCCACAACATAGGCAAACAGAACCAGCGCCAGCCATTTCAGAACGTTCGCGATCACCAGGTAGCGGAGCCGCACGGTCGCCCAGGCGATCAGCACACCGAATACAACTACCCATACGTGTGAGGTCACATGAGTGAGAAGCTCCGCCGCGTCCGCCATGCCGGACAGGTCGGATCCAATGTTGATGGTGTTTGCCAAGAACAGAGCACCGCATGCAACTACGAGAACCGGCTGTGAAAATTTTTGTCGTAGCGCGCTCATCAGGCCACGGCCGGTCACCATACCGATCCGCGCGCACATTGTCTGAACGGCCGCCATCAGCGGCCAGGTGACAAGAGCCGTCCAGAGAAGGCTCGTGCCGAACTGTGCGCCGGCAGCGGAGTAAGTGGCGATGCCGGACGGATCGTCATCCGCGGCACCGGTGATTACACCCGGCCCGAGCGCCTGCCAGAAGCGGCGGAAGGCGTGGGGTGCAGGTATGCGTCGCGACATCATCGATGTCTTTCGCGGGTCACGGTCACTTTTGGTATTCTCTGCGCGAATCCTGGCGGTTAGTGATGCGGGGGTGCTTGAAACGAGACGATGCTTTTGACAGGCCCAGGATATTATATCCTGCTGGGATCTGGTACCCCTTTTTAGGCGGGCTATGGAATCCGGAATAAGGAGAAGCTTCAGGCTCGCGTGAGACGAATCACGGGCCGGATTGGATAGGATCTGTCGATCGTGCACTCTAGGCTGAGACCGAGTGCGGGGAGATCCTGAGGCTGATCGCGGCAGCTCGCGGCAGCTTGCGGCGCGATGAATTGCCTGATGGCGGAGCTGCTCGAGTCGGCATATTTCTCCCATTGCCGCAGTAAAAAGCAATCCTGGTAGGTCGCCAAGAGCCGATAACAAAGGAGGCGCTGATCCGAAAATTCATGATGGTTCCGCCTGGCGACGTCAATCGTCGCGAGGTGGAACGACCCGAGCGCGAATACGAGCTGACAACGGGCGATAAGCTGAAAAGCTTTGTCCGCGAGCTGGGGCCCGGACTTGTGACGGGGGCTGCGGACGACGACCCGTCTGGAATCGCTACCTATTCGCAGGCTGGCGCGGCGTTCGGGTACGCGCTCCTCTGGACGGCTCTCATAACTTTGCCGCTGATGACGGCCGTTCAGATCATGTGCGCGCGCATCGGCATTGTCACACGACAGGGACTCGCCGCCGTCCTTCGTGAGCACTATTCGCGCTGGCTGCTCTGGTTTGCCTGCGCGCTGCTATTCGTCGCCAATACCATCAACATCGCCGCCGATCTTGGAGGTATGGGAGCCGCGGCGTCCATGTTGAGCGGCCTGCCAGCCGTGTGGTTCGTCCCTGCGTTCACACTTCTGATCCTCGCGCTTTTGGTATTCGGCTCCTACGAATTCATGACGCGAGTCTTCAAGTGGCTCACACTCGTGCTATTCGCCTACGTCGTAGCGGCCTTCGTCGCGAATCCCGACTGGGACACAGTTTTTTGGGACACGATCCACCCAAGAATATTCTTCACGCATGATTACCTGCTGACCTTCGTCGCGATCCTGGGCACAACCATCTCTCCTTACCTTTTCTTCTGGCAAGCCGCGCAGAATGCGGAGCAGGAAGAGCATCTCGAGAAAAAGATCGAAGGGCGCCCGAGACGCAATCTGCGGCGAGAGCTCAGAGCATCCCACCGCGATGTCGCCGCGGGGATGTCCATCTCGAACCTGATCATGTTTTTCATCGTGCTCACGGCCGGTGCCACCCTTCACAAGGCCGGACAAACCAACATCGAGACAGCGGAACAGGCAGCGGCGGCTCTCCGTCCTCTCGCTGGCAGCTTCGCCTATCTGCTTTTCACGCTCGGGCTCGTCGGAACGGGAGTGCTCGCCGTTCCGGTACTTGCGGGCTCCGCGGCCTACGCGCTCGCCGAGGCAGGAGCATGGAACGCGGGAATGAACACAAGAGTCCACGAGGCTCGCAATTTCTACGGCGTCATTGCGATGGCGATGTTGATCGGAATGGCGCTCAACTTCGCGCACCTGAACGCCCTGAGACTCCTGTTCTGGACTGCCGTGATCAACGGGCTTCTCGCTCCACCGCTGATAGTCATTCTCCTCCTCGTCTGCAACAATCCACAAGTGATGGGAGAGCATCGGAACGGGTGGAAGCTCAATCTCTTCGGCATCCTGGCGGCGGTACTTATGACGTTCGCCGGAGTGGCGCTGGCGTTCTCGTGGTTCAGTTACTCGTGACGCCCTGAAGGAGCGACTGTGGAGACTTCCTGCGAACGCGCAATCCGTTAACCTTCCACTCATGGCTACCTTGCCCTCATTCACCGTCGGAATCATCCAGGAATCGGTCACCAACGACGTCAGGAAAAACGTCGACCGTGCCGAGGCTCGCATCCGCGAAGCGGCGGAGAAAGGGGCGCAGATCGTCTGCCTCCAGGAGCTGTTCAACGCGCCATACTTCTGCAAATCCCAGAAGCACGAGCGCTTCGATCTGGCCGAGCCGATCGACGGGCCGACGATCGCGCGCATGCAGAAGCTGGCAAAAGCGATGGAGCTGGTC
>Ga0208078_1000218_pt1 | contig 15388 bp, 13 predicted proteins | sample NGESurdeep072012_3_FD_184468 | JGI IMG/M metagenome (GOLD analysis project Ga0208078, IMG submission 184468) | Arctic peat soil microbial communities from Barrow, Alaska - NGEE Surface sample 53-2 deep-072012 (SPAdes) | ecosystem: Environmental > Terrestrial > Soil > Wetlands > Peat ...
ACGCTGCTAGCTAACGAACGTTGCAGCAGACGGTCGCGGCCAAGTCGTTAGGTTGTGAAAATGAAAGTAGAATCGCCCGCAGCTGAACTGGGGCGTTAGCCGGCCAACTCGTGGCTGGGCCGAGCATTTTATCTTTTTTTGGCCGCAAGTAGGGTTCTCCCGACTGAAGGCCATCGAGAGCGGCTTCGATTCCCTCAAGTAACCCAGGTAGTGGCGAGAAAAAAAGTCCGTGAAGAATCCCTTAATGCGGTCCAGCCGTTGGCCGACCGGTCGTAAGTAGATACGCTTCACGCTCCCAAGGTTGACGGTCGTAGGGGATCTGCTGCGCGAGCAGAAGGGCGGAGGTAGGGCTCAGAACGCCCAGATCCAGAAAGCGTGAGAGTGATCCGCCGCCCGGCACACCGCGCACGAGCGTCCGCTCAATGGGATTTGCCACGAGCTGGTTGTAGGCGTCCCACTGCAACAGGTGAACGGCTTCGTGGCTGAGAACTTCCCGGCGAAGCGCGGGCGGGGTGCCGTTCAGGAGGAAGATGACACCCATCCGAGTATAGCCCGCCTCCACGTCCGTGCGTGCAATGGGACGTGTAAACACAGGCGCCCCCGCCACTAGACTCGACCCGACGTCCAACGAGCGGCCCTCTATCAAGGCCGACGTTACAAAGGCGAAATCCATGAGGTTCACGCGCGCCCGAAACCGGTTCTGCTGGTGTGGCCGCACTTCGAACGTTACCAACCACACAGGAGCGATCAGGACCAGAGAGTCGGCTCCCGCCGAGTACGTCGCCGAAATACCGAGCGCGGAGACCTGACGGCCAATGAACCCGGACGCCGTCGAGCGACCAGCGGCGACCTGGCGACCCGCGCCCTGGATCGCCCCCCCAAGGGCACCGAGCACTATAGGGCGCATGAATTTATGCCGGCCGAACACTTGACGTGCGGCGGCGAGTATGGCACCGATGGCGGCATTAGCCGCCAGATTCGAGACGCGAGAGTTCGTGGAGACCTGCGCTGTCGCCGGCGTTGCCGCCAGTAGCATGAGGGCGAGCATAATGCAGGTGAGTCGGGGCACAACCTATCTCCTACGGGTAGCGTTTGCCTCTCACTTCAGGAGAGAGACACAGTCCATTCCAGATCAGGCGATACTCACCTAAGTAGCGGCTGTCGCTGTCGCAAGTTGCTACGAGTCACAATCGTTCGCCGCGAAGATATCTAACTTTCCACGACGCTCGGCTTCGTCGCATAACCGTTATCTGCCAAGCAGCTTTGGTGCCATACGTGGACCGTGTCCATAGGGTGCAGGAGTTCCCGGGAGATCGACCGGCGGACGACGACGATCACAGGCACGCGTTGAACCGGGAGTGGGGGAGCTCAGCGCACGCGGAAATTCGCAATCCGTTGTCGCTAGAGCAGCAGACTAAAATCGGCGGTCAGGAGTCCGCGCTGTTTACCTTGTCCGCCAATCCGGAAGAAGCCGCCGACTCGAGCTCCGATCGCAAAAAGCGGCCAGAGCTGAAACTCCGCCCCTGCGAACGTCGACTGAGAAGCCGCGCGCCACGCTTTACTATTGGTCCGCAGTAGCGTGGCGCGCGCGACGTATCCGCTGCCCAGCTCGGAGGTCATCTTCACGTACCCCACGCTTGCGCGCCACCCCCCGATTCCGGGCTCGCCGGCGACGAACGTTGTGCTATTTCTCGTGCTGCCCGGCAGCGCGACGCCGAGCACCGCCGACCATTTGAGAGGCACGCCATAGTGGATTCCCGGCATGAAGCCATTCAGGCGCTCCGCTGATGCTGCTTGAACGGGGACGTCTTGAGCGGGAACCTTGGTAGGCGGAGTTTGTGCTTCGGCGGATCCGATCGACTGGGCGAGACAGAAGATCAGTGTGAACGCATCGAGCCAGCGGGATCGAGTTTTTTTCATGAGAGCAAGTGTTCGGGTGGCGAAGGGACCTCTACTCCGCCTCAGAATCGCCAACTCGCCCGGGCACCTCTATCCGTCAAATGACGTAGGCGGGCTCCCTAGTTCGCCGCCGCGGTCCGCGCGATCCACTCATTCATCCGCTGCTCCAGCACGTCCATCGGCAGCGCGCCGGCGCCGATCAACTCGTCATGAAACGCGCTCAATGAGAACTTGGCGCCAAGTTGCTGGCGCGCCTTCTCGCGCAGCCGCAGAATCGTGAGCTGACCAACCTTGTAAGCGAGCGCCTGCGCCGGCCACGCAATGTAGCGGTCGGTCTCCGACTGAATCGTCGCTTCGTTGTTGCTCGAGTGGTCGCGGAAGAATCTCAGCACCTGATCGCGCGTCCAATGCTCGTCGCCGTGAATTCCCGTGTCGACCACCAGGCGAATCGCGCGCAGCATCTCGTCGTCAAGGCGCCCGTAGTCGTTGTAGGGATCCTGATAGAATCCGATTTCCTTCCCCAACCTTTCGGAGTAGAGCGCCCACCCTTCGACGAACGCCGTGTAGTTCGCCTGCTGGCGAAACGGGGGCAGCTCAGGAAGCTCCTGCGCGATCGAGATCTGCATGTGATGGCCAGGAATTCCTTCGTGGTACGCCGTCGACTCGTTGTTGATCGTCAGTTGATTCGCAAAGTCATAGGTGTTAACGAACACGTGGCCAGGACGAGTGCCGTCGGGCGTGCCCTGATTGTACGAAGTCGAGGCTTCCTTCTCACGGAACGGCTCGATCGGCATCACCTCGAGCTTGGCCTTCGGTAATCTTCCGAACAGCGTCGGCAGCTTCAACGTCATCTGATCTACATAGTGCCGGTACTCGTCGAGTATCTGCTCCCGCGATTTCGGGTGGAGCGCGGGAATCTTCGGAATCGAATCGCGGAGCGCCTTCACTGTTGGGAAGCCAAGCTTCTTCGCGATCACGAGCTGGTCGGCTTCGATGCGCGCGACTTCACGCAGACCCAGCGTGTGGATCTCGTCCGGCGTCATGTTCGTCGTCGTGGACCGGCGCACGGCGAACGCATAACGCGCCGAGCCGTTCGGGAGGGACCACGTTCCGATTTCGGTGCGCCCGTGCGGCGCGTAGTCGTCGCGGACGAACGCTGTGAACCTGACATAGGCCGGGAGAACGCTATCGCGAAGCGCCGAGAGAACTCCGTTGCGGAGACGCTGCTGATCGGCGGCGGAGAATTCCTTGGGGAACTTCGTCGTCGGAATGGCGAACGGAGAATCCTCCGGCTTTTGAGTCGCGAGATCGTTCGCCTGCTTCGCCACCTGCACCAACAGAATCTTCGGCGGCATCAGACCTTGGCCCATGCCCTTCCGCATTTGCACGGTCACCTGCCTGAATGCCTTCGGCAGCCGCTTGAGACGCGCGATGTAATCGTCGTAGTCCTTGACGGTCTCGAACGAGAGCGAAGTCACGAGCTGCGGCGCGTCGATGTGTAACCCGCTCATCTGGTTGACGGGCATTTCCCAATCCTTGAACTTCACGGCCTCGAGCGTTTCGCGGAGGTTTCTCACCATCAGATCGCGATTGAGTCTCTCCTGCTCGGGGAATCCGGTGGCATCGACCGCCGCGAACTTCGTGAGGAAAACGCGATTCTGCGCGATGTCCCTTTCGATCGCCGCCTGCGAGAAATCGCTCAGCTTGTCGTTGTAGCGCTTGTCGCCGAGTATCGAAGCGAATTCGGGGGAGGTGCGGAGGGTGTACTCCCACTGTTCGTTGAGCAGGGTGTGCAGCGCCTTGACTCGCGCGTCCTCTGAGTGCGTTCCGCCCGTTCCGCCGGAGGGTTGGCTACCGCCAGTCACTTGGGCCAATGCCGGACCCGCAACGAGGGTGAGAGAAGCGAGAATACGAAATGTGCGCACCATGCTGATCTCCAAGGGAATCAAGCTGAAGTAATGCGGGCAGGAAATTGCATAATTACGAACGCTGCGTCCTGGGATCCGGCTTCACGACGAACGGTTGAGCGTAGGTCTTCCCGTTCACCGTCAGCTTCGCTGTGAAGTTCCCAAGGTAGTGCCGGTCCAGCGGACCGCCCTCATCTGCCGGCGGCGCGCCGCGCGGTCTGGGCCGCAGCGGATTCCACGTCACGCGGTGCATTCCGGCGGTCGCCGACGGCAGCTCGGGAGGAGTCTGCCACAGCGGAGATACCCGCGGAATTCCCGTGGGTTGCGCCGCCCCCGCCCCTGCTGCTCCGCGACCCGCCGGCGGCCGCTGGGTGGCCGGGTCGCTCGAGAACGTCTGCACCACCGCCCCGCTCGCATCGACGATCTCGATTACCACCGGCGTGCTCGGCGCCCTCTTCAGGTAGTAGTCGATCGCCGCGCCGTTCGGTGGATTCTCCCCATGCGGCTCGTCTTTCTGCAAGGGCGTCCCATTGTCATTGCCTTCGATGAAGTTGATCGTGTCCGACGGCTGGAACAGATAGGCGTCGTCACGCGTCACCGCGTCGCTCAGTTGGCGCAGGGCGCTGATGTCGTCGATCACCCAGAAGCCGCGTCCGTGCGTCGCGAGGATGAGATCGTTGCCGTAGAACTCGAAGTCGCGCATCGACGTCACCGGCACATTGAGCTGGAATGACTGCCAGTTGTCGCCATCGTCGAACGAGACGTGAATGCCGCGTTCCGTGCCCGCGACGAGCAGTCCCCGCCGGTGCGGATCTTCCTTGACGACGTGCACATAGACTCCGCTCGGCAGCCCCTTCGTGATTTGCTGCCACGTCCGGCCCATGTCGCGGGTGCGATAGATGTAGGGCTCGAAATCCTGGAGCTGATGCCGGTCGACGCTCGCGTACGCGGTGCCGGGATCGAAGTGCGACGCTTCCAGCATCGTCACTCTGCTCCACGGCGTGACCGCGGGGGGAGTCACGTTTTGCCACGTCTTGCCATCGTCCGGGGTGAGCTGGATGTAACCGTCGTCTGTTCCGATCCAGACAAGCGGTGCCCGCAATGGCGACGGAGCAATCGTAAAGATGACGCCGCGTTTCCCATTGCGATCGACCGCCGCCGCGGCGGTCGCATCCAGCGTCGGCGGGATGGAAACTTCCGGACGCGTGAGATCGGGACTGGCCTGCGCCCACGTCTTCGCGCCGTCGGTCGTCTTGAACAGGAATTGATTCGCGTAATACAGAGAGTGCGGATCGGCTTTCGAGAAGACCAGCGGCTGCGTCCAATCGCCACGCGCGGGCTCCGGTGATTTCGGACTTGTCGTCCCCTCGACCGGAATGTTGGCGTCGAGATTCCACCGCTGTCCGTCTCCCCCGAAAACCACCCCAGGATTGAGCGGATCGCCGGCTGTGTAGCCGCTCTCTCCTCCAGGTGCGATCGGCTCCCAATCGTGCATCGAGATCTGGCCGAACTTGCCACGCGAGTGAACGGCGATCGCGCCCGAGTCCTGCTGCGCGCCCGTCACCCAGTACGGAAAGCGGTAATCGACCGAGAGATGATATATCTGAGCCGTCGGTTGATTGAGCCACGAGCTCCAGGTGACTTCACGCGGATCGTTCGCGCGTGCGTTGCGCGTGATGATTGCGCCTTGATCGCTCGCCACGATCATCGTGTTTGGATCCGCTGGATAGATCCACGCCTGGTGATAGTCATCGCCCCCCGGCGATCCACGAATCACCACCCACGTTTTTCCGCCATCCCGCGTCCTGTTGACCGCGACGTTCGGCACATAGACGGTGTCGGCGTCGGTCGGATCGACGACGATCTTCTCGAAGTACCAGCCTCTTCCCCACAGAGCCGGGTCATTGGAGAGTCGAGTCCAGGTGGCGCCCCCATCATCGGATCGAAAGAATCCTCCCTGGCCCGGTGGCGGGCTCGACGGCCGTGCGCCCGCCGGTGACGGCTGCGGCGCGGGAGTCCCCAGCGGAGGCTCGACTTGCGCCCGAGCCTCGGGCAGGAGGCAGTCTACGATTGCATAGACACGATTCGGATTTGTCGGCGCGATAGCGATGCCGGTCCTTCCGATTCCTTCCTTGGGCAATCCGTTCGTGAGCCTGGTCCAGGTGCTGCCGCCATCTGTCGACTTGAAGATTCCGCCACCCGGGCCGTTGGTTGGAGCGTAGGTGAACCAGGGCGGGCGCCTCGTGTTCCAGAGTCCCGCGTAAACGATCTGCGAGTTGGAAGGATCGATGACGACCTCGACGGCGCCGACGTTCTCGTCCCCCAGGACCTGCTGCCAGGTGTGACCGCCATCTCTCGAGCGGAAGATTCCTCGCTCCTTGTTTGCCGCGTAAAGCTTTCCGATCGCGGCGACGAACACATTGTTCGGATTCTTCGGATCGACGGCGATCTTGCCGATGTGGTGCGTCTGGTCGAGTCCCAGGTGTGCCCACGTTCTTCCGGCATCGGTGGATTTGTAGACGCCGTTCCCGTAACCGACGGAATCACGAAGCGTCGACTCGCCGCTGCCAACGTAGACCGTGTCGGGCGCCGATGGCGCCACGGCGATCGCGCCGATCGATGCGGTCGATTGTCCGTCGAAGATCGGCCCCCAGACTCTGCCTCCGTCTGTCGTTTTCCACACTCCGCCATTCACGGCGCCGAAATAGAAATCGTTGGGACGGCCTGGTACTCCCGTCGCGGCTGCAACGCGACCACCGCGAAAGGGGCCCAGCATGCGCCAGCGGAGGCCGGAGTAGAGGTCGGATGAAATCGGAGCGGTGAGAATTCCGTGTTCGAGCGCTTCGCTCGAAGCGCCCGACGGGGGCGCACGCAGGAGGCCGCGAAGGCTCGGCGGCAAAATGGACAACGCAATGCCGGCCCGTCCCGCGCTGACTACGAAGTCCCGCCTGGAAACAACCGGCTCGGGTTTTGGTGCGTCTTTCAAAGCCTCATCCTCTCGGCGTTCGCTGGTCCGATAAGATAGCCTCAAATCGGCGGGGCATCGGGTCGGTCGATCGTGGCGGACGCCATCGCCAGCGCGAGGGCTGAACAGGATCGTCGCTGCGGCGGGCGCCTGACACAAATACGTCGGTACCGACGCACTTCCGTCGGTACCGACGTATGCAAGATGCAAAGGATTCGCAAAAAGAGGCCGCTCGGACACAGGGACAGACCCTGGTGGTGCGGCTAACTTGTTGATCCACAATGACTTAGATGGCTGGCGCCGGCTGGACCGGACGTTGCCTTTCAGTGGCGCAGGGCCCGCCGTCAGGGCACGTGTTCTTTCCCCGCCGGACGCGATCTAATCGCCGGCGGTACCCAATTGTCTTCAGGAGATCTTCAATGTCGAGCAACAAGAAAGGCTTTACACTCATCGAGCTTCTGATCGTCGTCGTCATCATCGGCATCCTTGCCGCGATCGCGATTCCGAAGTTCGCAAATACGAAGGACAAGGCCTACGTCGCAGCGATGGAGTCCGACCTTCGCAACCTCGCGACCTACGAAGAGCAGTACGCCGCGGACAACAACGGTGCGTACTTCCCAGGAACCGCGACGATGGCTACGCCCCTTCAGGGCTTTACGCCTTCGCAGAACGTGACGGTCACCGCGGTAGTCAACGCCGGGCCGCCACAGAGCTGGACCGCGACCGCAGTTCACTCGCAGTCAGCGAAGACTTGCGACAACTCCACCGGCGCGATCGTCTGCAGCTAAGGAATTTCCAAGTCATGACAAAACGGGAGCGTCGAGAGACGCTCCCGTTTTGCTTTGGGAAGCCGAAGTCGTCAACGCCGGTCTACTGTCCGCCCTTCCCCACTCCTTCCCACTGCGCACGGCTGATCAGCGCGATCGGCTGAAGCTTCTTCGCGCCCAGCTCGGTGTTGAGCGCGCCGAGATCCTTTGTCGACCAGGCTCCGAACGCGGCGACGATGTCTCCCAGCTCCCGCCCGATCGCGTCGGTGCGATCGATCTGCATCTGCGACGGCCGGCCGTCGTAGAACACGACGGCTCCGTACAGATCAGTGAGATTCTCCCGGAGCCGCTCCTCTCCGGTGATCATGCCGCCCTCCTTGGTCGCCACGATTTTCTTTCGCATCACGTCAGCCGCCGATGATGCGTCGCGGAGACGCTGTGCCAGCGGGTCGCCCGCCGGCAGCCTGGACGCGCGATCCTCGAGGTCCGATCTCACCCCATTCATCCGCTCCACCGCGAACGACATGTCGCCGAGCATGCCGACGAGCTTGTTGGCGAGGGCGAGCTGCGCCTGGCGGTCCGCCATCGTGTGCGTCTCGCGCGGGTCGGACACCAGCTGCAGCGGCATTGTGTAGACTTTGTCGTCCTTGGTCATCTTCACCGTGTACGCCCCGGGGAGAACCCGCGGGCCATACGCCGCGCCAAACGCCGCGCTAGCTGCCGGCGGAACTTTCGGGGGCGGCAGGCGCATCGACCACGTGACCCTGCTGAGGCCCCGCCGCTTCGTGCTCGGCACCGTCCCAACGACATGGCCCGAGGCATCGAGCACCTCGATCTTCATGTCGCCGAAAATGTGCCGCTTTTTCAGGTAGTAGGTGATGACCGCGGCGTCCGTCGAATTGTCGCCGACATACGAGGCGTCGCCGTTCACCCACCCGCCCCCCGCGAGAATCTTCTGCGCGGTCGGTTTCGCGCGCACGAACACCACATCCTGCGCCAGGGTCGCCGGCGTAAGTGCGCGTAGCGGCGTGATGTCGTCGATGATCCAGATGCCGCGGCCGTGGGTCGCAATCACCAGATCGTTGTCGCGTGGATGGATCGCCAGATCGCGCACCGCGACGGCGGGGAAATCTCCGCCCTTGTACCGCGACCACTGGGAGCCGCCGTCGAGCGAGATCCAGAGTCCGAACTCGGTACCGAGGAAGAGGAGGTTTGGATTGACGAGATCCTGCCGAATCACGTGCGCGTAGCCACGGACCGGACTGCCGGCCGCGATGAGCGACTTCCAGGTTTTGCCGTAGTCCGTCGACTTGTACGCGTAGGGGCGCATGTCGCCGAAAGTGTGCAGGTCGAACGTCGCGTACACGGTGCCGGGGTCGAAATGGCCCGCGTCCACATATGACACCCACGCCGACTTGGGCAGCCCGGCAATGTTTCCGACGACGTTACTCCACGCTTTGCCGCCGTCGCGGGTGACCTGAAGATTTCCGTCGTCGGTGCCCGCCCAGATCACGTTCGGATCCTTTGGCGATTCGGCGATTGAGTAGATCGTCTCGTGCGTCTCGGCCGCCGAGTTGTCGACCGTGACGCCGCCGGACTGCTCCTGGAGCTGCTTGGACGGATCGTTCGTGGAAAGATCGGGTGAGATGCGATCCCAGGTCTGGCCGAAATCGCGGGTGCGGAAAAGGAATTGCGAGCCGACGTACACCGTTCCGTTCCTGGTTGGACTGACGTGAATCGGCGCGTTCCAGTTGAAGCGGAGCTTCTTCTCCTGGTAGCGCGGGAGTGGCTTGATGGGACGCGTCTCGTGCGTTTTCCGGTTCACTCGCACGATATCTCCACCCTGGGATTCCGCGTAGAGATAGTTCTGATCGGTGGGATCCACGAACATCCAGAACCCATCCCCTCCGTACATGTTCTCCCACCTGCTGTTGGTGATGCCCCCCGGGTACTCGGAGTCGCCGACCCAGGAGCTGTTGTCCTGGAGGCCGCCATAGACGTGATAGGGACGGTCGTTGTCGAGACTCACGTGATAGAACTGCGAGACCGGAAGGTTGTCCCCCTTCCACCACTTGTTGCCGCCGTCGTAGGAGTACCAGACGCCACCGTCGTCGCCAGTGATGACACGATCGGTGCTCGTCGGATCGATCCAGACGTCATGAAAGTCGCCGTGCGCTCCGTTGCTGATCCCGCTGAAGCTCTGGCCACCATCCGAGCTGACGACGAGCGGACCATCGGGCTTGAAGATGCGGTTCTCATCCTTCGGATCGACGATGAGATTCGCGAAGTAGAACGGGCGCCAGATCATCGCCTGGCTGCGGTCGCGCATCTCCCACGTGCGCCCGCCGTCGCTCGACCGGTAGAGCGCGTTCTTTGGTGGAGCTGCTTCAACAAAAGCGTAGACGACGTTCGGGTTCGACGGGGCAACGGTCACGGCCACGCGGCCCCAAGGCTTGGACGGCAGACCTTTCGCGCTCGATTCGTTGAGATCGCTCCACGTCGCTCCACCATCCGTGCTCCTGAACAGTCCACTCGCGCTCGGCGCCGTCTCACCATCGCCGCCCGAGCGGAATGTCCATCCCTTGCGGCGGAAGTCCCACATCCCGGCGTATACCGTCTTCGGATTCTTCGGGTCCATCGACATCATCGAGCAGCCGGTCGACGGATTCGATCCTTTCAGAACCTTCGTCCACGTCTGTCCGCCGTTGGTCGTCTTGTAGACTCCGCGGTCCTCGCTGTCGCTCCAAAGCTTTCCCGGCGCGCAGGCGTAGACAGTGTTGGGGTCGGAGGGGTCGATCAGAATCTTCGCGATGCGCTCCGATTCCCTGAGCCCCATGTTGGTCCAGTTGTCGCCGCCGTCGGTCGATTTGTAGATGCCGTCCCCGATCGAGACGCTGTTCCGTGTCCACGATTCGCCGGTGCCGACCCAGATGACCTTCGGATTCGTCGGGTCGATGGTGATCGCCCCGATTGATTGCACCGGCTCTTTGTCGAAAACCGGCTTGTAGGTCGTGCCGCCGTTCTCGGATTTCCAGACGCCACCGCTCGCGGAGCCGATGTAAACGGTCAGACGATTCCCTTCGTGGACAGCGGTGAGCGCGGAGATCCGTCCGCTCATTGCCGCGGATCCGATGTTGCGCGCGCCGAGACCAGAGATCGTCTCGGAATCAACCTTGGCGCCGCCTGCTTGCGGCAGCTGGGCCAGAGCGCCGGTGCCGGCCGCTACGAGCAGAGTCATTCCGCAATAGGCGGATTTAAAGATTCCAGTCATCAGAGGGACCCTCCGCCGGCGGAGGATTTCGGCCTGCTATAGCGCGCGCTGTCTATCGGAACATTGAACTCGATCTTGTTGATGGTGATTTTCTGCGACCCCGAGCTTCCCTTCCGCCGCGATTCCATTGAGAATGGCAGGTACCAACCGCCGACCTGTTTGTAATCTCCCAGCGTCGTTTCGGTCTCCTGCGGAGTGCCGCGAATGATTCGCTTGGTGTCGAACTTGATTGGCACGTAGGAATCCGTGTCCATGTAGTAGTAGCGCGTGTCGCCGCTCTTGAGCGTGACTTTCAGCTTGTAGACGTCGGTGCCCTCGACCTGGTCCATGCCTACGAGCTCGACCTTGTTGCCCTTCTCCCGGTAGTTGACGAGGGGCTCGTCGAAGTCTGAATCCTCGACGATCGAGCGCATCTCCTCTTCGCTCAGCGATTCCGGATCTTTCTTTCCCCCGAACGGGTCGATCTTCCAGCCACTCGCGCCGTCGTAGGCGTTGATCCCCGTCATCCCCTGGATCGTGAACTCTTCCCGGACCTTGTTGGGGCGGGTGCTTTCCTCGATGACGATTGCTTCGAATCCATCGTCGCCCGTGAATTTTCCGACCCGTCGCAATGTCTTGATCGCCTGGATCTTGTCGGCGCCACCGACGGTCTTGATGTATCGGGCGATGATGTCGTCGGCGGTGGGAGAGGACTGGGCCGCCAGCGGAGCGCTGATGGCTGCGATGCTGGCGAGAGTGAGAAGAGCGCTACGCATGTTTCCCTCGAAGAGGAGCCGTTCATCAGAACGCTGCTACTACCGCAAAAGATTCTGCGCGTCCGGGGAATTGTTTGTCAATGTCGCGCCCAGGCACTCCCCCGTTTCTCCAAGGTCGGGTCGCGCCGATGATTCTTCGTTCTTCTCAGAAGCGGCGTAGTTTATGACACCGCGCGCTGCTTACTTACTAGCCGGCATCGCGCGCAGTTTGGCGCGGAGTTCCTCGGTGAGCTTCTTCACGAGATCCGGCCGGTCGTGAAACGCGGCGGGTGTGTTCTGGAACGACGCAATCTTCCAGGCCCCGCCCTTTTGTACCGCGACCATTGACTGCACGGCGTTGAGCACGGGATCGATGTCGTCCTTTCCGGGTGGCACCATCCCCGTGTTTGCGCGCAGAATGGTGACGTCGCTTGCGAGGGAACGCACCTCGCGCACGATCGAGATGTAGCGCGGTGTCTGATGACGGGTGAAGATCTCGGTGAGGTGCGCGCCGACCTCCAACTGGCCGTTCACCTGGCTGCCGTCGAAACCGATCAGATTGCCGTTCGAAGCGAACAGAAGCGCGAAGTCGCGCGCGTTTCGTTTGTCCCACGCTTCGATCAGCCGCGCGTAAAGCTCGCGCGTGCCACGATCCCAGTCGGAGGTCGCCGGATTATCAGCGGTCATAGGCTCGTCTCCCCGGTCATTTCATTGAAAAGCGCCTCGATGCGCCGGTCAGGTATCATGGAATCGCACCGGATTCACAATCTACAACGGCTCAACTGTGGCGGCGGTAAACCTCCCTCTACTGGCGCGATTCAGTCCCCCGTTCAATGTTGGAGCAGGAGACGGCGGGACGCTCGGCCCCGCTGCTCCAAGTCAATCACCCGGGAGGCACCATGAAACGTCTTTCTGTCATTCTGGTAGCAGCGGGATCCACGCTGGTGTTGTCGGCGGCCGCATTGCACCGCGCACCGCCAGCCGACGCGCGGGAGCTGCATCTCCGAGTCGAGGCGACGCGGCTGCGCGCCCACTTCGACTCCGTTGACCAGGAGCTGCGGGCGAGGGATGTCTCGCAGCTGAATGCATCTCAGCGCGCGATGCGGACGAAGCTCATCGCGTGGCTGAGGGACTACCGCGACGCCGGCACGTTTCCGGAGAACGATCGGTTCGCCGATCGGGCGATGCCCTTCTTCCGTGATTCACACGGGACGCTTTGCGCGATGGCGTATCTCGTAGACCGCTCGGGCGGCGGCGACATCGTCGACCACATTGCGAAGACGCGGAACAACGCGTTCATCCGCGAGCTGATCGACGATCCGGCTCTCGTCGCCTGGCTGGACGCGTCAGGTCTGACCGTCGAGGAAGCGGCGCGCATTCAGCCGTCGTACAATTTTCCACCTCCGATTTTCGTTACTGTTCCCGACGAGAAACGGGTCAGCGCCAACTACGCCCTCCTTTCAATGGGAGTCGGCGGTGCGTCGCTCGGCACGCTCGGCTTCAACCTGTTTTCGCCGAGCCGCACGAGCGGAACGGCGGGGCTGACTGCCGGTGTCGCTGCCATCGTCGCGGGCGTGGCGCACCTGGACGAGTCCGGCGGCAACAGGAGAGTTGCGGTCGCCAACACCACTCTTGGATCGCTCGCCGCCATTGCCGCGCTGCATGCGTTGTTCACAACGCGCGCCGCGCACGTGGCCGACGCAAGTAAGGAATCCAGCCGTCGACTCGTGAGCAACGCGACTGTCTCCCCCGACCTGATGGTACTGGGCAACGAGCCGAGGGTCGGATTGAGGTTGCACGCCCGCTTCTAGATTTTTTGTCAGGCTGCAGCCGCGATGATATCGTTTACCACATTCTCTGAAGGGGATCATTCAATGGCCGGTCAGGGATCAACAGGAAACGTCATCGCCGCGGTATGCAGCTTCTTCGTTCCGGGCCTGGGGCAGCTGGTTCAGGGACGGCTGGGAATGGCGATCATCCAGTTCGCTCTCGCCGTATTTCTCTGGATCTTTCTGTTGGGGTGGGCGATTCACCTCTGGTCGATTGTCGACGCCGCGCTCTGGAAGCCTCCGTTGTCCACCTGATGATCAGAACGCTCGGCCTTACCCATCTCACGCTGAGCGTGAGCGATCTCGAGAGATCCTTCCAGTTCTATCACGACGTGTTCGGGATGCTGGCCGTGTATCGCCAGCCGAGTCTCATCCAGGCGCAGACCCCGGGAGCCCGGGACGCTCTGGTGCTCGAGCTAGGCACGGAGAACGTCGGCACGTCCGGTGGAATCAAGCACTTCGGCTTCCGCCTGGCCGACGCGCGCGACATCGACAAGGCCGTGACCGCGATCGAGCGCGCCGGCGGGAAGATCAAAGACCACGGCGAGTTCTGCCCCGGAGAGCCGTACGTGTTCTTCACCGATCCCGATGGGTACGAGGTAGAAGTCTGGTACGAGCTGCCGACTGAGACCGGGCGATAACTGCAACTGCAACTGCAACTGAACGAGAGGGGAGCTGACAGCTTTATAGCTGATTGCTCCAAGCGTCACTACGTCGGGACGTCACTCAGTAGCGGAAGGTACGGGCTCTGGATTTGAGATCCGTCTCAGGAGGCCGTGCAGCATCTTCCGGACTTCGATTGTCTGTGCGCTGAGAGAGTTGAACTCGCTGCCTGTGATCGCCCGGAAGTCGCGGGCGACGATCAAGTGGTACTCCAGCTCGGTGCTCGAGTTGAGCGCGTATCCGAGAAATCTGGCGAAGTCGCGTTCACTCTTTTGGCATCTCCCCTCCACGATGTTCGCCGGGATCGACATCGATGCTCGGATCATTTGCGATCGAAGCGCGGCATATCTCGAGCTTCGGATGCCGGTCGCCACCCTGTGGACGTTGAGCGTCAACGCATGCGCTTTCCGCCAGACGTGAAGCCTTGCGAACTGGGCCATTCCCAAAGAGTGAACGCCATAGCGGCCCCATTATGCATCGTTTTCACTCTACCGTAATGCGGAGCCTTCCTTTCCCGCGGTTCGTAGCGTCCCGACGTAGTGAAGCTTTCAGCCACGCGCTTGAAGCTGCCAGCTCCCCTCTCGTTCAGTTGCAGTTTATGAGTTGCAGTTTATGAGTTGCGGTTTATCAGTTCCAGTTTGTCAAAAGCTTGTGCCGCGCCAAAAGTTAGAGGATACTTGCGACAGGATGGACTCGCTCACAATCAGACCAGCAGCGTCCGGCGACGCGGCCACAATCGGCCGCCTGCTCGAACAACTCGGCTATCCCACCAATGACGCTGAGATACCGGGGCGCATCGAGAAGCTTCACGCGCGGGCGGGCACGATGGTGCTCGTCGCCGAGAACGAGGACGGGGCGCTGGTCGGAGTCGTGACCGTGCATCTCTTCCAGACGCTGCACGCCGACGAGCCAGCCGCATGGCTGACGGCGCTCGTCGTCGAGGAGGAGGCGCGCGGACAGGGTGTCGGATCCGCGCTCGTTGCTCGCGCCGAGGAATGGGCAATCAAGCACGGCGCGCTGCGCCTCTCGCTCACCTCGGCGCTCCACCGTGAGAGCGCGCACGAATTCTACAAGGCACGGGACTACGAACACACGGGCGTCCGACTGACCAAGGTTTTTGTCAATCGGTCGGGTTCGGCTCCGCGAGGCGAGGGCCGCTCATCCCGAAAGGGCGGCGCGAAGGACGCGCGAAATCGGTCGCGAGGCTGAGAGCATGCCGGCGACCCCACCCTCCAGAGAATTCCACGTGATGGAGTTCGCGCACCACGACGAAGCAGCGGCATTTGTCGCGGCGCTGTCCCGGTTTCTGGATTCGCCCAAAGGCGGCGGCTCCGGAGCGCGAAAGCCTCCGCT
>Ga0208078_1000219_pt1 | contig 15372 bp, 15 predicted proteins | sample NGESurdeep072012_3_FD_184468 | JGI IMG/M metagenome (GOLD analysis project Ga0208078, IMG submission 184468) | Arctic peat soil microbial communities from Barrow, Alaska - NGEE Surface sample 53-2 deep-072012 (SPAdes) | ecosystem: Environmental > Terrestrial > Soil > Wetlands > Peat ...
TTGGGACACAGCTGCGAGCGAGATTGAAAGCAAATGACCGTATCAACGCCGAGTTCGAACCTCGGACGTCATCTGTTTGGAGTGGCGGCTCTGGCCTCTGGCCTCATCACCCTGGCCTGGCACGACTACCACGATTACGCTCAACTGCGTTACATTTTGAACGCTACCGATGGCCCCGTCTTTGTCTACGTCGCAGCTGCCGCCCAGATCTTCGGCGGCGCTGCGATTCAGTTCCGCCGGACCGCGAAAACGGGCGCCGTCGTCTTAGGCGCGGTTTATCTCGTCTTCGCCTTACTGTACGTGCCACGAATCGTCGCCACACCGCAGATTTATGACCGCTGGGGTAACTTCTTCGAGCAGTTCTCTCTCGTGACCGGAGCAGCGATCGTTTATGCGCGCTTGTCATCGGCATGGGCACCGGAAACGCTTAATCGGATCGGTCGAATTCTTTTTGGCATCTGTGCCGCTTCCTTTACGCTCGAACAGGCCTTTTATCTTGACGCTACCGCTCATCTTGTTCCGAAGTGGATGCCGCCAAGTCAAATGTTTTGGGCGGTACTGACGACTGTTGCATTCGCACTCGCGGCCGTGGCTCTTCTTACGAACCGTACGGCACTTCTCGCGACTCGCCTACTGACGTTGATGATCGTGATCTTTGGACTACTCGTGTGGGCACCGCTGCTTCTTTCGAATCCCCATAGCCATACGAATTGGAGCGAAGGCGCCGAGACCTTCGCGATTGCCGGAGCCGCATGGATTCTCGCTGATCTCCTCGGTGGGTATCGGCTTAATGGCTATCGCGCGCGATGACGTGAGGTGCGCCGGGCTGAGGCGCCGAATATACGAAAAGTTGCGCTTCGCAGATGCGCATCGTTCGATTCTTACGAAGGGGTAACGCTGGCACAGCCGGATCGGGGTTTCGCTAATGCCTTGGATTTTTGATTCTATCGTTGAATTCCTCATGCGCTATAGTTCCATAGGAACGCTCATTGGTGCTGCCGTCGCAGCTATTGCATTCGTTATCAAGCTTCTTCAGGATGGGAAAGACCTTCGTCGTAAGCAAGCTGAAGTCGCCCGGCTCGTCTATATTGATCTCCACGAGGATGAATATTCCAAGGCGGCTCTTCTCATGCTCGACTTTTCAGGATGGAGACACACCACGCGAGATTTCGAAAAAGTCGAGATATTTTACGAGGACGTGAAGACCGCTCTGACGGTGAAGCACAGTAGGAATAGGCCTGATAAAGAGCTATTGGTGCGACGAGCATTCGATACACTATTTGGGAAACTGGAAAACGTTATGGTGCTCGCGGGACGTGACGTTTGCCTCGTGCGCTGGTTGGACTTTGCAGATCTATTTGGCTATAATATTAATAACATGCGCGATAAAGGCTTCGCTGAAATACTGAGCGCGTACGCAAACCTCAAACGCCCCGATGTCTACCCGATCCCAGCATTCCCTGACGATTTGAGCGTACCGAACATCGTCTGACTCTGTCGGAGTAGTCACCGACACCGGGACGCTCCGCACTCTCGTTCCGTAGCTCCGGCTCCCGAAGTCCGTCGCGTCAAAGGGTCAGACGTGGCATCAACGCGATTGCTTCCTCGATCGAGGCCAGAAGGTCGCCGAGGACGTCATCGTTCGGCTGTCGCCACGGCCAGTCGTTGCCGCGATGACAGCGCTCCAGCAAGAAGGTGATCTCGTCGAGGCGGCCGGGAGCTTTCGGGTCGCCGTGGGCCTCCGGAAACTGGCAGTCGGCGGCGTCGTGCGGCGACGCGATCGACGTCGGCTCGAAGAACCAGTCGGGCTTCAGCCCGTCGGTGGGGATGGAGATGCCGTTCGGCGTTTTCGGCACGCCCGGTTGTTCCGCGAAAAACGGATCGACGATCGCGAACGGCGCGCGCGCGTTCACGACGGCGTCGCGGAACGCGGTGAAGTAGCGCGCGCCCCAGCCCGCGGTGAAGTCACCCGGCCACGGCGTTGCGGTCGCAACCGTCGACAAGCGCACGAGGTGCGCACGCGTCGTCGCAGGATCGAGCACCGCGCAGTCCAGCTCGGCGTCGCACTCGAACGAGCGGCGGTTCATGTTCGCCGAACCGCACACCAGCAGAGCGTCGTCGTACGTTTGCGCTTTGGCGTGGCAATAGATTCCCTGATTCCGCGGCGTTCCGCCGAGCTCGCGCAGCCAGAGGTCGGCGACGGCGACGCGCGCGCGATCGCGCGTGGTTCCGAGCTCGTCCCAGAGCGCGCGCAGCGCGATCTTTCGCAGCCTGAGCTCGTTCGCGGTATCCGTCGTTCCGAACGGCGGGAGCACGATGATCGCGTGCAGTGCCGGCGCCGCGCGTAGACGTGCAGCGAGAAGCCGGGCCAGCGGGGCGCTCCAGAAGTACTGATCCCAGATCGTCACCAGCTCCGTCGCCCGGGCGAGCGCGTGCGCGACCCCGGCGAGGATCGTGAACTCGCCGCGCACGAACGGCGGACGCGTGCGACCCTTGCGCAGCGGAATCGTTCGCCACATCTGCACGACGGCGTCGCCGGCGGCCGGGACCGCCACCGCGGCGGGGAGCGCGTTGATCGTGCCGTGCGCTCCGCCGCTGAACGCCGTCGCGCTGGTGAACTGGACCTGGTCGTCGGTTCCGATCACCAAGTCGTCGCGGCCGAAGACGAACAGCCGCGCCTGAATGACCCAGCGTTCCGCGAACTGCTCCTCGAGCGTCCCGACGATCGGCCCTTCGAGCCGCAGGTGCTGGTCGAACCAGCGTATGTCGCTGGCGCCGTAGACGTTCGCCGGGAGATCTTCGGGGAACCGCTCCGGTTTCGTCAGCCACCACGGCTGCCACCAGGGATACTGCGGGTAGCCGCCGGCGATGTCAGGACCGTGCGGCCAGCCTTTGTACGGATCGGGGATCTGGTTCCCCGACTGCCAGTCGCCGTTGCCGACCAGCGCGCGCGAGCCGGTCGGGATCACGTCGCGCCGCGTGAACGCGAGGTCGACGCCGCCGCAGTACGCGACGTTCACGTCGCCCACGCGAACGACGACCGTCTTCTGGTGCAGGGATGCGGTCAGCGGCCGTGCCGTGCGAAGATCGAGGGCGACGATCCCGATCGGTTCGGAGAGTCCCCACAAGCGCAGCAGCGCGTCGTTGTGCTCCTGAACCGCCGACGCGACGCTCAAGTGCTCCAGCGAGTGCTGCGCGAGCGAGGTCGCCTGCACCGTCGTCGGCATCCAGAGCAGTAGCCGGACCACGATCCCGGCCGACATCATTCGCAGCACCAGCCCGAGCGCGGTCTGATCCCGCTTCGCGGCGGCGTGGTCGCCCCACGGCCCGGTACCCCAGGGATTGTCGGTCGAGAGATCGCGCATCGCGTTGAACTGCCAGTCGGCGATGTAGACGTGGCCGCGCCGTCCCGGCGGGACGTTGCGGCTCGCCATCTGCTCGGCTTGCGCGATCGCCGCCTCGAACGTGTCGCGGATAGACGAGAGCGCCTCGAAGCCGCCGATCATAGGCGTGACGCGGCAGCCCGCGTCCCACGGCGCGCCGTGTTCCCGCGCGCGGCGCGCCATCGCGGTGCCGTCGCCCCAAGGCCGGCCGTCGCCGTCCGAGGCGGTCGGGTCGGTCGACGTGAAGCCAATGAGCCACGCCGGATCGGGCTGGCCGGAGCGATCTGACGCCATGCTTCACCCCGCGGAGAAACGAGTCGAATGCGAACGACCGGCTTTGGTCGCGGGCGGCCGATGTCCTGTGCGAGCGCGCCCCGGATGCGTCAGCGCGGTAGCAGCGGCACGACGCGCGCGTGAACGTCTCTGTGGCCCACCGATTCAATGTGAAATTTGGTGAGCCTAGACCGGGTTGAAGCCGCCCCACAATGGCGCCGCCCGCGCGTACCTTGGGCGTCGCCGAGAGCAGCTGATTGATCGCCGGTAGAGAACCTCGGGCCAGGGGGAAAGGCATGTCATGAGCGATGCGCGTCCTCTTCTCGTCTGGTCCGACGTCATTTGACCATTCTGCTATCTCGGCTCGGTCTGGGTCGAGCAAGCAGCGCAGCAGCTTGGCGTGCCGACGCGTTGGCTCCCGTTCGAGTTGCACCCCGATACGCCGTCGGAGGGCGCGCCGAAACCATTTGGCGATGAGCAATGGCCCGCGGTTGAGCGCCGCCTGCGTATGCTCGCGGGTCAGGTCGGCGTTCCGATCGAACCGCCGCGCCGCAACGCCAACTCTCGTCTCGCGCTGGAGGCCGGTGAACTCGTGCGCGCTCGCGCCGGCGACGAATCTTCGGCCGCGTTCCATCACGCCGTCTCCCGCGCATTCTTCGTCGACAGCGCCGACATCGCCGATCTCCGGGTCGTCGCGGACCACGCCGCGCCTTTCGGTGTAAGCGAAGACGAGATCCGCGCGGCGTGGGCGTCGCACGCGTATGCCGGTGCGATCGCCAACTCGATGCTCGCAGCGAGAGCTGCGGGCGTGACGGGCGTCCCGGCGTTCGGCTGGGCCGGATCGCCCGCCATCAGCGGGATGATGGAGCCGCTGCACATCGTGGCAATGCTGAAAGGTGCGGGGCGCTAACGGCGCGCACGCGTGGATTGGAAGACCATGCTGCGTATCGTCGTTGGTTTGGTCGTCGTCGCGGCGGCTGCAATCCTGTATGGCGAGTTCTGCTGGAAGTCGAGCACGAGAGAACTGCGCCACCGGCTCGAAGCCGCGAGACTACCGATCGAGCCCAAGGTGTCAGGTAGGGATACAGTGCCGACGGTACGATTGCGCGATCCCTTTCTAAAGTAGGCAGTGTCGACGTAGTATTGCGGCATGGCTGAACGAAATACCGTCGCGCAGCGGACCCATCAAGCGGCGGTGCTCGCGATCGTCCGATGATCGGTCGAAAGATGTTCACATGCGCACGTCCTTCTGTGCGCGGTGCCACCGGCCGCGGACCGATGACGCGCTGACTCAGGCGGGCAACGTCTCCGGCAAGGTGATCGTCAGTTGCGCCCTGCCGCTGAATGCGTTTTTGACGACACGGACACCGAGCAGCGCGGGCCCGGTGAACTCGGCGCCTTGCACAAGCGTTGTTGGCGGTAGGTTAGCTGAGAGGCTGGCCGCCAAGTTGCGTCCTGTCGGGTCACGAACGAGGGACGCGCGCGGGCGACGGCTACCGCCCGGAATTCTTGAAGTTTTTTCTCGACGGGGGTAGACTATGAGGAGAGGCGCGGAACGGCGCGCTTCCTTCTCCAAATGGCCTAGGACACCACAATGAAACTCCAAAGATTCGCTGCATTTGCCGCGATTGCCACCGTGGCGATAGCGATTCCGACACAGCCAGCATCGGCACAATTCACTCAATTGATTACGCGTGCGACGCCGCTCATCGTTAATGCAGGCGCGTCCTGCGCCCGCAACTGCGCCACGCTTATCCCGCGAGTCGATAATACGATCCGAAACGTCGGGCGATACGGGCCGCAGGCCGCGCAGACCATAAGCGGGCTGGGCGGGCCGCTCCAATACCAAACGACTCCGCGCTACCTTCCTCAACCGGTGCGGTACACTGCGCCCGGTACCATGCCGCAGAGCACGCCGCGGTACGTCATCAACTCCACGACGCATCACTAAGCGCGAGGTGGCAGGCTAACGGTCAAAGCGTCTCTTTGCCGATGCGGCCGTGGAGCTGCGCGTCGATCTCCGCCTCACAGCTTCTGTGCCCACAGCCGCAGGTGATGATCGCGGAGTCGCGTCCGTCCGGTGAGTCGCAGTAGCCGTTGCACACGGCCTGTGCGAGCGGCACCGTGCAGAGGCACGCGAGGTTGTCACAGCGCTTGGAGTCGTCGGTGGCGGACATGCGACGACGTTTCGCCCGTTGCGCGGCGTTCCCCGTCCGGCGGCCGGAGATTGTACGGTTTTCATCATCCAGTGTACACTGACCGGGCGTGACCATCTGGAAGCCGGGCGCTTTCGCCGGGCACACCATCTCGCGAGAGATCGCCGGCGTGCTGTTGTCCGAAGTTAAACACACCCGAGCAGCCAGCGTGGCTCCGCACTCGCACGAGGCTGCGTACTTCAGCCTGCTTCTCGAGGGCTCGTACGCCGAGAGCGCGACCGATTTCGCCGTCCGCTACGAACCCTATACCGTCGTCTTCCACGCCGCGCTCACGGAGCACAGCGACGCGATCGAAGCCGAGGGCTGCCGAATGTTTTTCGTGGAGCTGCTGTCACCGTGGAGCGAGGTCCTCGGCTCCATGCACATGCCCGCTCACCTGTTCGAGTTGGACGGCGGCGCACCGGTCTGGCTCATCCTGCGCCTTCACCGGGAGTTCGTCTTTGGTGACGCCGCGTCGCCGCTTACGGTCGAATCGGTGATCTTCGAACTCTGCGAGTACCTTTCGGAATCGACCGGCGAGACCGGGCACGAGCCGTTGTGGATTCTGCGTACGGAGGAGCTGCTCCGTGCGAGACTTTCTACGCGAGTCGACCTGCGAGCAATAGCGGCACAGATCGGGGTCAACCCCTCGCATCTCTGTCGGACGTTTCGGCGCTTTCGGCACCGCACGCTCGGCGACTATGTCGTGGGCTTGCGGATGCAGCTCGTCTGCCGGAAACTGGCAGAGACGCGCGAGTCCCTGAGCGACATCGCCGAACAGGCGGGCTTCACGGACCAAAGCTACATGACGCGCATCTTCAAGCGCGTCACCGGGGTCACACCGGGCTCGTATCGCCGCCTGCACGCACCCGGTTGAAGGCCGTCAGACGTCGTTCGCGCTTTGCGGACGTTCCGTGCGGCGGTACTCCATGTTGTAGGCTGCATCCCTGGCGACCGCCGCACCGTAATAGCGTTCGACGACGCGCAACGCAAGGTCGATACCTGAGGACTCGCCACCCGAGCTCGAGACGTTTGGGTTTTCGACGAAGCGCGGTCCTCGAACTAAGGTGACTTTCGGGAACGACTTCGCGAACTCATCGTACCCCGAATGATGCGTCGTGGCGCTCAAACCGTCGAAGACGCCCGCTCTCGCGGCCAGAAACGCACCCGTGCAGACCGACATCGTGACATCGGCACGAGCACTTGCGTGTTTTATCCACGCGATCGTCGCGGGCAGGCTCTTCTGCTCAGGTATCACCACGACGTGCGGCTGCGGCGCGTCGTCGAATGAATATTTCGGCGTGATGGTCGCACCGTGCAGCGTTATCGGTGCGGTGGTCGCGGCGACGCACCACATGCTGAAGAGTGGATGCATCATGTCCATGCCGATGTACGCGTTGTCGAACGCGGTCATCGGGCCGAAAACATCGATCGCGATGAGCTCTGGCCCAATGACGAACGCGACCTGGACCGGGCCGTGTGCCGGCGGATGAAGCGGCTTGCCGAGGCGTGGAGTCGAGGCGAGCGTAAGTGGTTTCGATGCGCACGGCGCCGCAAGGGCCGTCGATCCCGTCCCGAAACCGGCGGCCAGGGCTGCCAGCGACGCCAGTGCGTTCTTGCGCTGCATGCGCGTAGTGTAGCCGTCGGAGTCCCGGCGCGTCTTGTACGCCATGTGCGTTCTTTTCCCGACGGACCCCGGTGAAGTACTCCGCCGGCTCGATTAGAGCCCGATCGCGGCGATGTCAGAAGCCGAACAGCGACTTGTGCAGGACGGTGCCGAACGACGTCGGCGACGCGGCCGTCGCGGCGACGGCGGCCGTCGCGGTCGCGGGTGCAGACGGCGCGGGAGGCGGCGGCGTGCGTGGCGCCGTGAGCGTCAGCAGCGAGCCGAGGTCGGCGGCCGCGTCGGTGCGCTTGCCCATGCTCGGCACGCTACCGTCGGCGGCTTTGCAGAACCGCCGCAGGATCGTCGCGAGCAGCGACGTGTGGTCGTACGTTCCGTTGGCGACGGATCCCGGCGGCACCCACGCCGACACCGCGAACGCGGGGATGCGAACGCCGTAGCGCTGCAGCGTCGGTTGGTCGTCCGCCGGCCCGCCCGGCGTCGGCGGCCCACCCGGCGCCGTGGGCGATCCGGGCGGCGTGACATGATCGTAGAGGCCGCCGTGCTCGTCGTACACGCACACCAGCAGGGTCTTCGACCATGCGGGACCGGAGGCGAGGGCTGCGTAGATGTCGTGGACGAGGCGCTGCCCCGGCTCGACGTCGATCGGCGGATGATCGTCGTTCGGCAGCGCGTCGTACTTCGCGTCGCTGAAGCTCGGATCGATCCACGACACCTTCGGCAGCGCGCCGACGGCGGCGCGGCTCACGAGCTCGGCGAACGGGCGCATCCGCGACGTGTACGACGCATCCTGGGCGAGATGGCGGAAGATCAGCGCGAAGGGGATGTTGCCGAAGAAGATGTTCCAGTCGACCCCATGCGCCTGCAACACCTCGAAGATCGTCGTCAGGGTGTAGCCGGGCGGGTTCGACGTGACATCGCTGCCCGACGGCGTCGTCGTGAGGCCGCCGCTGCCGCCGGTCAGCGAGTACAGGCGGTTCGGCCACGTGTCGGTCGGAAGCGACGCGAACCAGCGGTTGAACAACAGAAAGTTCTTGGCGAGGAACGCATACTGCCAGACGTCGTTCGCGTTGTAGTAGCCCATGATGTCGGCGGCCGGGATCGCCGTCGAAAAGCTCACGCGCGTCGAGAACGTCACGCTCGAGAGCGTCTCGTTGGAGACCGCGCACGTCCAGTTGCCCGGCGCCGCCAAATCGGCTGCGGTGACCGTGTGGTTGATTACGAGCTCCGTCGCGTGCAATGGCGCGTTCTGGGTCGCGATCGGCTTTGCGACGCCGGGGCGCCGCAGCTCGATCCTGGCGAGCAGGTTCAACTCCGAACGCAAGGTCGTTCCACCGTGTACCGGCGTGACGACGATCGTGAGCGGTCCGACCGCGGTCGGCGCGAACGTGAGCGTTGCCAGGTCCTCCGCGGCGATCGTCAGCTGGCCGGACTGGCTCGCCGCCAGAGACGCGACGTAGCTGACCTTCGTGTCGAACGCGACGGTCGCATCGCTCGCGTTCGTCACGGTGCAGGTCCACATTCCGCCGCTCGCGACGTCCGCCGGCGTGGCATCGTATGTGAGCTTGAGCAACGCGCTGCCGAGCGGCGTCGACGACTGCGCCGCGGCCGTCGTTTGTCCTGGGCGGAACAGCACGATGGTTCCGAGCTGGCCCGACGCCGAGTGCAGATTGGACGGGATATTCGCGGCAAACGCCGTCACCGTGATCGTGCACGGGAAGCCGAGGCGGAACGCGACCGACGACGAGGCGCCGCCGGCCAAGACCATCGGCCGGTCCAGCGTCGTCGGCGAGGTCAGTTGGCGGATGTAGTTCTTGACGAACCCCGCGTTGGGCCGGCCCGATGCGTCCTTGCTCAGCTGTTCGTCGACGTCGGTCCAGCCGTGGCCGGGGTCGTGACCGATCGTCGTCGTCCCGAGGTGATGCACCGGAATTGGCGTGCCCGCAACGTCCTGATTGCTCTCGTTGCCCTTGAGGCCGTCGACCGCGCTGTTTCCGGCGAGGCTGAGGAAGCCCAGCATGTGGTCGAAGGAGCGGTTTTCCATCATCAGCACGACGACGTGATCGATCTCGCCGAGCGGCCCGGGGGTCGTCGGATAGCGCACGGTTGCGGTCACCGTCGCGGGCGCCGTCCCCGTGTTCGTTACCGTCGCCGTCCAGTCGGCGGCGAGTTCCGTCGTACTCGCCGCGACGTCGATGAACAGCGCTTGCGCGCCCGCGGGCATCTGCGCCGAGGTTCGGCTCACCGCCGCCGCCGTCGAGCCGGGCTTCATCACGTCGAGCCGCAGCGGCGGCAGCGTCGCCCCGCCGGTCACGTTGACGTTCACCCACCCCGCGAGCGCGGGACGGAACCGAACCGTGAGGACAGCGTTCGGCGCGAGCGCGCCGGAGGAGATGACGGGATACGACACGAGAGCGCGCCTCCTCTATTGGTGAGCGACGACGACGACGGGCTGCGGAACGGTGTAGAACGAGACGACGAGCGCATCTCCGGAAACGGAATAGCTCGCGACGTGCGCCTGTCCGTGAAACGGCTGCTGGGAACCAAGCCCAAACCTCGAAGGCGGAGGCGTATCGTTCAGCCGCATCAGCGACACGAAGAAGCGTTCGAAATACTGGAAGAGCACCGCTGGGGGGATGCCGCCGCCGGCGGCCGACGCCACGGCGTCTTGGATCGCACCGCTCAAGTCTTTCACGCCGACCCCGTGATAATTCGCCTCGGCCTTCGCCTGACATGTTGCCGAGAGGCGCCCGTCCAAGCCGACCGTGACCGTCACCTGCAAGGACGCCACGTCGATCTCGAGGGTGGTCGGGTCAGCGCATTGGATGACCGTCGGCCCGAACGGCAGGGTCATGACGAACGCGACCTGCGCGCGGTCGAACGTCGGGGCCGCCAGCACGCCCGTCTCGAACGCGTACTCGAAGACGAGCGGGTTCGGCAAGATGTCGAGATCGGGCAGCAGTGAGCTGATCTCATTCGTGTCGTAGTTGATGTCGTCGAGGTGAAAGTCGTGCGCGCTCGCGCCCAGCATGGTCGCGACCGACGGAGACCACGAGATTCGCGAGCGAACGTCGTCTTTCGACGCGCTGCTCTGCAGGTGCAGCCGGAGCTGCGCGTCCGACACGATCTGCGTGAGCAACGTTTGGAGCAGGGCGATGTCGAACGATGCGGTTTGCAGTGGGTACGTGCTGATGTAGGCGATGGTCGTGCTGAACGTCAGCGGGACGAGAGTGCCGTTCGTGAGGCGGCACGTCCAATTACCCGCAACCGCCATATCGGCCGCGGTCGCCGTGTAGCTAACGCCGAGGTGCGCCGAGCCCATCGGTGCTTTGTAGCTCGCGACGGCTTTCGCGCTGCCCGGCTTGAACAGCTCGAGCTGGGCGAGGAAATTCTCCTCGGTTTGCGTCTTCGTCTTGTCCGGAACGGCGACCACCGAGATCAGACCGGGGTTGTCGGGGCGAAACGCGATCACCCCGCTGTCCTCGCTCTGCACGGTCGTCGTCTGCTGCATTTCGACGCGAGCGTAGTCGGCCACGATGCCCTCCCCCGAGGCGTCGGCATACGCCGCGTGCCGATTACAAGCCTCCCCGAGCAGGATAGGCGTGCACGGCCAAGCCGGGCCGTTCGCGGAAGAAGCGGCGCTACCGGTCGGGCAGCGGGCGGCAGGGCAGCGGCGGAGCGTCTGCGATCCTGTACGACGGTACGAGCAGCCAGTGCTGCCACGTGGCCGCCGATCCGTCCGATAGTTCGAGCGGTTCCAGGTGCACCTCGATCTTTCCAGCCGGGATGCTCAGCGAGCGGTGCGGCGCGCCGGCCGGGTGGATGACGTAGTACGAGCGGATACGTTTGACGATCCACTGCTGGTTCGCCGCGTTCGACCGGTGCATCGAACGGAGTTCGACGTGACCGCCGGCGGTGGTGACGACGGTCATCGCTTGGAGGGTGTTGCGAACGACGATCGCGTACGTGCCGTGCGGTTGCGAGACGAACCGCCATTGCTGGTTCGCGCGGCTCTCGTAGTACCAATCCCGAATTCCGAGACCTTCTCGGCGCTGGCACTCCTGGCTCGCCACTTCGACGCTTTGATACTGATTGGCGCGCGAGACGATCGCGAACCACTGCGCGTTGTCGACCGACATGGACTTCGTGGCGGCTTCGGCCTGCCCGGGCGCCCACGGAGCTGCCAACATCGCGGCGGAGACCATGATGAGCATCGGCCTCGAGCCCCATCCGGGAAGCAAAAAGCGTGCGTACACGACGGGAGTCATTCGACGCGCCGCGTTCGGTCACCGGTCGGGCCGCGAGCTGCTCGTGCACCATCTGCCGAAATGATTGGCACTTTACGGGCAGGTAGTCTTAGCGAATCTTGGTACTTTCCTTCGACACGACCTCGGTCCCGTCGTCTATGCCGAGTTCAATCTCTATCCCAAGGTCGTCGTCGCGGGAAACATCGCGCACTTAGCACTCGCTGTTCGAGAATCCGACTCGCGGCGACCGGAAGTTCACCGGCGAGTAGACGTGCACCCAAGCGAAGCCCCTCGTCGCTTCCAGCGGGTTGAGCTCCGCGCGGACGTGCCTTCTGCCGCTCGCATCTATCGTGATCGTGCGCATGCGCCAGGCATGGTTGCCCGAGCGCGCCCAGTGATACTTGACGACGTGCGGCATGCCGGGCGGCCAATTGCTCGTGACGATATCGGCGTCGAAGCGGAACAGGCCGCAGCCGTTGATCGAGTTGCGTGACTCGACGTTCTGGACCGTGACGGTCGGGCCGGCGGCGGCGGCCGGTGCGAGCGGTACGATTGCGGCAATCGCGAGCGCGAGCGAAGCTGCCGATGCTGAAAAGCGCATGATATCACCTCAAGACGAAGCGCAGTGTCGTTCGTCCCGCTTTTCGTACGGTCCCGCCCGCCCATAAGCCGCGCCCCACCGTTTTCCCATGCCGGCGGCCTACGCTGCGGATGTCAAGCGCACGATGGTGAAGAAAACAGGCGACCGCTAAATCGACCGTAGCGACGAGTTGAAGATCGGTAGCGACACGCTTCCCGTCACGACGACCGGGACGACGGCACATGTCGTTGGCTGCATTACCTCGGTGGCCGTGGCGGCGCCTTGTCGTTGATGATGATTCTGCCGCGGCCGATCTCGCACTTCTTATCCAGGGAACTGTAGGTTTGACCGGTAGGGCATGAAGGCCCGGCAGAACCCACGCCGCCAAACGCGTGCGGCAAGCTGAATTTCTGTACGATCGTCCGCTTCGATCCGGCAGGCAGCGGGGAGTAGACGATGTTGGAACTCTCCGCGGTACCCGGAGTGCCCTGATACACACTGGATAGTCCGGCGAGGCTGCCTTCGGCTGTCAGCGTCGTCGTCGCCTCGTACGTGATCCTTCCTGCGCCGGAATTGAGCGTGGTATGAAGGCCACTGCCCAAACCGACGAGATTCATCTGGAACGCAAGGATCGGCGCGACCCCTTCAGGGCCGACGAGCCTTTGCATACCGGCGTATTTGAGCCTGTGTATGAGGTGCGGGCCGGTACTCTTTTTCCGGCCTCGATTGTCGACGACCGTGTACTTCGCCCCGATGATCGCGCCGCCGGCATCGTCGACCAACTCGTAGATGATCTTGAAGCCTGCTGGAACGCGATTGCTCGGCACTGGAAACCGTGCGAAGGGCGTCCTCGGAAACGACGGATAGTTAAAAAGGTTGCCGGAGCACGTCTGCTGGGTCGGCTTCTTGGTGTTGCATGGGAACCCGATTGTGTTGTGCAAATGCCAGCGAGATGACTGGGACGGGAAGTTCTCCATAATCCAAACGATCCCCAGCGTTGCCCATTTGTTTGGATCGAAATTTGTGACGTATTGCTGGTAGACGCTGTTGGCGTTTGCCGGTGAATTGCAGTTGAGCTGCATGCTCATGCCTTGCGGCGCGACGATGTCTTGATCGACGTCAATCGTAACGCGGAGGCCCCGAATCGGTTTTCCGCCGCCGTACATGAAATAATTGTTGTTGGAGCTGAAGTTTTGGGGTGGGAGCGCTACGGGACCCGCTCGGGCGACAACGGGCGAGAGGGAACTGGCTGCGACCAGGCCGAGCCCGCGCACGAACGTACCACGCTTCATCATTTGTGTTTCCCCCCAGCTCAGTGGAGATCCGGGCGAACTAATGGACTTGCCGATTCGTCTTGGCCGGTCTGCATGATGCGTGCAGCGTCACCTCGGTGGCTTCTGGGGCGGCGCCTTGTCGTTGGTAAGGACCTTGTTGTACGGATTCTCGCACATCTTCGACAGGGGGTTGTAGGTTTGTCCGGCAGGGCATGAATGCCCGGCAGCCACGTGCGGCACACCGAATTTCTGTACGATTTTCCGCGCCGGCCCGGCGGGCAGCTTGGAGTAGCCGACGTTGGAACTCTCGACCGTACCTGGCGTGCCCCGATAAACACCGGTCAGTCCGGCGAGGCTGCCCTCCGGCGTCAGAGTCGTCGCCGCCTCATAGGTGATCCTTCCCGCGCCCGATGTTAGCGTGGTATGAGCGCCGCCGTTCCTGCCGACGAGATTCATCTGGAACGCAAGGATCGGCGCGACCCCCTCAGGCCCGACGAGCTTTTGGATACCGGCGTATTTGAACTCGTGTATGTGCTGCGGTCCGCTGGTCGTGATCTTCCCTCGATTGTCCACGACCGTGTACGTCGCGCCAACGATCGCGCCGTTGGCATCGTCCATCAACTCGTAGATGATCTTGAAGCCTGCCGGAATGCGATCGCTCGGCCCCGGAAACCTTGTGAAGGGCACCTTTGGAATTGGGTAATTAAAAAGGTTGCCCTTGCACGACTTCTCGGTCGTTGCGTTGTTACTGCACGGGAGCCCGATCGTCTGGTGCAAATCCCAGCGAGACTTCTTGGACGGAAAGTTCTCAATCGACCAAGCAATCCGCAGTGTCTCTGATTGCGGGGTGAAGTTTGTGCAGTATTGCTGGTAGGCGCAGTTGGCGCGTGCCGGCGAATTGCCGTTGAGCTGCATGCTCATGGCATTTGGCGCGACGATATCCTCGTCGACGTCGATCGTGACGCGGAGCCCCCGAATCGGTTCCCCGCCGCCGTAAATGAAATAATTGCGGTTAGAACCGAAGTCCCGGGGAGGGGGCGCCAGGGGCCCCGCTTGGGCGCGAACCGGCGAGAGGGAACTGGCTGCGACGAGGCCGACCCCGCGCACGAAGCTACCACGCTTCATCATCTGGCGTTCCCCTCGGCTCTCGACCGACACGGATCGGTGTTTTTGGACACGCATAAAACTGTGCTCGGCGTGTAACTCACCGAGGCGGTTGCAGATTTCTCGAAAACCGACACGTAGAAGTTTGCCGCCTCTTCGGCTCGGCCGTCGAACCACAGGAACGGCGTGATCCGTCCCACTACGGCAGCACCATCATCCATTCGGTGCCGAACTTGTCGGTGACCATGCCGAACCGGCCGCCCCAGAACGCGTTGTCGATCGGCATCCCGACCTTGCCGCCCGCCGCGAGCGCGTTGAAGATCGTTTCGCCGCGCGGCCCGTCGTCGAGCGAGAGGGAGATCGAGATGTTGCCGGCGTCGGGATCGACGGTCTTTACCTCGCGGCCGTCGGATGCCATGAACGCGATCCCGTCGGCGGTGAACGACGCGTGCATCACGCTGTTCGCCGCACCGGGCGGCATCTCGCTCGCCATCGGGGTGTCTTTGACGCGCATCATCTCGTAGCTGCCGCCGAAGACCCCTTTGTAGAACTCCAGCGCTTCTTCGCAGCGCCCGTAGAAGAAGATGTAGGGTACCAGTTGCGTCGCCATGGGTGTTCCTCCGGAATCACGCGCGAACGAGGGTCGCGGTGAGGGTGGGTTCGAGGTGCGAGGTCTGCCGGCCCGCGCGATC
>Ga0208078_1000220_pt1 | contig 15344 bp, 15 predicted proteins | sample NGESurdeep072012_3_FD_184468 | JGI IMG/M metagenome (GOLD analysis project Ga0208078, IMG submission 184468) | Arctic peat soil microbial communities from Barrow, Alaska - NGEE Surface sample 53-2 deep-072012 (SPAdes) | ecosystem: Environmental > Terrestrial > Soil > Wetlands > Peat ...
CGACAGCGGGAGAGAGACCTTCGACCGAGTCTACGTCGGGCTTCTCCATGCGCTCGAGGAATTGCCGTGCGTACGACGACAGCGATTCGACGTACCGGCGCTGGCCCTCGGCGTAAATCGTATCGAACGCGAGCGAGGACTTTCCGGAGCCCGATGGGCCAGTCACGACCGTGACCGTGCGCCTGGGTATCTCCAGGTCGAATCCTTTCAGATTGTGCTGTCTGGCGCCGCGGATGACGATGCTGTCCTTCACACCCCAAATCTAAGCGCGGCACCGAAGATTTGCCGAATTGACCTCCGCTCCCGCACCAGCTTCGGCGATCTCGACTAGAGTCGCCTGACCAGCCGCCCGAGGAGGAGAAGGACTATCGCGCCAACGGTCGCGATGCCTATCGAACGGAAGTCAAACTCTCCGGCCATCACGGTCCCCCAGCCGAAGAATCGCGTTCCGAGCCAGCCACCGATGAAGGCACCGACGATGCCGAGGAGGATCGTAATTATGCAGCCGGAGGGATCCCGACCCGGCACGAGAAACTTTGCCAGTGTGCCTGCGACAAGTCCGAGAAGTATCCAGTAAAGCCAGAGAGGCATACTTGGCCCGTGCGAGACGCGTGATGCGCTACGGCGTGCGCGTCGTGTTCGTGCGGCTTCGGTTGGCCAGCCGATAGATCCAAAGCAGGATCAGCGAGCCGACGATCGCCAAAATCACGCTGCGAAGATCGAAGCCCGAGATGCCGCGATTGAAGGCTAGCTTTCCGATCGTCCCGCCAATAATCGCTCCGATTACCCCGATGATGATTGTCACTACAATGCCACCCGGATCAGGCCCCGGCATTAGTGCCTTGGCAATCGCGCCGCAAACGAGGCCCAGAACAATCCACGTGAGAAAGCTGATCGAGTCCATTGTCGCTCCGGTATAATGAACGTCAGGCTACGAGAGGATTTCGATGCGGTGCCAGCTGCAACCCACATACCATGTAGCGATGATTGACGCACGCCGCTAGGATACGGCTGAATGACTGCTCCCGCAACTCAGACGCACGAAGACGACATCCTCGGCAAGGCGTACGACAGCAAGCTGATGCGTCGCCTGCTCGTCTACACCCGCCCGTACCGCGCGCTCATGTACGGCGCATTCGCGCTTCTGTGCGTCGAGGGCGGGGTCCAGGTCGTGGGGCCGCTGCTGACCAGGCGGGTGATCGACGTCGCAGTGCCCGCCCGCGACATGCACATCGTGGCCACCTGTACCGCGTTCCTGCTCCTCGCACTGGTGGCCGAATTCGTCACATCGTACGGCCAGACCTGGCTCACCAGCCTGCTCGGGCAGCGAGTCATGCGCGACTTGCGGATGGAGATCTTCGAGCACCTGCAGCGGCTCTCGGTGTCGTTCTTCGACCGGAATCCGGCGGGCCGGTTGATCACGCGCGTGACGTCAGACGTCGAAACTCTGAACGAGCTCTTCACCTCGGGCGTCGTGTCGGGCCTGGGAGATCTCTTCACGCTGGTAGCCATCAGCGCAGCCATGCTGATCATGGATTGGCGCCTGGCGCTGGCCTCGTTTGCCGTCATTCCATTCGTGGTCATGGTATCGGGACTGTTTCGAAAGGGAGTGCGCGATACTTATCGCGACATCCGGGTACGCCTCGCCCGCATCAACTCGTTTCTCCAGGAGAGACTGACGGGAATGCGAATCGTGCAGCTGTTCGGACAGGAGAAGCGGGAAGCGCAGCGCTTCGACGAGCTGAATCGGTCGCACCTGGACGCGAACCTGAAATCGATTACGATCTACGCGCTCTACTTCCCGGCCATCGAGCTGCTGACGTCGGTCGCGCTCGCGATCCTCATTGTAGCAGGAGCGTCGCGCGTTCACGCGAATCTCCTGAGTGTCGGCACGGTTGCGGCGTTTCTGCAGCTGGTGCGAAGATTCTTCCAGCCGCTTCAGGATCTATCCGAGAAGTACAACATCCTGCAGACAGCGATGGCGAGCTCGGAGCGAATCTTCACGCTGCTAGACACGGTTCCGAGTGTTCCCGACAATGCCGCTCCCACGGAAATGGTGGAGAGGAGCAACGGAGTCGAGGTGGCGTTCGAGGATGTCTGGTTCGCCTACGACATTGCGCACCTGGCAAAACAGAAGAGAGGAGAGCCTGCGGAGACCGTGCCGGTCGAGTGGGTGCTGAAGGGTGTGACATTCACCGCGCGCCCGGGTGAGACTCTCGCCCTGGTTGGGCACACCGGCGCGGGGAAGACGACGATCGTCAATCTGCTCATGCGCTTCTACGACCCCCAGCGTGGGCGGATCACCATCAACGGGGTCGACATCCGAACCATGCCGCTGGACGAGCTGCGGTCGCTGATCGGCTACGTTCAGCAGGACATCTTCCTGTTCGCGGGGGACATCGCGACCAACATCCGGCTCTCGAATCCGCTCAGCGACGAGGACGTGGTGAAGGCGGCGGCGAAAGTCGGCGCGGACCGGATAATCCGAGGGTTTCCGCAGGGCTATCGTCAGGTGCTGGGCGAGCGGGGCGCATCGATCAGCGTCGGCGAGCGGCAGCTGCTCTCCTTTGCCCGGGCGATCGCCGCGAACGCGCCGTTGCTGCTCCTGGACGAGGCGACCAGCGCAGTCGACAGCGAGATCGAAGCCGAGATCCATGCCGCGCTCAGCGTGCTGGTGTCGGGACGAACGACGATCGCGGTGGCGCACCGCCTCAGCACGATCGCAAACGCGGACATGATTCTGGTTCTGCACCACGGCGAAGTAGCCGAGCGCGGGACGCACCGCGAGCTGCTGGAGAGGGGCGGCCTCTACAACACGCTCTGGAGGCTGCAGGCGGGAGACTCGGAGCCGCTGCTCAAGCGCGCGGGGTGATGCTTGCCGCTCATTTCGCGTGTTCGTAGTTTGAGGCCAGGAGGGTTCCCTCCATCAACCGAACCACCCACCAGTCCTTCCATTCCAATGAGCTCCCGCTAGTGCACCTTGCTGTTGCGGCTCGCACTGATGTCGGCCGGATTCGAAAGGGTAATGAAGACTCGCTTCACGCTTCGGCCAACGCTCACCGCGGACTATTCATAGTCGCGGACGGGATGGGTGGGCACGCGGCCGGCGAGGTCGCTAGCGAGATGGCGGTGGAGATGGTGAGCCACGACCTCTCGGACCTGAACGATCTGGAAGCGGCCGACTCGCACGGGCGGGTCACCGACGCCCTGCGCGATGCCAACCGCGCCGTCTACGAGCGGACCAGGACCGAGCGCGACAAGCTCGGCATGGGCAGCACGGTGTCGGCCCTGCTTCTCTCCGAGACGAGATTCATCGTTGGACATGTGGGCGACTCGCGCATCTACCTCGTGCGCGACGGCCATATGCGCCAGCTCACCAAGGACCACTCGCTGGTGCAGGAACAGGTCGACGCGGGTCTCCTCACGCCCGAGCAGGCAAGACGCCACCCGCAGAGCAATGTCATCACCCGTTGCATCGGCATGGCCGACGAGATCGAGCCGGATGTGTTTGACGGCGAGGTCAGAGTCGGCGATGCATTTCTTCTCGCGAGCGACGGGCTCACGGGGCTGGTCGAAGATAGGCGCATTCAGCAGCTACTCGTGTCGCGCGCCAAGCCGGAGCGGATCGTCGACGCCCTGATCCAGGAAGCAAACGTCAACGGGGGCAACGACAACATCACCGCGGTCGTCGTTCGCGTTCTTTCCGCGGAATCGACCGGCACGGACCACCGCGATGTCACTCCGATTCCCCCTGCGCCCGCGCATGGGTGACGATCGCGACACTGTCGCGGGAATCGCGCAGCTGTACCTCGGCAACATTCTCTACGCGCTCGAGCTCGCCGCACTCGGTCTGGACGAGCAGAACAAGAGCGTCGACGCCGCGTTTTATCGCGGAATCGCGAAAAAGCTCGCGGAAGCCCGTGGCCGGGAGACGAAACGATCGTGAACAACCTACCGGCCAGAAATACGCCGGCGCCCGAAACCCAGGGTATCCTGTCTCGTAGGTAACTGGAATAATGGGAGTCCACTTAGAATGGCGGTGATGTCGATGCTTCCTCAGATTTTCAACGGAACGCTGCGCGAGCACTATCTCCTCCTCTTTGGTATGGCAGGAGGCATTGCTGCGGTGGTTGGATTTGTCGCGGCGTGGGTTGGCGCTCATTTTGGCGCCAGACGGGCGGCCCGCCTGGGTGCGGATGCAGCCTTGGCCAATAGCGGAGTGGGCGTCGAGCGCACCATCAATTCGCTCGTCCAGGCAGTTGATGCGATAGCGCTCGAAGTCGAACGGCTCTCAGAGGGTCAGCGCTTCACCGCGCGTCTCATGTCCGAGCGCCCTTCACTGGGCGTGCCCTCGAAACAGGAAAACCCTGCCCGAGTCATAACGCCGCACTGACCGATATTCCGGTCCCCGGGGCACCGGGATGAAAAAGAAGACCGCCGTGACTGGATCCGGGCCCGGCGCAATCCGGGGATTCAAGACGCGGAAAGACTTCGCCGCCTGGCTGGAGAAGAATCACAAGACCTCGCCCGCCCTCTGGGTGCGGATTGCAAAGAAGAATTCGGGCGTCAGCTCCATCACGTACGCCGAGGGCGTCGAAGTGGCGCTCTGCTATGGCTGGATCGACGCGCAGAAACGTCCCGAGGACGAAACCGCATGGCTGCAGCGATTCATGCCGCGGCGTCCGCGAAGCATTTGGTCCAAGGTCAATCGCGAAAAGGTGCTCGCCCTTATCGCCAGTGGAGAGATGAAGCCGGCCGGACTCGAGGAGATCGACCGCGCCAGGAAGGACGGCCGTTGGGAAGCCGCGTACGATTCTCCCGGCGCTGCCGCCGTGCCCGCGGATTTCGAGAAGGAATTGGACCGGCACCCGAAGGCGAAGGCGTTCTACAAAACGCTCAATCGAGCGAACAGCTACGCGATCCTCTGGCGCCTGCAGACCGCAAAGAAGGCAGAGACTCGGGCGAAGCGAATGCGAAGCTTCATCGAGATGCTGGAGAAAGGCGAAACCCTGCATTAGATAGCGTCCATGCCGGACGCACAGCGCATCGTCATTCGCATAAAGAAAGGGACCGATGGGCGCAACTCCCTCAGCTGCACGCGCGCTGATGGAACGACGACGTGGCAGCGGCAACAGGGCGGGCAGGCGGCTTTCTTCCCGAAGCACGACCTCACGCACTACGCCGTCGAAACCGCGCTCGGACTCCGTCAGGGTTTCTACGGTCTCGTCTCGACGGGCTGGGATTTCTCGGATTTTGGGAGCCCGTGGCCGCGCGGCAAGCTCCCGCCCGAGGCGAACATCTCCGAGATGATCGTGGGATTCTTCGACCTCGAGCGTCGCATTGCGGAGCGAGTGGCTGCCGACGACCTGAACCAGAAGCTGGCTGAGTACTGCGCGGAGAACCGTCTCCCGCCCGAGCGGCAGCTCAGCGAGGACGATCTCGCCCGAGTGAGAGCGAAGCGCGCCGAGCTGTTCGCGAAGTGGGATGCGGTCGAGCCGGGGAATGCGCTCGAAGTTGTGTTCGATCTCTCGGGTCGCCCGGAGTCTGGCGAGGATCCGGTCGCAAGCGGCGGGACCATTGCTCCACCGAGTTCTTCATTTCGTCAACACTCCACGTAGCGGTGTCGTATTTGCTAATTTAAGGGGTGAGGCCGCGCCTTCCGTGAGGAAGAGCCGTCAGCGGCGTAAAAGCCTCACAAATCTCATCGCGCCGAAATCCGGAGAAGTAATGGGAACCGCGACACTTACGGCACCTGAGCAGGTTACTGACACCTTTCCGATCAACGGAACGGATTTCGTAGAGTTCTACGTCGGTAACGCGAAACAGGCCGCACATTTCTACCGCAATGTCTTCGGGTACAAGATCCTCGGGTACCGCGGGCCGGAGACGGGAACGCGCGATCGCGCGAGCTACATTCTGGAGCAGGACAGAGTGCGGCTCGTGCTCACCACCGCCTTGCGGCCCGACAGCGAGATTGCGGCGCACGTGCACAAGCACGGCGATGGCGTAAAGGACATCGCGCTCTGGGTGGATGACGCCAGGAAGGCGTTTCGACTCGCCGTCGAACGGGGGGCAAAGCCGGCGTATGAGCCCAAGTCACTCGTCGACGAGCATGGCGAAGTCGTGCTTGCCGGCATTCACACGTACGGTGAGACAATCCATAGCCTCGTCGAGCGAAAGAATTACAAGGGACCGTTCATGCCGGGTTTCGTTCCGTTCGCCGGCAAGGGCGACTCGAAAGGAGTCGGTCTCAAGTACATCGACCACTGCGTCGGAAACGTCGAGCTCGGCGCGATGAACAAGTGGGTCAAGTATTACGCTGACGTACTTGGCTTCACCCAGCTCATCTCGTTCGACGACAAGGCGATCTCCACCGAATACTCGGCCCTCATGTCGAAGGTCGTCGCGAACGGCAACGGCCGCATCAAGTTCCCGCTCAACGAGCCCGCGAAGGGCAAGAAGAAGTCGCAGATAGATGAGTATCTCGAATTCTATGAGGGGCCGGGATGCCAGCACATTGCGATTGCGACCGACAACATCATCGACACGGTCACGAAGTTAAGGGACAACGGGGTAGAGTTCCTGCGCGTTCCGGGCACTTACTACGATACGGTCACCGAGCGCGTCGGAAAGATTGACGAGGACCTGGCGCCCATTCGCGATCTGGGAATCCTGGTAGACCGCGACGAGGAAGGCTATCTCCTTCAGATCTTTTCCAAGCCGATGGAGGACCGCCCGACGCTCTTCTACGAGATCATCCAGAGGAAGGGCGCGAAGAGCTTCGGCGCCGGAAACTTCAAGGCGCTGTTCGAGGCGCTCGAGCGCGAACAGGATCTCCGCGGCAACCTGTAGACCATGCCGATCTATCACACACTCGGAAAGATTCCCCGCAAGAGGCACATTGCCTTCAAGAAACCCGGCGGCGGCATCTACGCCGAGGAGCTCGTCGGACACGAGGGGTTTACCGGAACGTCGGCGCTCATGTACCACATCCACCCGCCAACGACCGTGAAGTCGGTGCGTCGCGTGCGCGAGATAAAGTGGGAGGCGGATCCGGACCAGACGCTCCATCACCGGCATTTCCTCACCTCGCGCGCCAGGAAAGGCGGCAGTGCCACGCTCGACAGGATTCCGCTGCTGTTCAATCAGGACATCGCCATGCTCTACGTCGAGCCCGACGAGAACGACGCGCACTTCTACCGGAACGCGCAGGGCGACGAGCTGGTGTACGTCAGCAAGGGGACGGGAATCCTCGAGAGCACCTACGGCGCGTTGCCCTTTCACGAGGGCGATTACCTCGTCATTCACCGCGGCATTCTCCACCGGTATCGCTTCGATCTGAACGCCGAGCAGCAGCCGAAGCTCGTGATCTTCGAGAGCAGGGGACACGTGCGGTCGCCGAAGCGCTACCGCAATGAGTTCGGACAGCTGATAGAGGGCGCGCCGTACTCGGAGCGCGACATCCGGCGTCCAACCTTCGTCGAGGCGATCGACGAGATGGGGGACTTCCCGATTCTCGTGAAGCAGTACGACGGCATCAACGAGATCATGCTCGATCACCATCCGCTCGACGTCGTGGGCTGGGACGGATATTTCTATCCGTGGGCCTTCAACATCAACGACTTCGAGCCGATCGTCGGGCGCGTCCACCAGCCACCGCCGGTGCACCAGACTTTTCAGGGAGACGGGTTCGTCGTCTGCTCGTTCTGCCCGCGTCCGTACGATTTCCATCCCGAAGCGGTGCCGGCTCCGTACAATCACAGCAATGTGGATTCCGACGAAGTTCTCTACTATGCGTCGAGCGAATTCATGAGTCGGAAGGGAATCGAGTTTGGGAGCATCACGCATCACCCTGACGGGATACCCCACGGTCCGCATCCGGGACGCGCTGAGGCCAGCATCGGCGCCAAGTACACCGACGAGCTGGCGGTGATGATGGACAGCTTCCATCCGCTCAAGGTGGCGAAGCAGGCGCTGGAGTTTGAGGATAAGGACTACCACAAATCGTGGCTGCAGGGGCAGCACGCGCAATTCAATCCTCCCACGAGCTGAGAGTCTGAACCCGAAATGAGCGAGGCGCTGTGGACCCCCTCGCCCGAGCGCGTCATCAAGGCGAACATGACCGAGTTCCTCCGGTACGTGGAGGAACGCGGCGGTCCGCCTGTTCCCGACTATTCGTCGGATTCGTACTGGCAGCTCCACGAGTGGTCGGTCAACAACCCGGAGCGATTCTGGTCGTTGACGTGGAGATTCTGCGGGATCATCGGGCACCGCGGCACCGGCGGCGGCGCCGAGCGCGTGGGAATCGGACTCGACAAGATGGGTCCGCCCGATCCGGAGAAGGGACCGCGCTGGTTCCCGGACGCCAGTCTCAACTTCGCCGAGAATCTTCTCCGCTTCACGGATGATGTGCCGGCCCTCTCGTCGTGGAACGAGGAGGGTCATCAACGCACTATCAGCTATCGCGAGCTGCGCGAAGCCGTGGGTACGCTGGCGCTCGCACTCGACGCCGCCGGCATTCGACCCGGCGACCGGGTGGCGGGCTGGCTGCCCAACATTCCGGAAGCCGTCATCGCCATGCTCGCCGCGACTTCACTCGGCGCGACGTGGTCTTCGTGCTCTCCGGATTTCGGCGCTCAGGGTGTGATGGACCGCTTTGGCCAGATCGAGCCGAAGGTTCTCTTCGCTGCGGACGGTTATCTCTACAACGGGAAGGAGATCGACCTCCTGCCGCGCCTGAGACAGATCGCGTTCCGGATTCCGACGCTCGAGCACGTCGTCGTCACCCCGTACAGAAAGCAGATGCCGGACCTGGACGGAGTACGAAAGGGAATGCTCTGGTCGAGGTTCATCGCGACGCAGTGGGCCGTCGTTGCCAGCCAGAGCACGCCCCCTGAGGGTTACAGCACAACTCCGCTCGAGGGATACCGCCGCACACCGCCAGGGGGATACAGCAGGGCGGAGCTGGAAGGTGGTGCCTCGAGGGTGACGCCTGCGCGCAGCTCGAGGGCGACGCCACCGCATGGGGTAAAGGTGACGCCCGCTGCCCCCTCTCCCGTCGACTTGCCCGATCCGAAGACGCTCAAATTCGAGCGGTATCCGTTCGATCACCCGCTTTACATCATGTACTCGTCGGGGACGACCGGCCTGCCCAAATGCATGGTGCATAGCGCGGGTGGAACGCTCCTTCAGCACCTGAAAGAGCTGATTCTCCACACCGACCTGAAGCGCGAAGACTGCATCTTCTACTACACGACCTGCGGCTGGATGATGTGGAACTGGCTCGTCAGCTCGCTGGCCGTGGGCGTGAAGGTCGTGCTCTACGACGGCGCGCCACTGTCGCCGACGCCGGGAATGCTCTGGGACATGGTGGACCAGGAAGGCGTCACCGTCTTCGGGACCAGCGCGAAATATCTGGCGCTGCTGGAGAAATCAGGCGCGGAGCCGCGCAAGACTCACGAGCTGTCGAAGCTGAAAACGATTTTATCGACGGGCAGCCCGCTGGCGGACCACAGCTTCGACTACGTCTACAAGAAGATAAAGGCGGATGTGCATCTCGCCAGCATAAGCGGGGGCAGCGACATCATCTCCTGCTTCGTGCTGGGCAACCCGATTCTGCCGGTTTATCGCGGCGAGATTCAGACGCCCGGTCTCGGGATGGCGGTCGATGTGCTGGACGAGCGCGGGCGCCCGGTGAGGCTCATTCCCGGGGAGCTTGTTTGTACGCGTCCCTTCCCGAGCATGCCGGTGGCGTTCTGGGACGACGCCGACGGCGCGAAATACCGCGCCGCCTACTTCGAGTATTTCCAGGACGTGTGGCGGCACGGCGACTGGGCGGAGATCACGCGCAATCGCGGGTACATCATCTACGGACGGAGCGACGCTACTCTCAACCCCGGGGGCGTGCGCATTGGAACGGCGGAGATCTACCGGCAAGTGGAGCAGCTACCGGAGGTAGTCGAGAGCGTGGCGGTGGGTCAGGAGATTGAAGGCGGATCGCCCGGCGATGTGCGCATTGTGTTGTTCGTGAAGCTGCAACCGGGCCTGACCCTTGACCAGGCGTTGTGCGAGCGCATCACGAAGGGCTTGCGGGACAACACGACGCCGCTGCACGTGCCGAAAAAGATCATTCAGGTCGAGGACATCCCGCACACGATCAGCGGAAAGATCAGCGAGCTGGCGGTGCGCGAGGTGATTCACGGGCGTCCGGTGAAGAACACGGAGGCGCTGGCGAATCCCCAGTCGCTGGCGTTGTATGAAAGGCTGCCGCAGCTGCGTGATTAGCGGCAGCGACTAGTCAGCGGCTTAGTGCTGGGCGACTACCGGTTCGCGCTTCGACGCGGCGGCAAGATCGCCGACCATGTCCTGCAGCTTCGGACCGCGGCCCGGTTCAGGAGCACCAAGCGTCAGAGCGGTGTGGTAGTGTGAAACGCCGTAGATGGAGCCAGACCTGCGCTCGACGGTGATTCCCCAGTTCTCGTCGCCGGTCTGATCATCAGCCGGGGCGACGTCGCCGCTCTGCGAAAGCGCGTGCGCTTCCACTTCGGAAAGGAATGGCTTCCATTCCGGATTCCCCTTCAGATTCGCTTCGCAGATCGAGCTGATCCAGCGGTCCTCACCGAAGTGCGAATCGCGCTTCGAGATCGGGCCGCAGTCATAGCCCCTGCGGACGAAGTTGTCGACGCGAACGTCGGCCGAGGCGGGATTCGACTCGTAGTACTGATCCCACCAGAGCATGAGGCGGCCGGTGACGTTGGCCCCCTTCTGTCGGATGATGACCAGATACTGCGGATTTCCAAAACCGGAGTACCAGATTCTCACCTCGCGCTCACCCTTGGGGAGCTGCGTCTTGGAGAGAGGAATGAGACCAGCCGTGGCAATGGCCGCATCCTTCGTCTCGAAGATTGCGTCCGAGGCGGGACCGGTATCATTGGCTGTGAAGGCTGCCTGCTGTGCGAGTGACGAGCTGGACACTGCGAGCAGGAGAGAGGCAACGAACGTGAGTCGGCTCATGCCAATAGGACGGTTCTGACGAGCCCAAGGTCACATTCCGCGACCTCATCCGCACTACGGCTGTAACCTGCTGTGGGACAATGGGTTAGCCTGTGGGAAAGCCACTTGTAAACCTGGGTTGTAGGCCGCCGCCCCCTTACAGCGAGGTTAACCGTCTCCCGAAGACCTGGCAGAAGTAAAGGCCGCCGCCTTGGGCCCTCACAATGCCTATCCCTGTCTCCACGACATCGCCGTTGAGAATGTTGTGGCGATGCCCGCTGGAGCCCATCCAGCCCTGAACCACCGTTTCCGCATTCGGATAACCCTGCGCTACGTTCTCGGCCATCCGTCCGAACACATACCCGACGTAGAGGGCGCGATCGCCGAGGGTTGGCAGCTGCGATTCGGGGAGCGTGTGCGCCATTTTGTGGAGGCGCGCCATGTTCGCGGCCTGGATCTTCGCCATTCGGTCCAGCTGCGGGTTGTAGGCAAGCGCCGGCAACCCCTGATGTCGCCGCTCAGCGTTAATGAGCTCGAAGATGCGCGCTTCCGTGTCGCTGTACGCACTCGAGCCCGCGCCGGCGATAGCGCCCGCACTTTCCTTCGAGGGAGCAGGCGGCGAAGGTGCCGGCGCCCCAACGGGAATCGCGCAGCCGGCAACCAGGAGGGCGACGGCCGACGCGGCGAAAAATCTCGGTGCGCGCATACATAATATGACGCTCCGTCAGCGCGATCGTTCCAACGCGTCGAGTACTCGGCGCGGCTCCAGCCTGGCCCGCTTCGCCGTGAATACGCGCAGCCATCTCGCGCTCTTGTACAGCTCCTCCGAAAGCGAGGGGAGATTGATCGTCCCGATCCAGCCCTCGCCCGTAAGCCGCTCGACCTTGCCGCTCCGCCGAAGGACCGGGATGTCGAGTCCAAGCATCTGCGTCTTTACCGGGTAGTCCAGCAGCAGCTCTCCGGGCCCGAGTCCGAACTCCTTTGCGAGGGAGTTCTCCGCCTGGGCGACGCGCTTCCTGTCGGTCGCAATCCATTCGACCTTGTCGTCATCGAGCTCCGCGGCTGGCCATTCCGCCGCGCGCTTGTAAAGCCTGCGCTCCTTGAGCGCGGCGAGGAGCGGCGTCGGCCTGTCGCTCTCGAGCCTGTGCATCAATCCTTCGTCGGTGTGGCGAGACAGGGACTGAACGTCGACGACTTCCGCTTTCACGGCATCTTCCACCAGTCGCTTGTACATCGCCGTCGCGCTTCTCACGGCGTGGTGCCAGTACACGTTTCGGTACATCTGGTACTTGGCGAAGAGCAGCGACTCGAGCGCGGACAGCGCCTTCTCCTGCACACCGAGCGAGCGGCGCCCGGTTTCGGGATCGTCCACGAGGACGAGCGAGTTTGTCAGGCGGTCGACATCGATCTCGCCATAGGGGACGCCGCACATGAACGCATCTCGCTTGAGGTATTCGATCTTGTCGAGATCGAGCGAGCCGGAGATCAGCCCCTGCAAAGGACTCTCGCTGCGGCCGCGAATGAGGTCGAAAATTTTGAGCGGTGCGTCTTTACCGAGCTGCGCGGAGAGAATCGTCGCGATGCTTCCCTCGGTGATAAGGGGGCGCGCCACGTCCTCGTGGTGGAGGGCTCCAATCTCTTCCAGCGCGTGGGAGAACGGGTAGTGTCCCACGTCGTGGAGGAGCGCAGCCGACCTGACTATCGCCTGGTCGGCTTCACCAATCGACGTGTCTTCGGCTTCGCAAAGGAGCGCCAGGGTGCGGCGCGAGAGGTGATGCGTGCCGAGTGCGTGCTCGAATCGCGAGTGGGTCGCGCCGGGGTAGACGAGGTAAGTCCACCCGAGCTGGCGCACGTACCTGAGACGCTGAAAGACTTCGGTGTCGACGAGCGTGAGCGTCAGCTCGTCGACACGAATGTTGTTCCAGACTGGGTCGCGCAGAATCTCGAAGCGCACGCCCCGTCTCTCGCGCTGGGTTGGCGTCAGCCCTTCGGGCCGGCGTTCTTCGTCGCCGCGTCCACGCTCCCGAACTTGTCGAAGTTCTCGCGGAACATCCCCGCGAGCCTCTTTGCTTGCGCGTCGTACGCGGCAGGATCGGGCCAGGTCTCGCGCGGATTGAGGACTTTCGCGGGAACGCCTTTGATCTCGGTGGGAATCGCCAGGCCAAAGATGGGATCAGTTTGCGTCTTCACCTTGTCGAGCTCGCCCGCGAGCGCGGCATTCACGATCGCGCGCGTGTACTCGAGATCGATACGCTTGCCCGTCCCGTACGGTCCGCCGCTCCAGCCGGTGTTTATCAGCCAGACCTTGGATTCGTGCTTGCGAAGTAGCTCCCCCAGCATCCGCGCGTACTTGGTCGCATGCCAGACAAGAAAGGCCGCGCCGAAGCACGCGCTGAACGTCGGCTGCGGCTCCTTTACCCCGCGTTCCGTTCCCGCCACCTTCGCCGTGTAGCCCGACAGGAAGTAGTACATCGCCTGGTGTGGAGTCAGCCTGGCAATCGGAGGCAGCACGCCGAACGCATCCGCTGTCAGGAAGACAACGTTCTTCGGGTGCCCGCCGCGCCCGCCCTCGACGTGGTGCCTTATGTAGTCGAGCGGATAGGAAGCTCGCGTATTCTCCGTGATGGACTGATCAGCAAACCGCACCTTCTTGGTAGCCGGATCGAGCACGACGTTCTCGAGCACCGTGCCGAACATCTGCGTCGTCCGGTAGATGTCGGGCTCGCTCTCCGGTGAGAGGTTGATCACCTTCGCGTAGCAGCCACCCTCGAAGTTGAAAACCCCGTTGTCCGACCATCCATGCTCATCGTCGCCGATGAGGCCCCGATTGGGAGCGGCGGATAGCGTCGTCTTGCCGGTTCCAGAAAGACCGAAGAACAACGCCGTGTCACCCGCCTTCCCAACATTGGCGGAGCAGTGCATGGAGAGCACTCCTTCGCGCGGAAGCAGATAGTTCATGACCGTGAACATCGCCTTCTTCAGCTCGCCGGCGTAAAGCGTGCCGCCAATCAAAATCGTTCGCTCAGCCAGGTTGAGCACGATGAACGTGCTGGACCGTATCCCGTGCCGCGCGGGATCGCCATGGAACTCCGGTGCGTGGAGAACCGTGAAGTTCGGATCGAAGGTCGGCAGGTCGCTCAGCTCGGGGCGGATGAACATGTTGCGCACGAACGCCATGTGCCACGCGTTGGGCGACACGTAGCGCACGGACAACCGATATGACGGATCGGCGCCACAATAGAGATCCTCGACGAACAGCTCGGAGGACTCATTCAGGTATTTGCGGACGTCGTCGAGCAGCAGCTGATATTTCTCGACCGTCAGCGGCTGATTGACCTTGCCCCAGTCGACATCCTTCTCCGAGCTCGGCTCCTTTACGACGAACTTGTCGTTCGGAGAGCGTCCCGTGTGAGGGGTGGTGACCGCGACGAATGGACCCATGTCCGCAAATTCGCCCTCGCTACGCCGCGCCGCCGCCTGAAAAAGCTCGGGCGCAATCAAGTTCCAATGCACGTCGCCGCGCGGGTTGAGTCCTTGCCTGCTCAAGCCAATGCTGCTCTCGCGCGCCATCTGCTTGCGCTGCGGTTTTATTTCCGTTGCCATTACTTGTCCGTCCTCTCGCTGGCCCGCTGTTGCGCGTCAATCACCGCGACGGCAGCCATGTTCACGATATCCTGAACGTCGGCGCCCTGCTCCAGCACGTGCACGGGAAGATTCATACCCAGCAGGATCGGTCCGATTTTTGTGGCGCCACCCAGATGGTGCAGGAGCTTGTACGCGATGTTCCCGGCGCTCAGGTTCGGGAATATCAGCACGTTCGCCCGCTCCTTCAGCATGCTGAATGGATACGCCAGGCGGAGGATGTTTTCGTCCATCGCCGTGTCCGCCTGCATCTCGCCGTCGACGACGAGCGCGGGGTCGCGTTTCCTCAGAATCGCGACAGCTCTCGCGACCTTCTCCGCTTCCGGGTGGCGCACGGACCCGAAATTGGAGAACGACAGCATCGCGATCTTGGGCGTGATGCCGAACGTCTCGACGATCCGGCTTGCCGAGTAAGCAATCTGCGCCAACTGCTCGGCGGTGGGATCGATGTTGACAGTCGTGTCTCCACAGAAGATAACGTGCTTCTCGAAGACGAGCATGTAGAGACCGCTCACGATCTCGGCCTTGGGATGCGGGCCGATGACCTGGAGCGCGGGACGAATGGTCTCGGGATAGTGCATGCCGACTCCGGAGAGGAGCGCGTCCGCATCGCCGCATGCAACCATTACGGAGCCGAAGTAGTTCCCGTTGAAAAGGAGCTGATGCGCTTCGCCGTGGCTGAGTCCTTTGCGCTGGCGGCGCTTCCACAG
>Ga0208078_1000222_pt1 | contig 15097 bp, 13 predicted proteins | sample NGESurdeep072012_3_FD_184468 | JGI IMG/M metagenome (GOLD analysis project Ga0208078, IMG submission 184468) | Arctic peat soil microbial communities from Barrow, Alaska - NGEE Surface sample 53-2 deep-072012 (SPAdes) | ecosystem: Environmental > Terrestrial > Soil > Wetlands > Peat ...
GTGGTCGCCCGCAATCCCGCCGTCGCTCCGTACCCGTCCACCAATTCCAGCTTCGTCGCGAGCGCGAGCGCCGGTCTTCCGATCTGGCCAGCCGCGATGATGGTCGACCAGGCTCCCGTTCGCTTCGCCAGCGAGGAGCTGCTCGGCCGCTAGCTCAGTGGGGCAGCCCCGGCATCGTCTTCGTGGGCCCCCGCATCGCCTGCATGATCTGCGGCAGATGCCCCGATACGTAATCGATGTTCGACATGATCACCGGCGGCACCTTCAAGGTGCTCAGCTTCCCCGTTTGCTTGAGCTGATAGCCGTGGATCGCCTGCTGCAGTGCGATCGTCGCGAGCATGTAGGTGTGCCCGTCGATGTGCGCCTTCTTGAGCGCACCCCCGAGCAGCGGCTCCGCCTCGATGCGCGATCCCATCTCTCCGATTCCGCTCGGCACACCCTGCGACCGCAGGTGCTTCACGATCTCCGGATTCGCCATCGTGAGCGAGTCCATGCTCTGCTTCGCATGCGACCACCGATCGATGATATCCGGCGTTAGCGCGAAGTTGTCGACCTCGCGCAGCGCCGTATCGTGCGTCGCCGGAAGCGGTTGCAGCCCCAGCCCCGACCCTCCCGCCCCCTGCGGCCCCTTCGCCGGAGTTGTGCCGGGCTTGTCACTGTAGCACGCGAGCGCCGAGCCGATGCTCAGTGCCAGCGAGAAGGCGACGAGGCGGTGTGAGGCGAAGGACTTCAGCGACATGGGAAATGGGGATCGGGGGTTGGTCGAGCGGGCGAGGCGAGAATAGCATGCGCTACTATCGCTGGCAACCAAATATGCGCTGTGATCCGCGCCGCGCCGCGGTGCACCGCTAACCAGTATATTCACGAGATGCCTGCGCTCCTCGATCGCGCCTTCGAAAAGTCGCTCAAGCGCGGCGAGTTCGAGCGCGTCTACTACTTTCACGGGGACGACGACTTCCTGAAAGAGCAGGCCGTGCGCGCACTCATCGCCGCCGCCGTCGATCCATCCACGCGCGACTTCAATCTCGACATTCGCGCTGCCGCCGAGCTCGATGCCGAAACGCTCGGCAGCCTGCTCGGGACGCCGCCGATGATGGCGGAGCGCCGTGCGGTGGTGGTTCGCGATGTCGCGGCGCTCAGAAAGGACGCGCGCGCGGTGCTCGATCGCTATCTCGCGTCGCCGGTGGCCGACGTCGTGCTCGCCCTCGTGGCACCCGCGAGCGAGAAGGCGAAGGTCGATAAGGCACTCGAGAATCGCGCGGCGACGCTCGAGTTCAAGCCGCTCAGCGGCGACCGCGTGCCGCGGTGGATCATCCACCACGTCGAGAGCGTGCTCGGTGCGACGATCACGCCGGAGGCCGCCGAGCTACTGCAGCAGGCGGCGGGCAATGAGCTCGCGGCGCTCGCCGCGGAGCTCGACAAGCTCGCGAGCTACGCGGGCGGCGGCACCATCGACGAAGATGCCGTTTCCGATGTGGTCGGCGTGCGCCGCGGCGAGACGCTCGGCGACTTTCTCGATCGCGTCGCCGCGCGCGACACGGCGGGCGCGCTCGCGCTGCTCCCGCACATTCTCGCGCAGCCGAAGACGAGCGCGGTGTCGATCGTGATGGCGCTGACGACGCAGATGCTCGCGATCGGCTGGGGGATCACGCGCGGCGGCCGCGCGGACTACTTCGAGCTGCTCAAGAGCGGGAAGGCGTTTCCGATGCGTCCATGGGGCGAGGCTGCGCGCGCATGGAGCGCGGCAGAGCGCCACTGGAACGACGATTCGATCGACGGCGCGCTCGATGCTCTTCTCGCCTCCGACATCGCGCTCAAGGAGACTCGCATCTCCAGCGATGCGCAGCTCCTCTCCACGCTCGTGCTCACGCTCTGCGGCGTCACACGCTCGACCGACGCCGCGCGGCTACTCCTCTCCGCCGTTCCGGCGTGACGCATCACCTTCGCAGAATGCTCATGACCCGATATCTCGCTCCACTCGCCGCATTCTTCATCGGCGCCGCCTCGCTCGCCGCGCAGGGAACTCCTCCGCTCGCGCCCGTCGCCGACTCCAGCCCAAGCGACACGCTCTTTCTCCGCGCGCAGCGAATGGCGGCGGAGGGGCAGGGCGATGCGGCGCGCGCGCTGGTGCAGCACGAGATCGATACGGCGAGCGCGGGCTCGCCGAGGTATGTGGACGCGCTCTACTGGCGTGCGGTAGTGGCGGCGACGGCGTCGGATGCGGAGAAGGATCTGCGGCGCATCATCATCGAGTTCCCGCTGTCGCCGCGCAACGAGGACGCGCTGCTCCGGCTCGCGCAGCTCGAGATGACGCGCGGCGACAACGATCAGGCGCTCGCGCATCTGCAGCGGCTCGTGATCGATCATCCCACGAGCCCGTCGCGCGCACGCGCATCGTTCTGGATGGCGCGCGTGTACTTCGACAAGAATCAGACACCGGCGGCGTGCCGCAGCCTCGCCGATGCGTCGCACAACACGTCGCCCGGCCAGGTGGAGCAAAAAAATCAGATCGACTTCTGGATGCAGCGCTGCCACGGCAACGATACCGCGGCAGTGGCGACGACGATGGTGGACAGCACGCCGACGGTCGCTCCGCCAACCGTAGTCGCGTCCGCGCCGCCGAGCGCACCCGCGCGCGAGACGGAGCCTCTGCCGCCACCGGCCGCTGCGCCTGCGAAGGCGGCGACGACTTCGAAGAAAACCGTCACGACCACCGCCACGACCACCACCGTCGTTCCGCGCACGCCGAAGGGCCCAACGAAGTACACCGTGCAGGTGGCTGCGTACGACACGCGCGATGCCGCGGTGACGCTGCAGCACAGCCTGATCGCTCGCGGGCTCGAAGCGCGCATCGTCGGAACGACGAAGCCGTTCCGCGTGCGCGTTGGGTATTACGACACGCGCGCGAAGGCCGACGCGGCGGCGGCGCAGTTGAAGGCCAAGCAGCTCACCGTGTATGTCACAGAGGCCGAAGCGCGGTGAGTCGTGAAACGCCGCTGATGGAGCACTGGCGCGAGATGAAGTCGCGCAATCCCGGCGCCATCCTGCTCTACCGGCTCGGCGAGTTCTACGAGACGTTCTACGAGGACGCCGAGATCGCGTCGCGGGTGCTCGGGCTCACGCTCACGTCGCGCAACAACGGCGGCGCGGCGGACGTGCCGCTCGCGGGCGTGCCCGCGAAGGCGATGAGCGGCTATCTGCGCCAGCTCGTGTCGCAGGGCTATCGCGTCGCGATCTGCGAGCAGATGGAAGATGCGAAGAACGCGAAGGGCGCCACGGTGCGTCGCGAGGTGGTGGAGACGATCACTCCGGGTGCCGCCTTCGCGGACGATCTGCTCGATCACGCGCGCAACAACTTTCTCTGCGCGCTCCTGGTGACGGGCGCGCACGCGGGGATCGCCGCCGCCGATCTTTCCACCGGCGAGCTCCGGCTCATCGTGTGCGAGACGGCGGATCTCGAGCCATTTCTCGCGCGGCTCGCGCCGAGCGAGCTGGTGCTGGTGCGCGGGGAGAATGCGCCGTCGCCGCGTGGGCCTACGGGCGAGGGGCCGCTCGTCACGGAGCGCGAGCGCTGGGAGTTCGATCCCGCGCTCGCGACGGATGCGCTGCGTGCGCAATTCGGCGTCGCGTCGCTCGAGGCGTTCGGCATCGGTGCGAGCGATGCGCCCGCGGTTGGCGCGGCCGGCGCGCTGCTCCGCTATCTGCACGAGCTGCAGCCGCAGGGAATACCGCATCTCGCGCGGCCCGTGGTGGAGCGCGCGGGGAGCGCGATGCCGCTCGACGAGATGACGCGGCGCAATCTCGAGCTCGTCGAGTCGCTGCGCGGCGGCGACCGCAGCGGCACGCTCATCGACGTGCTCGATCGCACGGCGACGCCGATGGGTGCGCGACTGCTGCGCTCGTGGATTCTCACGCCGCTCACCGAGCGCGCGCCGATCGATGCGCGCCTCGATGCGGTGGGCGCGCTGCTCGACGATGCGCTCGCGCGCGAGACGCTGCGCACCGCGTTGGACGGCGTGCGCGATGTCGAGCGGCTCGCGAGCAAGGCCGCCGCCGGCCGCGCCAACCCACGGGAGCTCGGCGCACTCGGCGGCTCTCTCGCGCGTCTCCCCGCCGTGTCGGCGGCGGCGCGGCGCGTGGGGGAGGCGGGGGTGGTGAAGGAGCTGCTCGCCAAGTGGGATGACTGCGCGGAGCTCAGCGCGCATCTGGCGCTCGGCCTGGTCGACTGGCCGCCGGTAACGATCGGCGAGGAGGAGGCGATCCGCGCGGGCTTCGACGCGGAGCTCGACGAGATGCGTGCGCTGCAGCGCGGCGGCCGCGACGCGATCGCGCGCATCCAGACGGCGGAGCGCGCGCGCACGGGGATCGCGTCGCTCAAGGTTGGCTACAACAAGGTGTTCGGCTACTTCATCGAGATCACGAACGCGAACAAGGAGCACGTACCGGCGGACTACCAGCGCCGGCAGACGCTCGCGGGCGCCGAGCGTTACGTGACGCCGGAGCTCAAGGAGTACGAGGAGAAGGTGCTCACCGCCGGCGAGCGCATCGAGCTCCGCGAGCGCGCTCTCTTCGAGACGCTACGCGCGCTCGCCGGCGCGGCGATCGGACAGCTGCAGTGCGCCGCATCTATTCTCGCGCAGCTCGACGTGCTCGCGGCGCTCGCGGAGGTCGCGGCGCGCGAGGGGTACGCGCGTCCGGAGATCAGCGACGACTTCGCGCTCGACATCACAGGCGGCCGGCATCCCGTGGTCGAGCGCATGATGCCGCGCGACAAGTTCATCCCGAACGATGTCTCGCTCACGACCGATGCGCGGATGATCATCCTCACCGGTCCGAACATGGCGGGCAAGTCGACGATCCTGCGCCAGATTGGACTGATCGTGCTGATGGCGCAGATCGGGAGCTTCGTGCCAGCGAGCCGCGCGCGCATCGGTATCGTCGACCGCGTCTTCACGCGCGTGGGCGCGAGCGACAACCTCGTGCGCGGGCAGTCGACGTTCATGGTCGAGATGTCGGAGACGAGCGCGATCCTCCACACCGCCACCCGGCGCAGCCTCGTGCTGCTCGACGAGATCGGGCGCGGCACGTCGACGTACGACGGCGTGTCGATCGCCTGGGCGGTGAGCGAGCATCTGCACGATGCGATCGGCTGCAAGACGGTGTTCGCGACGCACTATCACGAGCTGACGCAGCTGGCCGAGGAGCGCGATGCGGTGCGGAACTTTACGGTGGCGGTGCGCGAGGTTGGCGACGAGGTGCTCTTTCTGCACACGCTGATCGCGGGCGGCGCGGATCGCTCGTACGGCATCGAGGTCGGCAGACTCGCGGGGCTGCCGCCGGCGGTCGTGAGCCGCGCGCGCGTGATGCTGAAGCTGCTCGAGGCGGAGCACCATGTCGTGCAGCCGGGCGCGATGTCGCGCGAGGCGGCGCCCGCAACCGAGCAGCTCGCGCTCTTCGCGAGCCTGCCGCATCCGGTGGTGGAGAAGCTACGCGGAGTCGATCTCGACAACCTCACGCCGCTCAAGGCGCTGCAGCTTCTGGCCGAGCTGCAGCGGGACGCCAGCGGCTGAGTCAACGGCTCCGCCGCCTGCTCACTCCATCGCGAACTCGCGCGAGAACGCGACGACGAAGGAGAAGGTCTTCGCCTTGCTGCGCGTTTCCATCGCGTCCGAGATGCGCTCGAGGCGCTTGGGAATGGCGAGAATCTTTTCCTGCGCCTGGCGCCCGGTAGCATCGAGCCCCTCGAGCGTATCGATCGCCCAGTGCTTGATCTGCTCCTCGACGATCTTCAGATAGTCGCGCGGCCCATAAATACCGGCGCGCCAAATCACATCCGCCATCTCGCGAAAGTTCGGCATGCTCACCCCCGGCATGTCGATCGACGGCATGACCGCAGCCGCGGAGACCAGCGCGCGATTCGGATCGCGCTCGAGCACGGCCTCGAAGATCTTGCGGTAGAACACGTAGTGCCGCGCCTCTTCCTTCGCGACGTTCGACAGCACGACGCCGATCGTCGGCTCGAACTCGCCCGCAAGCTTCCCCGTGTTCGCGTGGCTCACCTGCGTCGCACGCTCCTGCAGCGTGGTGTACACGAAGACGCGATAGGGATCCTTGTCCCACGCCGGCTCGAAGCCCGCCTTCAGATACTCGAACTGCATCCGCTCGAGCTCCGGATTGTTCAGCAGCTGACTGTCACGCGTGTAGTCGTGAAGCACCGCGCCGTGCCGGTCTTCCTCGGCCGTCCACAGATTCGTCCACTTGTGCCAGAAGCTCGTGCTGCCGAGGTATACCGCGAGTAGGCGGTGGAAGTGCGGGAGCCCTTCCTCCGTGAGGAGGTTGAGGGCGAGCGCGACGCGAATCGGCGTGCTGATGCCGCGCGTGCGCTCACGGAGCTCGGCAACATGGTGATCGGGGTCGGTGTCGGGCGCTGGCGCGAGCAGCTCGCTCGGAAACCAGAGGATGCGCTTCGACTCGTGCACCACCATTAGCTCGGCAACGAGCTCTTCGAGATCGGCGAGTACTTCTACCTTCGCCAGCATCTCCATTTCCGGAACAGTCATGAGACAGCCATGGAATGAGCATCGAGAATGTGCGCGCTCGCGCGGCGATCTCCACCCTCGAAAATTCGAATTAGCGAGCCAACGTCTTTGAGCAAATGTATCTGAAATGCCGAGCTAGGCAGCCGGGGAATGCCTTTAGGGCCGTAACGGAGTGCTTGGCATTCGGTGGAGCACGTGTACGAGTCCATACTATCCTGCTTGAGTGGGGCAGCACAACGGCTTGGCTTCCGCAAGAGCTACCGCGCCATCATGTACGCAAGCACATCGCTGCGTGTGACGATTCCGCCCATCGTGCCGTTCGCGCGCACGAGCAGCGCGTGATTCGACTTCGAGAGCAGCTTCACCACGCTCTCCACCGTCTGCGCCTCATCGATGATCGGGAACGGCGCTTCCATTACCTCGCTCACCGGCACCTCGAGCAGCTTGCCGTTCTCGAGCGCTTTCGCCGAGAGCACGCTCTCGGAGACGGAGCCGACGCAGCTGTCGCCGTCCATCACCGGGAGCTGCGACACATCGTGCAGCGACATGAGCCCGAGTGCCTGGCGCACGCTCGCGGATGGCGCGACGCTCACGACGCGCGGCGTTCCATCCTGTTTCCCCTGCAGCAGCTGTCCGATCGGCATGCGATCGGAATCGAGCAGCTGATTCTCGCGCATCCACTCGTCGTTGTAGAGCTTCGAGAGATAGCGCTCGCCCGTGTCGCAGAGGAAAGTCACCACGAACGCCTTCGGATCGTTCACTTCGCGCGCCACCTGGAGAGCCACGTGCGCGATCAGCCCACTCGATCCGCCAACGAACAGCCCCTCCTCGCGCGTGAGCCTGCGCGCCATCGCGAACGACTCTCGATCGGTGACCGTGCGATAGTCATCGATGACCGACATGTCGATCGTTCCCGGAATCTTGTCCTGCCCGACGCCCTCGATCTTGTACGGCACACCCTCCGGCTTCCGCGCGCCCTTGCTCCGCCAGTACTCGGCCAGAATCGATCCGACCGGATCGCCGCCGATGATTTTCACGTTGGGGTTCTTCTCCTTCAGAAATTTCCCGACGCCTGAGATCGTGCCGCCCGTGCCCGCGGCGGCGACGAAGTGCGTGATCCTTCCTTCGGTCTGCTCCCACAGCTCGGGGCCCGTCGTCTCGTAGTGCGCTTCCGGATTTGCGGGATTGTAGAACTGGTTCGCGAGCACCGCGTTCGGCGTCTCCTTCGCTATCCGCGCGGCCATCACCACGTAGTGATCGGGATGATCGGGAGGCACGGCCGTCGGCGTGATGATCACCTCGGCGCCAAAGGCCTTGAGCAGCCTCACTTTCTCCTGCGACATCTTGTCGGGCATCGTGAAGATGCAGCGATAGCCCTTGAGCGCCGCCGCCATCGCGAGCCCCACACCCGTGTTGCCGCTCGTTCCCTCGACAATCGTGCCGCCCGGCTTCAGCTCCCCCGACTTCTCGGCGCGCTCGATGATCGGCACGCCGATCCGATCCTTCACGCTCCCGCCCGGGTTGAAGAACTCTGCCTTCGCGTACACCGGCGTGACCACGCCGCGCGTCACTCGGCTCAGCCGAATGAGCGGCGTCCAGCCGATGGTGTCGAGAACGCTGTCGTACGGGCGTGTGTTGCGCGGGAGGGTGCTCATGGCGCGGATTTGGGGCGAAGTGGCTGGAGGATGGTGTCGCCGGCGAGCGGCTTTCCCTTCGGATGGCGGAAGAACACGGGGAGCTTGAGCGACACGCTCACCGGATGCCCTTTCGTTGTTGCTGGCTCGAAGCGAAGCTCGCGCGACCCCGCGACCGCGGATGAATCGAGCCCTGGATAGCCCGACGACTCGACGACGCTCGTCGACTCGGGCCACACGATGCCGGTGCTATCGATGTGGATGTGCAGCGTGACGTTCCCCTGTACCTTCTTCGCGTAGAGCGCCGGCGGATAGCGAAAGGGGAGCTCGCGATTGAGCATCACGGGCATCACGTCGGGCTTGGCGCCGTCCGTCTGCACGGCCTCGATCGCCTTGCGTGCCTGCTCTCGATCGAGGCACGCTGAGGCCGCCAGAAACATGGCGCAGGCAAGCAGCTTGAGGGTTGGTTGCATCATACGGAATGTACTCGGCGTTTACGTGCTCGCGGGAGACTACACGCGGGGGGCGGTTTCGGTACATTGTGCACATGAAAGTCACCGTCCTGCTTGGGGGAACCTCGTCGGAACGAGACGTGTCGCTGGCGTCGGGGCTCAGGATCGCGCATGCGCTCCGCGACGCCGGGCACACGGTGACCTCCGTCGATCCCGCGCGGGGCGAGATGACGCGCGCGCAGGAAGACGAGCTGCGCGCCGCCGGCGTCGTGAAGCGCGAGCCGCCGACGCGCGAGGCGCTCAAGGCGATGGCGGCCACCTCGCTCGTGACGACGCTGGGCGCGATGCCGGCCGTTCGCGGTGCCGACGTCGTCTTCATCGCGCTGCACGGCGGCGATGGCGAGGATGGCACAGTTCAGGCGATTCTCGATCTCGCACGCGTGCCGTACACCGGGAGCGGACATCTCGCGAGCGCACTCGCCATGGACAAGGATCTCTCGAAGCGGCTCTTCCGCGCCGCGGGCGTGCCCACGGCAGACTGGATCATGACCGGGCCCGGCTCGAAGCTGAGTGCGAGCGAGGTCGAGCAAGTGCTGGGCTATCCCGTCGTGGTGAAGCCGTCGAAGGAAGGGTCGACCGTCGGGCTCACGGTCGTGAAGGAGGCTGGACAGCTGGCTGGGGCGATCGCCGAGGCGGCGCTCTATGATGTGGAGGTGATGGTGGAGCGCTTCGTGGCGGGGCGAGAGCTTACAGTCGGAGTGTTGGGCGATCACGCGATGCCCGTTGGGGAGATCATTCCCAAGCACGAGATCTACGACTACGAGTGTAAATACACGCCGGGCATGGCAGTCGAGGAGTTTCCGGCGAAGCTCTCACTGGCGCTCACGACGGAGGCGCAGCGGTTGGCGGTTCTCGCCTTCCGTGCGCTCAAGCTTGACGGGTGCGCTCGAATAGACTTCCGTATGACGTCGGGAGGGGAGCTGTTTTGCCTCGAGGCGAACACCCTTCCTGGAATGACCGCGACGAGTCTGATTCCACAGGCGGCGGCGGCAGAGGGGATCGACTTCAGCACGTTTTGCGATCGCATCGTGGCGCTCGCGAAGATGACACGAGGTGAGGGAAAGTGATGGCACGTTCAACTCTTCCGACTGCACCTATCGCCGGGCTTTCTCCGGGCGTTCAATCGCAGGGGATCTGGACCGGACGGCGCCAGCTGTTCGTGCGCTTTGCGGGCGAGGCGGAAACCGCCGTGCTCTATTCGAGCGAGATGCTCGCGAAGCAGCTCGAGCGCGCAACCGCGCAGGCGCTCGTGCACTCGATTTTGCTGAGTGGACGCGATCCGCTGTCGTGTGCGCCGTTCATCGCGGCCGTGTTCGGAAACTGGGCGTCGCCGCTCCCCGTAATTCTGGAGTGTGACGGGCAGCGGCCCGAGGCGCTGGAGGATGTCGTACGTGTGGTGTCGATGGTCCACGTGTTGTGGGAGTTCCCGGACGCGCCGTCGGGCGCGGAACGAACCGTTGCATCGCTCGCGGCTGTCGCCTCTGCGGGCACCGCGCACGCGCTCACGCTGGCGCCGCGCGATGGCACGAGTGACGGGCAGATCCTGCGACTCGTCGAGCAGGCACACGCCGCCGCGCCGGGTACGAAAATTGTGATCCATCCAGCGCCTGCGGGGGAGAAGTCGCCCCTCGACCGTCGATACGCCACACTGCTCGAGCAGGCGACCATGATTCATCGCGACGTCGTGCTGCAATTTCGGATTCCCGGGCCCGTCGGGACCCGCTAGGAACCCGGCGTTTGTTCTCCGTGTCTAATACTCAATGAACACTTCCGCCACCGACGAATACGACATCCCGCGGCTGACGCCGGCGGTGCAGTGGATCATCGCGATCAACGTCGCGGTGTTCTTCCTGCAGCTCACGGTCGTGCGTCCTGCGGACATGATTGCGGCGCTGGCGTTCAAGAGCCCGGGCGATCTCACGCAGCGTCCGTGGACGATCGCGACCTACATGTTCGTGCACGCGGGCTTCATCCATCTCGCGTTCAACATGTGGACGCTCTGGCTCTTCGGCCCGCGACTCGAGCAGGCGTGGGGGCAGCGGAGCTTCAGCTTCTACTACCTCCTCTGCGGGCTCGGCGGCTGGCTCGCCGATCTGCTCATCGTGCACAACGGCTCGCCACTGATCGGCGCATCTGCGGCGATCTTCGGCGTGATGCTCGCGTACGCGATGCGGTGGCCGGACGACGAGGTGCGCGTTTTCCCGTTCGTGTTCGTCGCGATGAAGGTGCGCTGGTTCGTGGTGCTGCTCGCTGCGTGGAATCTCATCCTCGGCGTGAAGGGGCTGAACGCGACGGACGGGACGGCGTACATGGCGCACCTGGGTGGATTCGCGATCGGCTGGCTGTATCTGCGCGCGGCGTCGGTGCCGAGTTTGGATCGGCTGCGTCAGCGGATGTCGCAGATTCCGGATGTGCCCGACGAGCCGCCGCGCGCGATCCCGCGCACACACACGCGCTCGCGTGAGCGCACGACGGAGATCGATGAGATCGTGGCGCGCAGCAACGCGATGGCGTCGAAGCGGCAGAGCGCGACGTTGTCGCTCCCCGGCAAGGTCGGGAAGCACAAGAGCGAGCAGCTGAATCTCGTGCTCGACAAGATCTCCGAGCGTGGGATCGAGAGCTTGTCGGGAGATGAGCGGCGGCTGCTCGAGGAGATGTCGAAGCAGCTGCGCAGCGACTGATCGCTCGCGGGCGAATCGCGCAATGCAAAGGGGGCGGCCAACGATTGGCCGCCCCCTTTCGTACAAAAAAAGCCCCCCGGGACAGGCCCGGGGGGCATAGCCGCCACGCCGTTCTCGCGGCGGCAGCGGTCAACCCAGAGAGGGCTGACACACTTGGAACGTACAGTCCGGTTCGGCCCACGTCTAGGTGGAATGTCGACAGGTCAGAAAGAACGGTCATTTCTGGAGTTAGAGAAGATTAGAGCGATCTAACTTGCGTTTGTGAGGGAGCGCACCAAGCTTGTGGCCTCTCCTGAACGGCTCGCTAGACAAATCCTTGTCTCCGACTTGGAGTTAACCGTGCGTCTCCCCACCGCACTGCTCTCGCTCGCGCTCGTCCTAACCCCATCCCTCATCGCTCAGAAAGCCGCACAAATCCCCACGCGCCCTGTGCTCGGCGCCGGCGCCGACACCAACGATGCGCATTTGTACTACCTGTTCGGCGTGCGCACGATCGACACCAGGCCGGAGGATGCCGCCCGCGCGTTCTTCTGGGCATCGAAGATCGATCCGACATCCGGCGAAGCGCTTTACGGCATGCTGGTCGCCGCGCTCATGGAGATGACGCCGAGCACGTTGTTCGACTATTACGACTTCTCCTACAAAAAGCGGAAGCCCGAGTTCCTCGCGCTCGATTCCCTGCTCTTCCGCGCGTATGCGATAAATCCGTTTCTCTATCGCAATCTCGATCGCGCGCTCGTCCCTCGCATCATCGAAGCCGACATGCGCCATCGGGATCCCAAGCGCAACGTTGCCGATGTGAATGTCGCGGTCATCAACGGTACCATGAGATCCCGGAACTCGGCCTGGATTGCGTACTCCCAGGGGCGTCTCACCGATGCGCTCGATGCATACGCGAAGGAGATCAATGGGTCCAAACCGAAGTTGAACAGGTGCGACAAGCACGAGTATGAGAATGATGCGAGCGAGATTCACGCGGAACGCGCGCGGATTTTCTTTCTCGTCGGCAACATGGACAGCTCGCTCACAGAGATGAGCGCAGCCATGGCCGCACCTCGCGAGTGTAATGTGCAGCTCGCTGTATACGAGTCGAAGGCGATGTACGACCAGTCGATCGGGATGATCCACGAGAAGGCGAAGCACGCGGACCTCGCACGCGAATCGTACGCGCATGCGCTCGAGGAGGATCACTCCTACTACTCGGCGCACATGAAGATGTCGTCGCTGCAGCTCGCGCAGGGTGACACGGCGGCCGCGGTATCGGAGATGAATCTCGCCTTGCAGCTAGAGCCCAACGATCCCGCGCTCCACTACGACTACGCGCTCGTCCTGATCAAGGCGCGTCGGGACGGAGATGCAGCGGCCCAGCTGAAGAAGGCGATCGAGGCCGACGCGTTCTTCGCGGCGCCGCACTTTCTGCTGGCGCGCATCTCCGACGTGGAGGATTACGCGGACGAGGCAGTGAGCGAGTACAAGAGCTACATCGCGCTCGCTCCCGCGACGGAAGCGAATGTGGCGTTGGCGCGCGACCGGATTGCGAAGTTGAGCGCAACCGTGGCTTCGGCGCCGGCCAAACCTTGAGCGCAGCTCAGGAAGGCAATCGCCTCACCTCGACCGACGCCTCCAAGCCCGCCGAATAATGAGTGCGCAACAGCGCGCGGCGCCTTTGCAAAAGCGCAGTCCATTTTCGCCACGCGCTGAGGCTTCCTCTAGCTGATGTGCACCTGCTGGATCATTCCGTGCGCGAAGTGCGGCTTGCCGTCCTTCACGTCGGTGAGGAAGCAGATCAGCGCGTAATCGCCCGGCGTGAAGTCGGCAGTGATGTACGCCGCCGATCCCTTCGCCATTGCAGGCACACCGCCAATGGGCTCACCCGGAGGCGGACCGTTCGGCTTCATGACCCACGCGGGAACGTCTTCCGCCTTCTTGCCGGGAGCAAGGCGCACCAGCTGCACTTCGTGCGACTGTGAGCCCGAGCTCTCGATCCGTATGGTGTGTTTGCCGGCCGTCAGCGGCTTGGACAGCGTGAACGAGTAATCCTTGAGCGACATCACGATGTCCGCTGTGGGCTCCGGCGCGGCGGCGTCGGTCGATGCGGCGACAGTGAGCGGTCGCACCATCCCCTTCGCAAAGTGCGGCGTGCCATCAGGGGACGGGATGAAGCAGATCAGCGCGTAGTTCCCCGCGTCGAGGTTTTGCGTCGCCGATGACATCCCTCCGCCGGGATGAGACGCGTTCACACCGCCGTGATCGACCATCCATTCCGGCGGAACCCCGTCCGGCTTCATCGCCTTCATCGCCTGCTGAACATCCGCCATCGTCTTCCCAGCCTTCAGCTCGACGAACGCGACGTGGTGTAGCTCCGCACCGTTGTCGACGAGATGCACCGTCATCATCCCGGACGGAACCTCGTCAGGCGCATCGAACTTGTAGTCCGATGCGACGATCGTCATCTGATGCGGCACTGCCGCGGCGATAGGCTTCGTCGAATCCGATGCAGCTACGGTCTTCGACGCATCCTTGGTTGCGCACGCCGCGAACATGGCGACGAGCGGCAGCAGAAAGAGCGACCGCAAATCGAAAAGCGACATGGGGCAACCTCGGTTGGAGTGGGGCTAATCTGGCACGACAGACCCTGTTCGTCCAGCGACGCTGCGCGCGTAGGTGCCGAGCACGCGAAGAGACTCTGTCACGCCCCGCAGCTCGCCAATCGCCGCCGCCAGCTGCGGGTCGCCCGCCGCATGGTCGAGCTCGAGGAAAAAGTGATAATGCCACGGCTCGTCCGCGGGCCGAGACTCGAGCTTGCTCATGTTGATCTCATGGCGCGCGAGCGGCTCGAGCACGCGCAGCAGCGCGCCCGGCACGTTCGGCGTCGTGACGAGCAACGCCGTGCGCGCGCTCACCCCTGGGTCGAGCGCGCGCGGCGCACGCGACACCATCAGAAAGCGTGTCTGGTTGTCGGAGCGATCTTCCACATCGGCAGCCAGGACCTCGAGATCGTAGCGCGCGGCCGCGTGCCGCCCCGCGATCGCCGCCGCGCGCACATCGCCTCGTGCAGCCACATCGCGCGCCGCACCCGCGGTGTCGTACGCCGCACGCACCACGATCGCCGGATGCGCGCGCAGCCAGCGCGTGCACTGCGCGAGCGCCACGGGATGACTCTCCACCGTCGTGAGCGCATCGATCGTTGCGCCGCGCACTCCCATCACGCAGTGATGGATCTCCACCACCGTCTCTGCCACCACGCGCAGTGATTCGCACGACTTGAGCGCGTCGTAGCTGCCGACGACGGAGCCCGCGAGCGTGTTCTCGATCGGCAGCATCCCCGCGTCGACATCGCCGTTCTCCACGGCCTGCGCGACATCGATGAAGTCGCGACACGGCACCGCCGTCGCCTGCGAATCGATGTTGCGAATGGCCTCTTCGCTGAAGGCGCCGAGCTCTCCCTGAAAGGCGATACGCGCGGAACGCGTCACGCGCGCTCGTGCGACGGTTCGCGCATCGTGCGCCCCGCGGCCTCCGCGAACGGTCCGATGCGCGTCATCACATCGACGAAGGCGGCGAAGTCGAGCGACTGGTCGCCGTCGGAGCGCGCGTCTTCCGGATGCGGATGCACTTCGATGATGAGCCCGTCCGCGCCGGCGGCAATTGCGGCGAAGGCGAGCGGCGCGACGAGCGCCGCGCGTCCGCCGGCGTGGCTCGGGTCGACGATCACGGGGAGATGCGTCTCT
>Ga0208078_1000223_pt1 | contig 15072 bp, 12 predicted proteins | sample NGESurdeep072012_3_FD_184468 | JGI IMG/M metagenome (GOLD analysis project Ga0208078, IMG submission 184468) | Arctic peat soil microbial communities from Barrow, Alaska - NGEE Surface sample 53-2 deep-072012 (SPAdes) | ecosystem: Environmental > Terrestrial > Soil > Wetlands > Peat ...
CGCCTTCGCGGCAGCGTTCCCGGGCGAGTCCAATCCGATCACCTATGACAACGTGGGGCGCGCCATCGGGGCGTTCGAGCGCGGGCTGGTGACGCCGAGCCGCTGGGACGCGTTCCTCAAGGGCGATACCGCGGCGCTCACGGTGCAGGAGAAGCGCGGCGTGAGGACGTTCATCGCCGCAGGGTGCACGGCGTGCCACGCGGGCGCGTACGTGGGCGGCCAGCTGTACCAGAAGGCGGGCCTGGTGCACCCGTGGCCGGCCACCGCCGACAGCGGGCGGATCGCGGTGACCAAGGCGCCCGGCGATCGATACGTGTTCAAGGTGCCCACGCTGCGCAACGTCGAGAAGACCGGTCCCTATTTCAGCGACGGATCCGTGGGCTCGCTCGATTCGGCGATCGTGATGATGGGTCGCTACCAGTTGGGCGTGGCCCTCACCGCGACGCAGGTGCAGGACATTCATGCGTGGCTGCGCGCGCTCACCGGCCAGATTCCGGTGAAATACGTGGCCGAGCCGCAGCTACCCGCCAAGGCCTCGTTCTAGAGATCCGGGCGGCCCTGAGGGTCATAATCCGCGCGTCTGCGCCGTGTGCGTCGCGCGGCACATGGATGAAGTGTTAGCGTCCAGAAAGGGACACTGCCAGCTGAGCGGCTAACTTGTTTGGGGGGTCCGATTTAGATATACTTCACAGCTACTCAAGAATCCTCCGAGACAGTCCTCATGAAGCCCGATATCCATCCAGTGTACGCCACCGCAACCGTACGGTGCGCCTGCGGCAATACATTCCAGACCCGCTCCACCCAGGCAGACATCCACACGGATATCTGCGCAAACTGCCACCCATTCTTCACGGGCAAGCAGAAGCTCGTCGATACCGCGGGACGCGTCGAGCGCTTCCGTCAGAAGTACGGCAAGTCTGCGGCGGCTGCGCCTAGCACCGAAACCTGAGTCTCCGCGACCGGCTCAGGGACGCCATTGAGCGTGCCTCTGAGGTAGAGCGAGAGCTCTCCGATCCGAAGACTGTAAGGGACCAGCAGCGCATGGCTGCGCTGGGCCGGGAGCACCACCATCTCCAGGCGCTGGTCGAAATGGGGAACAAGCTCCAGAGATTCGAACAGGAGCTCGCCGAAACCCGAGAGCTCGCCGACTCTGATGAGCCCGAGATGGCAACGGAAGCAAAGGCCGAGGTGGCCCGTCTCGAGAAGTCCATCGGTGACTTGCTCGACCGGATAAAGCCAGCCCTCCTTCCCCATGACCCGCTCGACGACCGCCCCGCGATCGTCGAGATCAGGGGTGGCACCGGCGGCGACGAAGCCGCATTATTCGCGGCCGATCTCCTCCGCATGTACACGCGCTTCGCCGAAGGCCGGCGTTGGCGCATCGAAGTCATATCGCAATCCGACGGCACCTTGGGCGGTGTGAAGGAAGCGATATTCAAGGTCAAAGGCGAGGGCGCGTTCGGCGTGATGCGTTGGGAATCCGGAGTCCACCGCGTCCAGCGCGTTCCCGTCACCGAAAGTCAGGGTCGTATTCACACGTCAGCCGCAACCGTCGCCGTGCTTCCTGAAGCCGAGGAGATCGATCTCAAGATCGAGGACAAGGATCTGCGCATCGATGTCTTCCGATCTTCCGGCCCCGGCGGGCAGAGCGTGAACACAACGGACTCCGCCGTGCGCATCACGCACATCCCCAGCGGAATCGTGGTGAGCCAGCAGGACCAGAAGTCCCAGCTGCAGAACAAGCTCAAGGCGATGGAAGTCCTTCGTGCGCGGCTTCTGGATTCGAAGATCGCGGAGCAGGAAGCCGCGCGGTCCCGCCTGCGTAAGACCCAGGTCGGCACCGGTGATCGCTCAGCAAAGATCCGGACGTACAACTATCCACAGAACCGAGTCACTGACCATCGCATCAACCTGACACTCCACGAGCTGACAAAAGTGCTCGGCGGAGACATCGATCCGTTCATCGACGCGCTCAGGGTCGCTGACGTGGAGGAAAAACTTGGTGATTAAGAGCGGTACGCCATTCTTCCCGACTACGCTGCCGATCGGCACCATCGGAGATTTGCTGGCGGGATGCACTGCTATGCTCGAGTCCGAAGGCGTGGTGGAAGCGCAGCGCGAGGCGCGCGAGATCGTCGCGGCAGTGCTCGATGTCCCTAAATTCTGGGCCGCGGCTAACGCTGTTGCCGATGCGACCCCGCAGGTTGCGCGATCGGTTATTCGTGCCGCGATGAAGCGCGCGGGCGGAATGCCGCTCGCCTATGCCGTCGGACGCGCCTCATTCAGGCACCTCACGCTCGACGTCGACGAGCGCGTGCTGATCCCGCGCGTCGAGACAGAAGTGCTGGTCGATCGCGTGCTTGAGCGCTGCACGCCAAAGACGCGCACCATCGCCGACATTGGAACGGGTTCTGGCGCAATCGCGCTCTCGCTGGCGTTCGAAGCGGAATTCGAGCGCGTCTTCGCCACCGATGTGTCGCTCGATGCAGTCAACGTCGCCGCCGCCAACGCGGCATCATTTTCCAAGGCTCTGAAATCGCCGGTCGAGTTCCGCAACGGCTCGCTGCTTGCCCCTCTGCGCGGCGAGAAACTCGATGCGATCGTCTGCAATCCGCCGTACATCAGCTTTACCGAGATCGCCGAGCTGCCCGCGGATGTTCGCGACTGGGAGCCGAGCCTGGCGCTCTTGTGTGCGCAGGACGGATTGTCGGTTACTCGTGAGCTTGTCGCTCAGGCGCCGGACGCGCTAGTGCGCGGTGGATTTCTCGCACTCGAGGTCGATACCGTCCGCGCCGGAACAGTCGCAGAAATGATTGCGGTTGATGGGCGCTATTCCGAAATCGAAGTTCTGCTCGACCTCACCGGCCGCGAGCGCTTCGTATTCGCGCGGCGCGTCTAGCCCCGCGCAGGCCAGAAAGGAGAAACGATGTTGGAAGAAAAGGGGAAGGAGCTGGGGCGCCTGATCGGGCAGAGTCCCGAATACCAGGCGCTCAAGCGGTCGAGCGAAGCGCTCAACGACGATCGTGACGCGGTCGTGCTCCTTCAGCAGATGGAGAAGCTGCGCGCTGAAGCGCAGCAGCTGATCCAAAGCGGCGAGAATCCCACGCCGGAAATGGAGCAACAGCTCGACGGCATGCTCGAAAAAATCCAGGCTCAGCCGGCCTACCAGCGCGCGGTCTCGGCGCAGGAAAACTTCGACAAGCTGATGCTCCGCGTGAATCAGTGGATCATGGACGGCATGAAGAAGGGCGCGGCGAGCCCGATCATCACGCTCGGCTGAGAATGCCGAGCGGAAAGCTCATCGTCTTCGAAGGGGCCGAGGGCGCTGGCAAGAGCACGCAGGTCCGCCTGCTCGGGGAACGTCTCACGGCTGCGCGCATCCCCTGCGTCTCGCTGCGCGAGCCGGGCGGTACTCCCGCCGGCGACGCCATCAGGGACATCCTCCTGCATCGCGAGCACGAGATCACTCACGCGGCCGAGGCGCTTCTGTTCATGGCGTCGCGCGCGGCGCTGATCGCGGGCCAAATCCTGCCGTCCCTCTCCGCGGGCAAGGTGGTTCTGCTCGATCGATTTTTTCTGTCCACTTATGCGTACCAGATCTTTGGTCGCGGACTGCCCGAGCCCGAGATACGCGCCGCCAACCGTCTGGCGACGGCCGGCCTCGTTCCGGATCTGACCCTTCTCCTCGACGTGCCAGCCACCGAAGGCCTCGGCCGCGCCGATGCGCGTGGCGCCCGCGACAGGATGGAGAGATCCGGCGACGATTTTCACCAGCGCGTCACGAGTGCCTTCCGCCAATTCGCGGACAAAAAGTGGCAGGACTCCCATCGGGAGTGCGGACCAATCAAGTTGATAGATGGCACCGGAGACGAGACAACAGTACAAAAGCGGGTCATTTCGGCGCTCGTCACCGCGTTCCCGCAACCTTTTGGCAGCTTGAAGAGTTAAAGGACCTATGAAAATGAGACTCCTCAGCGCGTCCGCCCGCGCACGGACGGTGATTGTCGCGGGCACATTGCTCGGCTCTCTCGTGACTGGGGGCTGGCTGCTGCAGCGTGGCGCTCGCACGGGAACGTTTACCGCCTTCGAGGGAGCGCAGCTTTTTGAGAGCGTTTTCCAGCGCGTGCAGAACGACTATGTCGACAACGTCGGCGACTCCACTTTGTACCGCAAGTCGGTGGATGGAATGCTGTTCGAGCTGAATGATCCATACTCGACCTTCCTTCCACCCGATCGGTTTGCGCGTCTCGACGAGACGACGTCGGGCAATTACGCGGGGTTGGGTTTGGAGGTGGACCTGCGAGACGGGTGGCTGATAGTCGTGGCTCCGGTCGCGGGAGGGCCCGCGGAACGCGCGGGAATCCAGCCCGGAGATCGAATCATCGACATCGCCGGAAAGCAAACGAAGGGCTGGACGATCGAGGAAGCGGCGAAGGTGCTGCGCGGGAAGCCGGGCACCTTCGTCACGCTCAGGCTCGAGCGTCCGGGGATCTCAACGCCGATCGAGCTTCGGCTACCCCGCATGACGATCCACCAGAGCGCCGTGCGCAGGGCGTCGATGCTGAATGATGGGGTCGGGTACATCGACCTCAAGGCGTTCAGTGATTCCACCGCCAAGGAGCTGAACGGTGCGATAACGACTCTCCTCGCGCGCGGCATGAAGACGCTCGTGCTCGACATGCGGACGAATCCGGGCGGATTGCTGACTCAGGGCGTGAGGGTGTCGGATCTCTTCCTCGATCCGGGGCAGAAAATCGTGAGCATGCGTGGGCGCGTGCCCGACGCGAACCGTGAGTATGCGGACACCGCCCAACAGCGGTGGCCGCAGCTTCCGTTACTGGTGCTCGTCGATGGCCGCAGTGCCAGCGCGGCCGAGATCGTCGCCGGTGCGCTGCAGGACCACGATCGCGCGGTGATCATCGGCACGCCGACGTATGGAAAGGGAAGCGCGCAGAGCGTGATCTCGTTCGGACCCGAGGGCGGCCTCAAAATCACGACGGCGCGCTGGTTCACGCCGGTCGGCCGTTCCATCACGCGCCGCCTTCCCAGTGACGACGAGCCGGATGACCAGCTCCCCGCCAGCCGCGAGAGATTCCGCACCGATGGCGGCCGCACTGTCTACGGGGGCGGTGGCATTACGCCCGACGTCGCCGCCGGCGATAGCACGACTCCAGTTCTGGAAGGCATCTTCATTCGCGCCCTCGGTGCCAACGCCGGTCATTTCAGGGATGCAGTCACGGACTACGCGCTGTTTCTGAAGGGCACTCGCGGAGTCTCCACGCCCGATTTCGTCGTTACGCCTGCGATGCGCGAAGAGGTGTGGAAGAGGATGAAGGAGCACGGAATCGACATTCCGCGCAACGTCTACGACGAGGCCGAGCCGCTCGTCTCGCGCATGATCGGTTTTGATATCGCTCGCTACGTTTTCGGGAGCGACGCGGAGTTCCGGCGGCGGGCTGCGATAGACAAGCCGCTTCAGAAGGCGTTGGATCTCGCCCGGGGCGCCAAGTCAGAGCGCGATCTGCTGCGAAAGGCGACGGCAGCGGCTCCCGCGCCAGACAGCGTGGACGCAGCTGGAGACAAACAGTGACCGAACGGGTCTTCATCATCGGACCTGGCCACGTGGGGCGCGGACTCTTCCGCGCCTTTCGAGCATCGGGAGTCGACGTCGTCGGAATGCACGGCAACCGGCCGTCGGGTGTGGCGACGTCGACTGGAAACATTCCGACCGATGCGGCGCGCGCGAATGTCGTGATCGTGTGCGTGCGCGACCCCCAGCTCGACGATGCAATCGAAGAAGTGATTGTCGCGGCGCACGACGGGCGGATCGCTCGCGACACCGTGATCCTGCACACTTCGGCGATCGCGGAGCCGGCGGGACTCAGCGCGCTGACGGCGGCGGGATTTCCAGGCGGGACATTTCATCCGCTCGTTCCGTTCAGCGATCCGGAGGTCTCCGCGGAGCTGCTGCGAAGGGGATGGATCGGAATCGATGGTGAAAACGCGGCGAAGAACGCGTCGCGCCGCCTGGCCGGTCATATTGGCGCGCGGGTGCTCGAGATTCCGCCGGGAAAGAAGCCAGCGTATCACGCGGCGGCGGTCATCTCCTCGAACTTTCCGGTGGTGCTCGCGTCGGTAGCCGGCCACCTGCTACACGATATCGGAATTCCGGACGCGAGCGCGTACCAGGCCGTGGAGAGTCTGATGAGCGGAGCGCTGGCGAACATGAAGCAGGCGCTGCCCGATGATGCGCTGACGGGTCCGATCATGCGCGGGGACACGGAGACAGTAGGGAAGCACCTCCGGGCGGTTCAGGGTCACGGGGCGGCGTCGGAGGTTTACCGGGCGCTCTCGGCGGCGGCTGTCGAGATCGCGCAGAGGCGGGGCGTGGATGCCAAGAAACTTCTCGCGGTAAGCGGGCTTCTACGATCGCGGAAGTAAGGTGGTTGGGGCTTTGGTCTTGTGGACGCCTTCGCAGAGCGGAGGCCCGTCCTAAAAAACGGCCCCTGCTGTTTGGTCGACCACCTTGGCGCCTTTCGGTACAGCGAATCCAAAACTCGATCTACTCAGGGCCGGGTTTGCAACGAAGCTCGTGATGACAACGTGCCGCTGGAGTCCGCTGGCGGTCTCGACGTCGAACTGTCTGATGCTCGAGTCGTTGTCGTCGATCCAGACTTTAGCGCTGGTGAACGCAGCATTGGCGCGCTTGGGGACGAGCGTGACGGCGTGCGTCGCTCTGCCTCCGACCGTCGCGGTGCCGGCGGATGCTACGGTAAATCGTGTGCGCGGCGAATTCAGAAACTGGTCGGCCGGATCGACCGAACCGGCGGTGGCGCCGTTGTACGGCATCCGCATGACCTGACCCGGAGTGCTGCTCGGTAGATAGACCCAAAGCGTGGAACCGTCTGCTGCCACTCGGTCACCGCTCTCGAAGTTGATGCTGAGGAGATTCGGCTTCTTGCGCAGAATGACGCCGCTCGTGGTCTGTGTGTTTCCGGTAAGTGGATTCGTCAGCGTCTGCCGGAACTCAGCGCGCATGCTGTTGAGACCCGCGTAGGCCGCGACAGCGCGATCGATTACCGCGTCGGCGCTCTGCGCACGCGCGACGACTGGAACGGCGGCGAACACTATCGCCGCAAAGCATGTGATCTGTCTCATAGTGATAGGCTACCCGGCAGAGCTTATGCCGTTCCTGTTCTGGCCGGTGGAACGCTGCGGCCGATCGCCGCCGCGACCGCGCGGAGCTCTACGACGAGCTGCGCGAACTGATCCGGATAGAGCGATTGCGCGCCATCGGACAGCGCGCGGTCGGGCTCCGGGTGCACTTCGATTATCACTCCGTCCGCTCCGGCGGCGACAGCTGCGCGCGCCATCGGAATCACCTTGTCGCGCAGCCCGGTGCCATGGCTCGGATCGGCGATGATCGGCAGGTGCGATAGCCGGTGCACGATTGGAATCGCGGTCAGGTCGAGCATGTTGCGCGCGGCTGGATCGAAGCTCCGCACTCCCCGCTCGCACAGGATCACGTTCTCATTCCCCTCGGCCAGGATGTACTCCGCGCTCAGCAGCATGTCGTTGATCGTCGCCGCCATCCCGCGCTTCAGCAGCACGGGCTTGTTCATTTTTCCGACGGTCTTGAGCAGCGAATAGTTCTGCATGTTGCGCGCGCCGATCTGGATGCAGTCCGCGACCTCGGCCACCAAGTGCGCGCCCTCGGAATCCATCGCTTCGGTGACAATGGGAAGTCCGGTCGCCTCGCGCGCGCGAGCGAGAAGCTCGAGACCTTTCTCGCCCAGGCCCTGAAACGAGTACGGTGAACTGCGCGGCTTGAACGCACCGCCGCGTAGCGCATTTCCCCCCGCTGCCTTCACAATCCGCGCGGCCGCGAGGATCTGCTCCTCCGATTCGACCGAGCAGGGCCCTCCAATTACGATGACGCTGTCGCCGCCGACGGTAACGCCTGGAGCCAGCTCGACGATGGTGTTCTCAGCCCGCCACTCGCGTGAGACCTGCTTGTAGGGTTGGGTGACATGAATGATCTGCGCGACGCCTGGCAGCGCTTCGATCCGCGACGCATCGACGCGCCCATCATTTCCAACGAGGCCGACGGCAGTGCGCTGCGCGCCCGGCATTGGTCTGGCCTCGTAGCCCATTTCCTTGATAATGCTGACTACGCGATCGACGTCTTTCGCCGTCGCGTCGTGCGCCATGACGACTAACATTTTACGCTATGACTGAGGCTGTGTCGGCGGCTTCGGCGGGCTCGTCGTGCAGCTGTGGTGTGTGCGCGGGATGCGCGGGTGATATTGTCTCGTCGACCGTCCTGCCGCGCATGCGGACGCTCACCAGCGACGATACACCGGGCTCCTGCATCGTGACGCCGTAAACGGCGTCCGCGGCTTCAGTGGTCGTGCGCGGGTTGTGAGTGATGACGATGAATTGCGTCTTGCTCTTGAATCGGTTCAGCATGCGTACGAAGTGTCCGATGTTCTGATCGTCGAGCGGCGCGTCCACCTCGTCCAGCAGGCAGAACGGACTCGGCTTGGTCAGGAATATTCCAAAGAGCAGCGACAGCGCCACGAGTGCCTTCTCGCCGCTCGAGAGCAGGTGGATTCTCTGCGTTCGCTTGCCGCGCGGAGAAGCGTGGATCTCGATGTCGCCCTCGAGCGGCTTTTCCGGGTTTTCCAGGCGCAGATCGCACTCGCCGCCGCCGAACAGCGTCATGAAGATGTTCCGGAAATTCTCGCGCACCTGGACGAATGTCTGAAGGAAGAGGTCTCGAGCCGTCGTGTCGATCTCGCGGATCGCCTGGTGAAGCGAGCTCTTTGCGGAGTTGAGATCGTCGCGCTGCGTGGTGAGGAAGCTGAGGCGCTTCGTCTCTTCATCGTGCTCCTCGATCGCGAGCGGATTGACGGGACCGAGAGCATCCAGCTGCTCGCGAACCAGCGCCGCCTCCGCGCGAAGCGTTTCATCATCCAGCTCCAGCGATTCCGCGCCGGCGAGCAATTCATCGACCGGCTTTTTCCACTCTGCTTCCAGCCGCTCGCGAATCGCCGCTCGGCGGCCCGAGAGCTCGGTGTAACGCAACTCCGCCGAGTGCAGCTCTTCGCTCAGCGCCGACGAGTGACGCCGCATCTCGACGAGACCATGCTCGTCGCTCGTGAGGCGCTCGTCCACCTGGCGAACCGAGCGCTCGGCGTCGACCAGCTTCTGCTCCGCGTCCTCGAGCGTCGCGTGCCTCGCGTCGAGGTCGCTTTGCCAATGGGTGACCTGTTCGGTGAGCTGGGCATCGGCGGTGGAGAGTGTGGTGAGCTCGAGTTGGAGCGACTCGAGCCGGCCAGAGGCCGATGCGAACTCCTCGCTCAGGTGACGCTCGCGGTCCGACGCCACTTCGAGCTGTGCCTGTGCCTGGGCGCGCCGGATCTGGCTGGCCGTGCGCTGCTCCCGAGCTTCGTCCTGCGTGTGCTCGGCGGTGGAGAGCATCTCGCGCGAGCCAGCGACGGCCGCTTCACGCTCTGCGATTCGGGCTTCGATCTCGCGGGCGCTCGTCGCGACCGACTCGATTCGCGTGATCGTGGCTGCTACTCGCTCGGCCAGTCTCTCGATCAAACCCCGTGCTTCCGCCGCCTCCCTGGCGGCGCGCTGGTGCTGCCTTGCGAGCGAGTCCGAGCGATCGGCTGCGTCCGCGTTCTCGCGCGCTGCCTGTGACGCCGCCTCGTGCGCGACGATCGCAGCGCGCTCGGCCGATGCCAGCGCCGCGCGCTCAGACTCGGCGGCAGCGACGGCGCCGTGGCGGGCGGACGCGCTGTTTGCAACGGCCTGCTTCAGCTCTGTGATCTCAGCGCGGCGGCGGAGCGGTCCGGGACCGGATTCGGCTGCCGGCAGCCAGATCGCACCGCGCGAGTCAACGAATGCAGTCCCGCTTTCCATCGAGGTCACGCGCCCGAGCAGCGAGCGCACCCACCCGCTCGCCGGCAACGTCGACTCGACGAGTGCGGCGAGACCCGATGCGCCGACCGGAATCTCAGGCGGTTCGCCATTCTCGGAATTGACGGGCAAGAGCAGCAGCGGACCTGGCGCGGTCGAAGCGTGCCACGCGCGCACGGCCTCGCCCACAATTCTGTCGCGAATGAGAACGGCGTTCACCGTCGGGCCCAGGAATTTCTCTACGAGCCCGGCCGAGCTCGCGTCGGTGCTCATGAAATCGCTGAGAGGGCCGAGTATCGCGCCTTCGCCGAAAATGCCACGCTCCTTGAGCAGGCGCGCCGCGGCGGGGGCCAGGCCGACGCGCTCTCTTTCCAGCCCCTCGAGCGCGTTGAGCTTCGCGCTCAAGGCTGTGTGCAGCTCGTCGGCGCGCAGCAGCTCCGACCGCGCCGCGCTCTCGCGCTCGCGCGCCTGGTGCTGCCCATCCCGGGCGTTGTCGGCGATGCCGGTGGTCTCCGCGACGCGGGCCGCCGCGATCGCGGCAACATCTTCCGCTGCCGCGAGATCTCTCCGAGCGGTTTCGGTTGCGTCGAAAAGGTGGGCCTGCTCAGTCTCGAGCGCCGTTCTCCTCACGGTGAGCTCGTCACGCTCGCGCTCCGCGCTCTGGTGGTCGAGATCGGCGCGGTGCAGTTCTTCGCGCAGCTCGCGGAGCGCCCGCTCGCCCTGCTCGAGATTGAAGCGCGCCGTGCTGAGACCAGCGCGGACCTCTTCCTCTCGGCGCGCGTGAGCGCCGAGAGCTTCGTCGGCGGTCTGGAGGGCAGCTCCCAGCTGTGCCAGCTCGGTGGACGCGCGCTCGAGCTCGCCGCTCACGCGACCAGCAATCGCATCGCCTTCGCGGCGCTCCTCTTCGGCGCGCTCGCGACGGGACATGGCATTCCGCAATCTCTCTTCCGCAACCGCGATTTCGCCCCGTAGTGCCTGCGTGCTCTCGCGCTGGTCCGAGACCAATCTCGCCAGCTCGGTGCGGCGCGCTTCACCGCTAGTTCTCTCGCTCAGCGCCGCGTCGCGCGACGCTTCGGCGCTGCGGAGACGCTCCTCTTCTGCGGGGACTTCGGAGCGGAGCAGCGTGACGCGCTCCTCGAGGCGCGCGAGCTCACCGCGCCACGCATCCATCTCGCGCGACGCGTGAGCGACCTCGAGCGTGAACCGACGGGCTGTTAGCTCGGTGTAGCGTTCGGCGCGCTTTCGCTGCCGGGACAGAGAGCGAACCTGGCTCTGCACCTCCGCGATCAGATCGTCAATGCGGCTGAGATCCGTCGTGGTCTCCTCGAGACGTCGTTCGGCACTCCGCTTCCGGTCTCGATACAGCCCGACTCCCGCCGCTTCCTCGAACAGCTCTCTCCGATCGTCGGGCCGGTCGCTCAGCAGCGCGTCCACCATCCTTGCTTCGATCACGACACCCGAATCGGCGCCCAGCCCGGTGCCGCGGACCATGTCGTGGATATCACGAAGGCGACATGCCGCCCCATTCAAAAAATAATCGCTTTCGCCCGATCGACTCAGGCGCCTGGTGATGACCACTTCGCGGAAAGGAATGTCGAGCGTGCCATCATCGTTCTCGAAGTGCAGCGAGACTTCCGCCAGGTTGACGGCCCGGCGCGCGGACGATCCCTGGAAAATCACTTCCTCCATCTTGGCGCCGCGAAGAGTTTTCGCGCGCTGCTCGCCGAGCACCCACCGCACGGCATCGGAGACGTTGGACTTTCCGCAGCCATTCGGGCCGACGATCGCGGTCACGCCTGGCTCGAACACCATTTCGGTGTGATCAGCGAACGACTTGAATCCGTGAATCTCGAGCTTCGATAAACGCACTAAGGCGCTCTCCCTGTTCGATAAACGAGCACGGGATTCAACCCCGCACCGCGCAGTGTCCTGACAAGTCCGGCCGACTGATCGACTCTCGCAAAGGCGCCCGCGTAGATCAGCGCGCCTCCGTCGTCCTGCATCAAAGCGTAGACCGACAGCCCGCGACTCGTGTACTTCTCGACAGCCGCGTGAAGTGCATCGACAATGCCGCCCTGACTCGGGACACTGTCAATTACCAGCGCGAGAGGCGTCGTCGTGACGCTCCCGGCGGAATCCGTGAGGACGCCCGATTTCCGCAAAGCGAACAGCAATGAGTCAGCCTGATATTTCCTGGTGTAGGCGCCCGCGGTCACCTTGTACCATGTAGATAGCTCCGGGTCAATTGGAACAGGCGACACGGCGGCGGCTGGAAGCGCCGCACCATTTTTCCTGACGAACAAGTTAGCACCTTCGGCCGTGTTTGCGACCAGCATTTCCACGGTGAAAGCCGCTGCCGACGCCGAGTCATTGACATTTGCGGGCGGGGCAACGTGGAGCGTCTCCGGGGCCGGCCGCGGCGGAGGAGGCGTGGGAGGGGGCACGGGCTTGGCCGCCACAGGTACCGGCGCTGGCAAACGCGCGGACCGTCCAACCCGAGCCAGCATGAGAGCCAGCCCCAGCGACGCGATCAGGACAAACACGATGAGGCCGACCGCGGGATAAAACCAACGGTGCTGCTTCCAGGTGGCCGCGCGCTCGGCAATCCTGTGCAGTGGAATCTTGAGCGTGGGCGTCGGCGACGCGACGCGCGCGAGTATCAACGCGGACGGTGCGGCTGGGAGATCCGCGTCCTTGACCAGCACCGCTCCATCGACCCGCTCAATGAGATCGCCGAGTCCACGTGCATCGCTGGGCGCGACGAGAAGCAGAAGCCCGCCCGCGTCGCCGAAGTCGGCAGCCAGTTTTGTCCACCTCGCGCTGCGGAGTATTTCCTCGTCGATCAGTGGGTCAGTTCCGCTCGGCATGATATAGAGGTTCTCGGTCCCTTCCACCGGGTAGCCGATCTTGTTGAGCGACACGCCATAGAGAAAGCTGTCGGTGATGCCGTGGGGATCTTCGTCCTTGACGAGAGAGCGCAGTGACGGCATGTCGCCGACAAGGTCTCCTACGATGACGCGTCTACGGGTTGCCTCTGCTCGGGCAATGCCGAGAGCAACGTGAGCGCCGGCAACAGAATCGGAGGATGTTACGACTACGGCGGAATAACTGCCCAACAGTAATGCGATCTGCCGTCCGGCGTCTTCCCAAGCTACTGGACGTCCGGCGGAGACAGGCCGGTTCAAGGGGAGCCCTCGTAAATCCAGTACTCTCGCCTCGACGCGCGGGCTATTTTCTCCGCTTCGTCCTTCGACGCGAACGGTCCCATTACCACGCGGAAAATCGGCGAGCCGGCGGTGGTCGTGGACACGACGTGCGCGGAATTGCCGGCGACCTTGATGGTGGCCGCGAGCTGCTGCGCCTTCTCCTCGGTGAGGAGCGCCGCAAACTGGACCGTGAATCCGGTCGAGGGCGGATTCGCTCCCGGAGGAACGCCGGCTTTGGCAGTGTCCGTCGCGCCGGGTGTGACCGGTACAGGGGTGGTCGGAGCGGTGGAGCTCGCCGCCAGCGAGTCAGTGGGCACGCTGTCGCCGGGGAAGGTCACCGGCTGATCGAGTCCCTGCGGCCGCGGACGGAATCCATCCCAGGCGAAGAAGTACCAGAAGTCCTTCGCACCTCCCGCGACGGTTGATTTCGCGTCCAGCTTTTCGGGATCGACGAGTGTGACATCTTTCGCCCCGAGGAGCGCGAGCTTTCCGTCCGGAGTGATCACCGGAAGGTCCGTATCCCATTTCGTCGGCACCGCGCCGACCAGCCTGTTCGTTCCGATCGCGATTACCCAGGCCGAATCCGTTTTCGGAAATCGGGCAAGCAGGTAGCGGCCAAGCGCGTCCATCCGGAGATCCGTAGGCGGGGCGGGAAGGACGACGCCCATATCCACGCGACCCGAGTAGCGGTCGACGATCGAGATTCCGCTATCGGTCGCGGTCGTGACGTAGAGTCTGTCTCCACTCGGAGTGGGCGCCAGCGCGCGCACTCTGCTCTGGAGTTGAACCGCGCCCACCGGCGAGAGATCCTTTGCCTTGACGCCGATGAGCCCACTGTCGACAGCGAAATAGAGTCGGTCGCCTATCTGCGTCCTGACGCCACGCCCGGAAAGCGGCAGCACGGCGCTGTCCTGAACGATGTCGTCGGGCGGACGCACCCTCCAGACGAGGGTCTGCGCGCCTTTGTTGGCGGTGACGATGAGCTCGCCGTTGGGCTGCGCAAAAACGGCGTGCGCCGGCACGGGCGGCCTGAAATGCCAATCGCCGCCGGTCGGGTTCAGCCGGACGATCTCGCCTTTGGAATTGATTCCGTAGATGTCGCTGCCGTTCGCGGACGAAAGCGAAGTCAGCTTCGCACGCGACGCCTTCGTGACGTCCGTCTCTCTCAAGTCGAGGCGTCCGGGGAACCCCTTCGCGTCCACGTATGCAATCGTCCCCCCGTCCTGGTCGAACGCGAGCACGTGGTCGACCGGCGGGATTTCATCGACGGTCCAGACAGCCGAGTCGAGCTTCGGATAGAGGTAGATGTGCCCGGTCCCTCCTCCGCGCGGAACGCGGAGGAGGAGCGGGTCGGGCCCGCGTGGTTCTGCTATTTGCGGGGTCGTGCTATCAGGCGCTGCCCTGTCTTTCGTGCAGGCTGCACAGAGCAGCGCCAACAGTAGGAGGCGACGCAACGGTTAGTAGCTCGCTCCCAACGAGAAAGTCCAGTTCGGCTTGCGTCCGGTAGCCAGTGGAATCGCGTAATCCCAGCGCAGAATCGCCAGGTTGAACAAATTCACGCGGAGGCCTGCGCCCCAGCTGGTGAGCGGATAGCGATTGAGGTCGGGGTTGTTGCCTTCGGGCGGGCGACCGAGGTGCGCAGTTTGACCCTTGCTCCAGGCCAGACCGGCGTCGTAGAAGATGAGCCCATCCAGCGGCGGCAGTCCGAAGCTGCTTCCGACATCGAACCGGCGGATGATCGGGAAGCGCAGCTCGGCGTTCGCCACCGCCACTCTGCTGCCCGCAAGCTGCGCATTGTTGCACTGCGCCTGTCCTCCGCCGATGATCGAAGTACAGTCGACGAAGTTGAAGTTGGCGCGATCGTAGCCGCGGATGAAATCCGGACGGCCGATGTACTTCGGAAAGAAAGTCTCATCGGGCCCGACCGAGACCGAGCTCA
>Ga0208078_1000226_pt1 | contig 14899 bp, 11 predicted proteins | sample NGESurdeep072012_3_FD_184468 | JGI IMG/M metagenome (GOLD analysis project Ga0208078, IMG submission 184468) | Arctic peat soil microbial communities from Barrow, Alaska - NGEE Surface sample 53-2 deep-072012 (SPAdes) | ecosystem: Environmental > Terrestrial > Soil > Wetlands > Peat ...
ATTAGGACACTACGGGGGCAAGGGGGAGCCGGTTTCAGGCGGGTTCGAGGGGGTTCACTGCCACTCAACAGACGTGCGGCTGGCAACTGCACTGAACGGGCGGCTCGCAACTGCACTGAACGGGGTAGGAGGCGTCAGTGGCGTAGTTGCCAGCGTTCAGTTCACGACGCCCGGACTTGCCTCTGTGGCGTTCTGGGCACACGCAGTTGCTTGTGCCCTGATCCGGGCCTCGAAAAGTCAGGGCGTAGTGAACTGGCAAACTGGCATCTGTGCCTCTGACGCCTCACGCCCCGTTCATTGCAGTTTGAGCCTGAAGTTCCGAGTTACCTGCTATGAATGTACATGAGATCGACTATCTCATCGTACATACTGTCTGCCTCGCGCCCCCCTGTCCGAATGGCGCCGGTCGCGCAGTGCTTGAGATGGTTTCGCATCAACTCGCGACCGACCCCACGAAGCGCTTCCTGGACCGATGATACCTGGGTAAGGATGTCGGCGCAGTAGCGGTCCTCATCCACCATTTTTTGCAGCCCGCGAACCTGCCCCTCGATGCGGCGAAGTCGCTTCAGGTTTCGTGACTTCACTTCGGGATCGACGCCGACTGCCTTTCGCGAGCCGGCGGACGCCTCGCGAACCGCGCAGCCGCACTCCGCACCGTTCGTCCCGGTGTGCTTGTCACCGCGTTTCAGCTTCGTGCTCATCTGATCTCCTCGTTGCCTCAAGGCAGGCGGACGCTGCGAAGCCGCAGGCTATTCGTGACGACGCTCACCGAGCTCAGCGCCATCGCGGCGCTGGCGATGATCGGGCTCAGCATCAGTCCGGTGACAGGATAGAGGACGCCCGCGGCGATCGGAATCCCGATCACGTTGTAGACGAATGCCCAGAAGAGATTCTGCTTCATCGTCACCATCGTCTGCCGTGACAGGGAGATCGCGGTCGGGACCCCGCGCAGATCGCTCCGCATCAGAGCGATGTCGCTGGCTTCAATGGCGATGTCCGTTCCCTTGGGCATCGAGACGCCGACATCCGCCTGCGCCAGCGCCGGTGCGTCGTTGATTCCGTCGCCGACCATTGCCACGACTCTACCCTTCTCCTGGAGCGCCCGAATCTCCATCACTTTGTCGCGCGGCAGCACTTCCGCAACAACGCGCGCGATTCCTGCCGCCTTCGCCACCGACTCGGCGGTCGATCTCCTGTCGCCTGTAAGGAGCAACACATCGATTCCCATTTGCTCGAGCCTTTCCACCGCCTCGCGGGATGAGGGCCTGATTGCATCCGTGACGATAATGATCCCGGCAACCCGGTCGTCAATCGCAACGAAGAGCTCGCTCGCACCAGCGATCGATCGCGCGACGACCGATTTTTCCGCGGCGCCAGCGTCGATCCTGAGCTCGCGCATCAATTGCGCATTGCCCACTGCGACTCTGCGGCCGCTAACCATTCCGGTTACTCCGCTCCCGGTGTGCGATTGAAAGTCGACGACCGGTTCGAAACGAACGCCCCGCTCGCCCGCGGCGCGTACGATGGCGGTCCCGACCGGATGCTCGGAATGCCTCTCGAGCGACGCGGCCGCGGTGAGGATCTGGTCTTCCTCGACGGCGCCGATCGCGATCACGCGTCCGACGGATGGAATTCCTTCCGTGACAGTTCCTGTCTTGTCGAGCACCACCGTGTTCACATCACCAGCGCGCTGGAGAATCTCGCCACCCTTGATCAGCAGCCCCAGTTCCGCTCCGCGGCCAGTCGCAACCATCACCGCGGTCGGAACCGCCAGTCCCATCGCGCAGGGACACGCTATGATGAGAACGGACACAGCGGCCGCGATTGCACGGGGCAGTGCCGCGGTGTCGGCGAGAAAATACCAGGCGAGAAAGGTGATGATCGCGATCGAGACGACGACCGGGACGAACACAGCGCTGACTCTGTCGGCCAGGCGCTGAATCGGAGCGCGGGAGCTCTGCGCGTCCCGCATCAGCTTGACGATCCGCGCGAGAACACTCTCCGCGCCGACGCTCGTCGCCCGATACCTGAAAGCGCCGGTTGTATTGAAAGTCCCGCCGACGACCTTGCTCCCCAATGTCTTCGCGACCGGGAGAGGCTCTCCCGTTAGCATCGACTCGTCGACCTCGCTCGCGCCGTCGATGATCGTTCCATCGACCGCGATGCGCTCGCCCGGTCGAACTACGATCGTATCGCCCGACACCACCTGGGACAGCGGCTTGTCGATCCAGTCGCTTCCCCGCTCCACTCTGGCGGTTGAAGGCAGGAGCGTGACGAGCTTTCTGAGCGCCTCGGAAGTCTTTCGCCGTGCCCGGGCTTCGATCGCCCGGCCGGCGAGCACGAGTCCGATGATGAATATCACCGCCTCGTAGTAGACATCCGGCGCAATCCCATTTCTGGCGAACAGACTCGGCGCCAGTGTCGCAACCACCGAATAGACGAACGCTGAGCCGGTCCCGAGCGTGACCAGCGTGTTCATGTCGGCCGAGCGATGGCGAAGCGCCTTCCAGGCGCGGCGGTAGATGTCGCGTCCCGCCCACGCGAGGATCACGCTCGTGAGGCCGAGGAGCTCGTAGTTGACGAGCGCATTCCCCATGCGAAGCATTGAGAGCAGCATGGCGAGCGCCCCGGCGAGGACGCTGACGGTCGCCTTGGTCGCGAGCAAGCGAGCCTCGCGCGTCTCCGCCTCTACCTGGGCTGAATCCGCGCCCAGCGAGCTTTCATCCGCGGCGGGCAGCTCTGCATCGTACCCTGTGGCGCGAACCGCCTCGATCAGGTGCTGCGGGCTCACACTGGCCGGGTCGTAACGAACGGCGGCGCTGTTGGTGAGGAGATTGACTGAAGCGTCGATAACGCCTGGCTCTGCCGAGAGCGCGCGCTGCACACGCGCCTGGCACGCGGCGCACGTCATTCCCGTCACTGGAAAAGTGATCGAGTCTTCCTTGTCCGCCGCGACCGTCGCCGTCACATCAGCACCTCCATGATGACTAATCAATATACCCCCCTCCCCTATGTCAATGGACATCGGTATGCGCGCCTCTTTCGCGTAGCCTGCCCATTCCGGACCAGGCAAGGTGGGAGCACATCTTGCGTTGTACGGGCTCTGGAGGTCGTCGTGTTTCTTCAGGAAGGCTCAATGGCTGCAACGCGGGAATCGCTCACAGCACACTCGGATGTTCCGTTCGAGAATTGCACCCTCGCCAAGGCCGTGGCGGAGAGAATGCGCTCCAGCAGCGAAGATCTGACGCGCCGCTGGCTCGATCGAATCAGCGCCAGGGTCAAGCTCGACCCGAACCGCATCTTCCCCACCGACGCGCTCCTCGACCACGTCCCGCTGCTCATACTCGGCATCGCCGACTATATCGAGAACCCCGAGAAGGTGATTCTGTCGGAGGTGCCGGTCGTGGCGAAGGCAATGGAGCTGGGAGAGCTCCGGTTCTCGCAGGGATTCGACGAATACGAGGTGTTGAAGGAGTACGAGATCTTCGGCGGAATCCTCTTCTCCTTTCTCTCGCGCGTCGTGGACAGTATCGAGGAGCCGTGCAGCCGGGGCGAGCTGCTCGCGTGCGCGCACCGCCTCTATCTGGCGGTAGCCCTCATCCAGCAAGCGACGTTGACTCACTATCTGAGCCTGGTCAAGGAACGGCTCAACGAGCGCGAGCAGCGGCTTCGCGGCTTCAACCGCGCTCTCAGCCATGAGCTGAGAAATCTGATCGGTACGATCGCGGGGGCGGCTGAGATTCTCGAGCTGGGGACATTCTCGCCCGAACAGCAGCGCAGGATGACGTCCATGATCATTCGCAACAGCACCAACATGAAAGTCACGCTTGAAAACCTCGTTGAGCTTTCAAGGCTGGACGAGGACGTGCGCCAATCGCGTCACATCGCTCTCCCCAATGCGGCGGCGGAAGTGGCGCGGCAGCTCCGGGAATCGGCACGTGCTCACGGTGTTGAGATAAGGCTCCCGGCAGATTTGCCCACGATCTACGTGAGCGCCGCGGCGTTCGAGTTATGCCTCTCCAACCTGCTGGCGAACGCGATCAAGTACTCCGACCCCGCCAAGGACAAGCGGTGGGTCGAGGTTCGCGCCTACGTCACCACGCCGGACGATGGCGCGCAGGCCGAGACTGTGGTGGAGGTGCACGACAACGGACTCGGTGTTCCCGAAGCCAAACGCGCTGATCTCTTCAAGCGCTTTTTCCGCGCGCACGAGGAATCCAACAGGCAGATCGACGGAACGGGGCTCGGTCTGAGCATCGTGCGCGAAACGGTCACCTCGCTCGGAGGAAAGGCGTGGGCCGATTTTCGCGAGGATGGGACCACCTTCTTCTTCACGATGCCGAATCGCCGGTTAGAGGACGATACGGCGCATGAATCAGCTAGCGTTCCCGCGATGCCTGCTACCGAATCGGGCGATCGAACCGCAGAGGATTCGGCACGTTGAAGCTGAAGTGCCACCACTCCTGGTCGTAGTTCACGAATCCTTCGCGCTCCATCGCGGCTTTGAGCCTTTGCCTGTTCGCCGCCGCTTCGCCCGACGCGTTCGCCGTGTGAGCCTCCGCTGAGAACGTGTCGAATGGCGTGCCCATCTCGAGCTCCCGGCCAGTCGCGAGGTCGATCAGAGTGAGATCGATGGCGAGGCCAAGGTTGTGTCGCGAGCGGCTGGCGATGTAGCCGTCCTTGAGCAGATCGGGCCGGTTGACGCGCTCGGTCCAGTCGACCATCGCCAGCGTCGCGCGAACCGGGCGATATGCGTCGAAGACTTTGATGCCGATTGCCTGCGGCAAGAGATCGCGCTCGACGCGCAATAGTGCGTCCGCGGCTTCTCGTCGCAGAAATGCGCGATTGGCGAGATACCCCGGGAGCGGAGCGCCGGTGAAGTTGTTGGACGTCGCGTAGCGAAGATCGACCACGATCCTCGGGTCCAGCGTCCGCACGTCCGTGAGAAGAGTGTCGGCGGCAGCGTCGGGCGCGATCTCCGTCTCGGCAGTATTGACCGGCGGAGCGACCGGCGCCGGCGGGCTGGCGACCGGCTGGGAGACGCACGCAAGCAGTAATGCGCCAAGCAGTGGAGCGGAAACTTTTCGCATTCGGAAGAATACTCCGCGCCGCGGGCGTTAACGAGTCATTCCTGAGACATCCCGATTGGCGCATATTTTCGCATGGCAAGCTCCGACGCGATAAGCCCGGCTTCGCTCGCGCACGCCGCCCCCCGCGGCCACCGCGCCGCCGTCATCGCCAGCTTCCTCGGCTGGACGCTCGATGCGTTCGACTTCTTCCTGGTCGTGTTCTCGCTCACCGCGATCGCGAAGGAGTTCCACAAGACGGATGCGGAGCTCGCGCTCACGATCACCGTGACGCTCGCGTTCAGGCCGATCGGCGCGTTCATATTCGGATTGATGGCGGACCGGTACGGCCGGAAGCTGCCACTGATGATCGATCTCGTGTTCTTCTCGATCGTCGAGGTTCTGACGGGGTTTGCGCCCAACTATGCGACGTTCTTCATTCTGCGCGCCTTGTTCGGAATCGGCATGGGCGGGGAGTGGGGCGTCGGAGCATCTCTCGCCATGGAAAAGGCGCCGAAGGGTCGGCGCGGTGTTCTCTCCGGATTGCTGCAGGAAGGGTACGCGACTGGATATCTCCTCGCCGCCGTCTGCTATTTCTTTGTGTTCCCGCGCTGGGGCTGGCGGCCGATGTTCTTCATCGGCGGAGTGCCGGCGCTCCTGGCCGTCTTCGTCCGCTTTCGTGTGGAGGAGTCTGAGGTCTGGCAGCGCACCAAGCACAAGGACTGGAGCAGCCTCGGCCGCGGCATAGCCTCGCACTGGAGGCTCTTTCTCTATCTGACGCTGCTCATGGCCGGCATGAACTTCGTCTCGCACGGAACGCAGGACATGTATCCGACATTTCTGCAGCGCGATTGGGGATTCTCGCCGCAGAAGCGGGCCGCGCTCACGGCTTTCTCGATGATCGGCGCGATCATCGGTGGCGTCACCTTCGGCTATCTCTCCGACAGGATCGGGCGGCGTCGCTCGATCGTGATCGCACTGGTGCTCGCGATCCTCATGATTCCTTTGTGGGCGTTCTCGCCATCACTCACCGGTCTCGTCATCGGCGCATTCGCCATGCAGTTCATGGTTCAGGGGGCGTGGGGAGTGATTCCCGCGCACATAACGGAGCTGTCGCCGGATTCGGTGCGCGGTTTCCTGCCGGGGTTCGCCTATCAGTGCGGCGTATTGATCGCCAGCTCGGTCGCCTACCTCGAAGCGATCTTCGCAGCGCGCACCAGCTACGCGCAATCGATGGCAATCGTAGCGGTGACGGTCTTCTCTGTGGCCGCCATCATTGCGTGGGCGGGGCGAGAAAAGCACGCCGTGGAGTTCGGCTAAGGCCGAATCCGCGACCGGGCCGGCAAAGCCTGGCTCAGGTTGATTCGATTTCCTTCGCTTTTGCGACGAGCCCGTCCAGGAGCGCGCGCACGTGCTCGGGCCCGGTGCGGGGATTCATCATCGTCACGCGCAGCACTGGGCGGCCGTCGAGAACCGTCGCCGTAATCCAGCCCGTCCCTTCCTTGTTGTAGCGTGGTCGAAGCTCGCGATTGAGCGCGTCGATGCGCTGGGTCTCGGACGCGGGTGAACTTTTTCCGCGGCGCACCCTTCCGTCCCCGCCAAGATAGCGGAAGCAGAGAATGTTGGATTCGGGCTCGTGGATATTCTCGAAATCCTCGCGCTCCTCGATCGCCTCGTAGAGGAGCCGCGCGGTGTTGCAGAGGTGGTCGTAGATTCGCCCCAGGCCATCGGACCCGAAGCGCTGCATCACGAACCACAGCTTGAGAACATCGGCGCGACGTGAGCACTGAAAGCTCCGAATCCCCTGATCGATGACGCGCGCTGATTTGGCGGCATGAAACAGGTACGGCGCCTGTTGCGCGAACGCGCGCTCCAGATCGCCTTCATCGCGCGTCAGCACCATGCCGGTAGCGAGCGGCAGCAGCATCATCTTGTGCGGGTCCCACGCCAGCGACCGTGAGTGGCGCAGCCCGTTGAGGGCGCGCGGCGGGCGCGCCGACAGTAGAGCGCTGGCGCCGTGCGCGGCATCGACGTGCAGCCAGATGCCCCGCTCCTCGCACAGCGCACCGACTGCTTCCAGGTCGTCGAACGAGCCCGTCGCCGTCGTGCCGGCGGTCGCGACGACCGCCATCACGTGTTTGCCATCTTCACGCAGACGGTCGAGAGCGGCAATGAGAAGATCGACGTCGATCCGGTGATTCCGCGATGCGATCGGTATTCCCCGGCGCCGGCCCATCCCGAGCTGACCAATCGCTCGCGTCACCGCATAGTGCGCGTGCTCTCCGTACACGACGACCGGAGGATCGGCGCCAAGCCCGTCTTCCCAGGCAGTCGGGACGGCTGCGTTTCTCGCCGCGAGCATTGCCGTGAAGTTGGCTTCGGTGCCGCCGGAGGTCAGAGCGCCGCCGGCTCCCCCGCCGTAGCCCGCCAGCTTTGCCAGCCAGCCAACGATCTGGTGCTCGATCATCGTCGCTGTCGGCGACATCTCCCACACCGCCAGCGACTGGTTGAGCGCGCCGATCACGCTTTCCATCCAGACCCCGACCGGAAGCGGTGCGGATGTCTGATGGCCCATGTACATCGGGTGGTAATACTTGTTGGCGTCGGCCAGCACTTCCCGCTCGAGACGGGCTATGATCTCCGCGACCGGATGTCCTTCGCGCGGAAACTCTTCCTCGAACCGCAGCGCCAGCTCCTCCGCTGAGCGCGGCGTCGAGACCTGACCCTTGCCGGCGCGCGTCGATTCGAAGTAGCGAGCGGTCACAGCGGCAAATTGTTCTCCGACTTCGAGCGAGGTGTCCGCCTCCAGCTCGGCGAGAATATCATCGATCATGCCCGCAAATCTACCGCGACTATCCCTCGAGCAGTCCGTTCTGACGGACGAAGTCGGCCAGCTCGCCTCTCGACCCGACGCTGAGCTTGAGAAAAATGTTCGAGAGGTGGGTGCTCACCGTGCGCGCGGAGATCTGAAGCGCGCCCCCAATTTCCTTGTTGGACTTACGGGTTGCGACCATCCTCGCGATTTCCATCTCCCGGCCGGTCAATCCGGCCGCGCCGCTCGTCGCCGACTTGGGCGGCGGCCTGACCCCGAGCTCTCGCATCTCCTCGCGCGTTCCATCGAGCTCGACGGTCGCGCCGATGCGTGCAAACACATCGTGCGCCTTACGGAGCTCGCGCATTCCCCCCTCCCGGTCGCCCACCTCGACCAAAGCGCCGGCGAGCCGCCGCCTGATTTTGGCTGCTTGCGGAGGAAATGGAATCGCTTCGAGCTGCTCGACGGACGATTGCAATAGCTCGATCGCCCGTGCCGGGTCGCCATCGCGGAACCTTGCCAGCAGGCCATCGCACCCATCCGCGTAAGCAAGTCCCAGGCGGTGATGAAAACGGCCGGCATCGCGTCTCATGCGCGCCGAATGCTTGGCGGCTCTATCGAAGTCGCGAGCGAAGAGCGCCGCTTCCCCCACCGTCGGCAGGAGCCATTGAAGGGCCCACACGATGTATCCGGTTCGATCTGCGATCGCGAGTCCCGCCTCACCGATGCGAACTGCCTCCTTTGGGTGACCTTTCGCCAGATAGTACGACGCCATACCGAGATGCGCCGGGATGATCGAAGGGACGTCGAGCGCGCGTTCACCCGCGCCTTCCAGCGATCCTGCTTTCTCAGCACCCGCAAGCTTCCACGCCTCATCGAAGTACTCTTTCGCCTTGTGGTCCGAGCCCCGCCAGAGATAGATCAGACCAGACCACACGTAGAGTCGCGGCAGCAGCACGCGTTGGTTCAGACTCTTGGCGAGACCGATGGTGCGCTCCGCGGTTTCGATCGCCGCATCCCAGTCGCCGACGCTCGAGGAGTATTGCACGAAAAGCTCGGCGGACCAGAGCGGCAAAAGCAGCGAATGCATTTGCTCCGCCAGTCGGTCGCTGGCGGCGAGATGCTTCAGAAAAGCCTGGGCATCACCGCAAACTCCTTCCAGTAGCGTCATTCCCCAATGCGCGGTCCACGCCAGCATTCGCTGGCCAGCGGCTTCCGCGTGTGCGATCGCCTGCGTCCCGTGCTCTCGCGCGAGATCGAGGGGACCTGCCCACGCATAGAGAAGAAGAAGCGCTCTGTGCGCGCGTGAAAGAAGAGCATCGTTCCGCACGCCGCCTTCCTTCGCCGACGCCAGCGCAGCCTCGACTTCAGCCTGGGCTTCCTTCAATCGTCCCAGATCCTGGAGAGCGATTCCCTTGGCAAGGCGCAGCCTCACCGTTGTGGACCGGTCGCTGGATGCAGACGCCTCGACAAGTCCGGCTTCGTAGTGCGCCAGGGCGTCGGCGTATCTCCCGCTCCAGTAGCAAGCGAGCCCCATGCGGTGGTCGATGTCGGCGAGCGCGCCGTTCTCGCCTCGTGCCGCGGCTTCTCCCCGCGCGCGAGCCCATAGCTGCATCGCCGCATCATATTCGCCCAATCGCTGCCGCGTCCGCGCCAGCGTCGTGAGAATTTCCTCGCGCGGCGCATCCGTGATCATGGGATCCTTGTCCAAATGCTCAAGGGCCGCCGCCAGGTAGTTCGCCGCCTCCCGATTGGCGTACTTCTCGATAGCGCCGCGTCCAGCGGCGTAGAGGTATCTCACGGCCTTTCGCGCCAGCGACTGCGAATGGGCACGGGCGTAGTGGAGGGCCAACTCGTCGGCGTGGTCGAGCGCGCCGTCGCCGTAGAGGCTCTCGAGGGCTTCGGCGATCGTCGCGTGCAGTAGACGCGCGCGTGCCTGCCCCAGCTCCGAGTAAATCACCTGCTGGAGCAGCGGATGGGTAAAATCATAGTGGATCGCATCGACATGGATCGCATCAATGCTTCCGGTTTCCGCCAGCACTCGCTGAGCAAGCAGCTCTTCGACGGCAGCGATGATCTCCGTCTCTGGCAAGCCGGAAACGCTGGCCAGCGTATCGTGCTCGGCACGGGTCCCGATGACGGCGGCGAGGTTCGCCAGGGTTCGTGCGTTTGGTGACAACCGCTCGACTCTCGCCTGAACGACATCGCGGATCGTGGACGGCAGGTGAAGAGTCTGCATTTCCCAGCCTGTCCAACGGCCGTCCTTCTGGCTCAGCGCACCCGAATCCACCAGCGACTTGAGCGTCTCTTCGACGAAAAACGGATTGCCCCGGGTCCAGTCGTACAGCATCGGTGAGAAATGCCGGGTCGCGGCCTTCTCAACACCGAACATCCGCTCGACTATTTCCTCAACGTCCACTTGCTCGAGGGGACGGAGCTTGTGGACAGTGAGCGATCCGAGGCCCAGCAGCGACTGTTCCGTGCTGCGCAAGATCGCGTTGGAGTCTCGTTCGGTCGCGTTGTACGTGCCGAGCAGAATTATTTTCTGGTTCTCGATGTGCCGTGCCACGAAATGCAGCAGCTCGAGCGACGACGCGTCAGCCCACTGAAGATTCTCGAGCACGATGAAGAGAGGCTGCTTCGCTGAGAGCCGGCCGAGGAACTGAGTGAAGTTCCAAAGGAGGCGTGCCTTGATCTCGGACGGATCGGCGCCGGCCGACGCCCGTTCGCGGTCCGAGGGTCCGGCCAGGTTTGGAAACAGATATCCCAGCTCGGCTGCCCCGCCTCGAGTGAGGACGGAAAGTGTGGTCGGCTCGAGCGCCCGGACGAGCGGCAGAAGTGCATCGGAGAAGAGCGCGTACGGAACTCCGGTTTCCACCGGATACGAACGTCCCACCGCCACGCTCCATCCCCGCTTTGCCGCCTTGTCGGCAGCGGCGGCTGCCAGGCGCGTCTTCCCGATTCCGCCCTCGCCCACGACGAAAACGGAGCGACCAGCGCCCCTTCCGGCTTCATCGAGCGTCTTTGACAGGAAAGCGAGCTCGGCAGTCCTGCCGACCAATGGCGCTTCATCAGGCCTTGGCATCGGAGCCTAATGTACAAACCTCATTGCCTGGATGCTTGCTGCTACCGGAGCAAGTCTTGTTTTTTTCGAGCTAGGCCGACGGCTCGAAGATCATTTGCCCCTCTTCAAGGGCTTCCTGGCCGGCTTAGGCGACAAATCGAGCATTTTGTCCTCGCCCAGATATTCAACTGACTCGGGAACCCCCAGTTTGCGGAGACGCTGCACCGTCTCGGCGATGCTGCGCGCCGCGGAGAGAATCTCGGTGGCGATTTCGGGTATCTCCTCCGGCGACGGCTTATCCGCCAGAAGTTCGGCATTCATCATCAGCACGGTCAGCTCATTGTTCATTTCGTGAGCAACCGCGATTGTCGTCTCCGTTATGCCAGCCAGGCGCTCCCCGTGCGCCCTCTGCTCCTCCCTCTCACGCTCGAGCGTGATGTCCTGAACCTGGCCGATGAAGTAGATCGGAACGCCTTCTGCGTTGTGCACCGGAGCTACTGCGAGCGAAGCCCAGATCACGCGCCCATCCTTTCGATAATAGCGCTTGGTCAGGTGGTAGCTGGCGATCTCGCCGGACATGAGCAGGTTCAGCTGCTCCACGTCCGCGCTGACGTCATCCGGATGCGTGATGTCGGAAACGCGACGCTGAAGCAATTCTTCCTCCGAATAGCCGAGCATTTCGCAGAGCGCGCGGTTTGCCTTGAGCCAGCTTCCGTCCCGACCGACGAACCCCATTCCGTGGGGAGAATGACGGAAGGCATTTCCGAACTTCTCCTCGCTCTCCCGCAGAGCGCGCTCCATTTCCCCTCGATTGCTGATATCGCGTATCAGTCCGAGAAAGGCCTGCTGCCCTTCGAAAATGATGGGCACCGAAACGATCTCGGCGGGGATCACGGTACCGCTCAGGGAGACGAAGCGCACTTCGAGGGGCCCGCCGCCTACCCCGCTCTTCAGCACCTCTCGGATGCGGTTGATGACGACGGGAGCCGAATCGGGATGCACAAACTCCATGATCGAACGTCCGACAAGTGACGCCGGATCAGAGCCGAGCTGGTCGGCTGCGAAGCTGTTGAGGAAGAGAAACTTCTCCGGCGTGTAGACGACGATCGCCTCAGGCGCCGATTCGATGATCGTGCGATAGTCAGGCGTCGTCGGCCCGCTCGACATTAGTCATCCGTGCAATACTGCCGTAACAAACAAGCGTCTGCAACGAATCTGCGGCTCGGACCTCGACTGTAATACGCCTCGATGCATTAGTTTTCCAGCTCTCGGCGGCTAGTTGCGGCCCCAACCGGCATGAGGACCACTGTCTGAAAAAAAGCGCGAGCGGCTCAGGAAAGCAAAAACAACAGGAGGCGGCGATCGATCTTGCCGTACGAACCCACGACCTCGAAGAGGCGAACAAGACGGCCAGCTTTGTCGCACACGAGCTCAATAACCTCCTCACCGTAATTCAAATCAACACTGAGTTCCTGCTCGAGACCGCCGGCGATAACCCAGCCAGCGCACAGGAGCTCGCCGAGATCCAGAGGGCATCGAGGCGCGCATCGATTCTGGCGCGGCAGCTGCTCGCGTCATCGCGGCTCGAGCCGTTCGATGCGAATCTCGCCGATGCGGCCCTGAAGAAAAAGTCGGCCGCCACCCCGGGAAAATCCGCAGCCCCCAGCCCCGAGAGATCGACCCGCGCCGCCGAGACGATTCTCCTCGTCGAGGACGAAGCTGCCGTGAGGATACTCGCGAAAAGGATCTTGTCTCAAAAAGGTTATCGCGTCTTCGAGGCTTCGGACGGCGCCATCGCCCTGCGCGTCGCCGCGGCTCACGTAGGCGAGATCGATCTCGTCCTCACCGATGTGGCGATGCCGAACCTCGGCGGACGCGGTATGGTCGAGGAGCTCCTGGAGCTGAGTCCCGAAATCCGCGTCCTGTTCATGTCTGGTTACCCGAAGGAAGAGATCTTCCCCGACAAGGGGAGCGCCAATCGCAGCCCCTACCTCCAGAAGCCGTTCACGGGTGAGACGCTTTTTTCCGAGGTCCGCGCGGCGCTCGGCTACGTGAAGTAGCGGTCCTGGTTGCCAGTTGCCCACGGTCGGCGCCCCTCGCCGATCAGGCCTGCGCCAGCTGGCTGGTGCAATTCGGGCAGCGCGTGGCGGCCGCGTCGATCGACATTCGGCAAAAGGGGCAATTCCTCTTCGGCGCTTCCGCCGCCGGCTTGATGAAGATCTTCGAGATCCGCCAGGCCACGAGCCCGATTATCAGGAAATTGATCACGGCGGCGGCGAAGTCTCCCACGCCGAACTTCACCGGGCCGACGCTCCACGTCGCCTTCTGCCAATCGCCACCGGGGCCGATTGCAACGATGATCGGCATGATGAAATCATCGACGATCGCTTTCACCAGGGTGTTGAGCGCCGTACCGACCACGACGGCTATCGCCAGCGCCACGACGTTCTGCTTCAGCAGGAAATCCTTGAAGTCTTTCATCATTGGCATGTACGAGTTAGAGGGTTCAGCCTGAGAGCGACAAGTTATCGCGCCCGGAGGCGTCCGCGCGAAGCGCAGCCAGTCTTCGAATCGCGGCGATTCCGGCGACCGGCCCCAGGGCGAGGATCACAAACCCCCAGCGCCAGCCTGCTCGCTGCGCGATGAGCGGGACAACCTGCATCGGCAGCATCGTCAGCAGAAATCCGAGCGAGGTTTGAACGGTGAGCGCTGTTCCAACCGCGTGCGTCGGAACCGACTCGGTCACGAGCGTGCTGAATTGGGCGCTGTCCGCGATCACGAAAAATCCCCACGTCATCGCGAGAGCACCGAGTATCCAGATCGGTCCGCCAAAGAGCAATCCGCTGAGCAGACAGCAGCTTCCGCTCATGAAGAGGGAGATGGACACGAGTCTCTCCCTGCCCCGCTTGTCCGCGAACAGCCCGCCCCAGACCGAGCCGAAGCCTCCGATGGCGATTGTCGTGAATGCCAGGAGCGATATCAACCGCGGTGCGCGAAATCTTCCGCCGGAGGCCGCGGCAACGCTCGCGGCGAGAAACGCCGGAATCCAGGTCCAGAACGCATACAGCTCGAACATGTGACCGAGATAACTTGCCGTCGCGAGCCTCCACTCCCGCACACGCACCACATCACCGACGTGCCTCCACGAGAACGGGCGCGACGTGAACGGGAACGGCCCTTCGCGGTACCCCAGGGCAACGAGCAACGCGGCGAACATGGCTCCGACGCTCGCGGTGAGCACCACCGGCCGAAGGCCAACGTGCGGAATCGCGCGCACCAGATAGGGAATGGCTTTTCCGACCGTGAGCGCGCCCACGATCACACCGATCGCCAGCCCTCGCTGTGAGCGGAACCAGGTCGCGGTCATCTTCATTGCCGGCGGGTACACGCCGGCGAGAAAGAATCCCGTCAGGAACCTCAGGACCAGTGCGTCCCGGTAGCCCGGAACCGCCAGAATCGCGGCATTGGCCACCGCTCCGAGCAGGGCGCAGGCGCTGAAAAGTCTTCCTGCCGGAATGAGATCGGCGAGGTTGAGCACGGCGGCTATTGCCGTTCCGCAAACGAACCCGAGCTGGACGATGGTGGTCAGCCACGCCCCCTCCGCTGTCGTCAGTCCCCAGATTCGTTGCAGCTGCGGCGTGACCGCACTGGCCGAGAACCAGAGCGACATTCCAAGCAGCTCGGCAAAACCGAGTAACGCAAGCACCCGCCAACGCGTCGAGTATGTGTCTGCTGACATCCTGAAAATTACCTTCGGCGAGACGCAACTTCGACATTGCGGCGTCCGGGGCCATGTTGAGTATTGAATGCTGCTGCGACACTCCAACTTCCGGTCTCCCTTGAGGCGACCGCGTACGCCTCACCCATGACGAACCCGTCACAGGCAGCTCCGCCGTCCACTCCAGCCGCACCTTCAGCCCCCGCTCCACGGCCGGCGGTCGCCACACTGTCGCGCGA
>Ga0208078_1000227_pt1 | contig 14894 bp, 10 predicted proteins | sample NGESurdeep072012_3_FD_184468 | JGI IMG/M metagenome (GOLD analysis project Ga0208078, IMG submission 184468) | Arctic peat soil microbial communities from Barrow, Alaska - NGEE Surface sample 53-2 deep-072012 (SPAdes) | ecosystem: Environmental > Terrestrial > Soil > Wetlands > Peat ...
ACCGCCTTTTCGTCGCCGCACTCGGCCATCCCTACGGGCCAAACGAAGAGCGCGGAATCTTCCGCTCCACCGACGGCGGACAAACGTTCGAGAAGGTTCTGTACAAGGACGAATACACGAGCGGCAACGACGTGCGCATCGATCCGGCCAATCCGAACATCGTCTACGCGGTGCTCTGGCAGCAGCAGCAGAGTTTCATCGAAGGACAGGGTTTCGGCGGTGCGGCCAACGGCGTCTTCAAGTCCACGGACGGCGGCACGACGTGGAATCAACTCACTAACGGCCTTCCCAGCGTGATTCAGGCGAACATCGCGATCGCGCCGAGCAACTCGAAGGTGATCTATGCGCTCGCAGCCACGGCGACACCGACGAACAGCGTTACGGGCGTGGTGAACCTTTACAAGACAACCGACGGCGGCGAGAACTGGGCACCAGTGATAAGCGACTCGACTCGCGTCATGGATCAACGCCCGCTCGCGCGCATCGGCGGCGGCGACCTTCCGACAGTCACCGTCGATCCGAAAAATGAGAACGTGATCTACAGCGCATCGGTCGTCATGTGGCGCTCCGAGAACGGCGGCGTCACATGGACCGCCGTGCGTGGCTCGCCGGGAGGCGATGACTACCAGCGCGTGTGGGTCAATCCGAACAACACGGACATCATCCTCGCGATCTCCGATCAGGGCGGCGTGATCTCGGCCAACCGCGGCGTGTCGTGGAGCAACTGGTACACGCAGCCGACGGCGGCGATGTATCACGTCTCCACGGACAATACTTTCGCGTATCGCGTATGCGGCGGACAGCAGGATTCGGGTTCCGCCTGCGTGGACAGCCGCTCACCCGACGGGATGATCACCTTCCACGACTGGCATCCCGTGAACATCCAGGAATACGGAATCGCCGCGCCAGACCCGAAGGATCCGGACCTCGTCTATGGAAGCGCGCGCACGGGTGTTTCGCTCTACAACCGGAAGACATCGCAGACCGCGGCCGTCGGTCCCGACATGAGCGGCAAAGGCCCAAACAACGAGAGCTACAACCGCAACGTTCGTACGATGCCGATCAACTGGTCGCCGCTCGATCCGAACACGTTGTACTACGTCTCCAACGCGGTATGGAAGACGACAAATGGCGGCAAGGACTGGACGCGCATCAGCCCCGATCTCGCTCGGCAGACTTGGGACGCGCCCGCCAACGCAGGCAAGTACGCGAGCGGGGTCACACCCGCACCGCTCGGAACGATCACGGCGCTCTCGCCCTCGCCGAAGAACATCAACATCATCTGGGCGGGCACCGACGATGGCAACATTCAGGTGACAACTGACGGCGGCGCGAAGTGGACGAACGTCACGCCGCCGCAGATCAAGCCATGGACGCGCATCTTCAACATTGAAGCGGGGCACTTCGACGTGAACACCGCGTACGCAGCCGCGAATACGATGCGAGTCGACGACATGAATCCCCACTTGTGGCGGACGCACGACGGCGGGCGGACGTGGACAGAAATCAACACTGGTATCACCCCGGGTGTTGTGACGAACTCAATCCGCGAAGATCCGAGGGTGAAGGGCCTTCTATATGGAAGCACCGACACCCAGGTATGGGTCTCCTACGACGATGGCGGCCACTGGCAATCGCTTCGCATCAACATGCCGGCGATCTCCGTGCGCGATCTTCAATTGAAGGACGACTCCGCCTGTCTCTGTTCGGACCTCATCGCCGCGACGCACGGCCGAGGTTTCTGGATTCTCGACAACGTGACGCCGCTGCGCGCGATGGCGACTGGGGGCAACGCGCGGCCCTCATCATATCTCGTGAGACCTGCAACAGCAGTCCGCGTGCGTTTCGCAGAGAATGATCCAACGCCGTGGCCGCCGGAGATTCCAGCGGGAGAGAATCCGCCGGCCGGTGCGATCATCGACTACTACCTTGGCGCGAATGCCGGCACGGTGAACCTCGAGATCGTGGACGCGGGTGGGAAAATCATTCGCAAATACTCGAGCAGCGATACGATTCCCGGGCCGGATCCGGCACTGAATCCGGAGGCGTATGACAAGATTTGCCAGCGAAATACCAGCGCGCCGCACTGTTCGGTTCCGCTCTATTGGGCAGCGCCCAACCCTGCGCTCTCGTCGCGCGCGGGAATGCATCGATTCACCTGGGATATGCGCTACGATCCCATCGATGCCACGAGTCAGTCGGAGGGCGGAGCGGTTCCGCATCGAACGTACCTCGTTACAACTACGCCGTGGGCGCCGCCCGGCGCCTACACGGTGCGCCTCGTGGCCGACGGCAAGATCTACACGCAGCCGCTCAGGCTCGTGCTCGACCCTCGTGTGAAAACTCCCGCGTCAGCGATGGCGCAGGTTGCGAGCCTTTCGCGTGAGATGTACGACGGAGCTGTCGCGCTGCGCGCGGCGTACGTGGCGGCGCGCACGATGTCCGATCGACTGACGAGTGCCAGTGACGCCGCGTTGAAGTCGCAGATCGACTCAATCGCGCCGGCACCAACGCGGGGCGCGAGGCCGGGGTTCGGGTTCCGCCAGGCGCCGAGCGGGCCGCCCACTTTGGAGAGTGTACGAGCGGCAATGATGGCAGCGGCGATGGCGATGCAGGGAGCCGATGTCGCCCCAACCGCGAGAGAGGTCGATGCCGTGACGAAGGCGAGAGCGCAGTACAAGGATGTCATGGCGCGATGGAGCGCGCTGGCTGCAAAGCGGGGTTCGCAGTGAGCAGCCGAAGTTCTCGACCGCCGCGGGCGGCACGCGTAAACCAGGATCGATGGGGTTCTCGTCGCGCAACCTATTTCGCCAAGGATCTCCATGCCTCCTCTAGTCAAAGCAGCTGTGCTGCTCATGATCGCCGCGTTCGCTCTCTACTCATCCGGCGTCTGGGCTGCTTTCCTCACCAGCCGCCTCCGACCGTGGCACGCTGGTCTATTCTGGCTCGGCTTCCTCTCAGACACCGCTGGCACAGAACTCATGCGCCGGCTGGCGGGTGGGTTTCACTGGACCCTCCACACAGCCACTGGGGCTGTCGCCCTCCTTCTAATGTTGGGTCACGCCGTCTGGGCCACCATAGTGCTCGTCAACCGTGCTGAGCGGCGCATTCGCACGTTCCATAGGGTAAGCATCACTGTCTGGGCTATCTGGTTGATTCCATTCGTCTCGGGCCTGATTCTGGGCCGTCGCATGGGACACTAAGCTTCGACGAGGCTGTTAAGGTCGGTCTCGCGATGTCAGTTCCTAGGACGAGATACAACGCGATAGGCACGTCGACACTCGAGCGCTATCCCAACGCTTGCCGGCCCTCGAGTTGTGCAAGCGCGATTCCGCCCGCACCGGCGCCGCCAGTTTCGGACGGTGCCCGCACCAATTCGAAGCGCGCCTGGAAGAATCGCAGCAGTTCCGGCTCGTAAGTGAAGCGCAGTCCGTGCATCTGCCCACGCTGCTCGAACACCTCGGCCACGCTCTCGGTCACGACGTCCATGTGCGCCTGCGTGTACACGCGACGCGGGATCGTGAGGCGCACGAGCTCGAGAGCCGGATACCGGTTCTCCCCGGTCTTCGGATCGCGACCCGCCGACACGGCGCCGCGCTCCATCGCGCGCACCCCCGATTCGAGGTAGAGCGCGGCGGCGAGGGCCTGCGCCGGAAACTGATCGCGCGGAAGATGCGACAGGATCGCCGCAGCATCGAGGAAGACGGCGTGGCCGCCCAGCGGCCGCACCACCGGCACTCCCGCATCGATCAGCCGCTTGCCGAGGTAGTGCACCTGCCCAATGCGGCTCCTAATGTGGTCTTCCTCGACCGACTCGCGAATGCCGATCGCCATCGCCTCCATGTCGCGGCCCGCGAGCCCGCCGTATGTGTGCAGCCCCTCGTACACGACCACGAGCCCGCGCGCCGCCTCGGCCAGCCGCTCCTCGCGGAGTCCCAGCCAGCCGCCGATGTTCACGAGCGAATCCTTCTTGCCGGACATCGTGGCGCCATCGGCGCACTCGCAGAGCAGGCGAAGAATCTCGGCCACCGTGTGGTCGCGCATGGCGGGCTCGCGCTGCTGGATGAACCAGGCATTCTCGACGGCGCGCGTGGCGTCGAGGATCACGCGAATCCCGCGCGCGTGGCAATAATCGGCGACACGGCGGAGGTTGGAGAGCTCCACCGGCTGGCCGCCGGCGAGGTTCACTGTGGCGGCGACTGACACATATGGCACCTTCTCGGCGCCGACCTCGCGCACGAGCGCATCAAGCTTGTCGAGATCGACGTTGCCCTTGAACGGGTGCTCCGACGCCGGGTCGTGCGCCTCGTCGATGATGACGTCGTGGAACGTCGCGCCTGCGAGCTCCTGGTGCACGCGCGTCGTTGTGAAGTACATGTTGCCGGGCACGTGGTCCCCCGGTGTGATCAGGATCTTCGAAAGGATGTTCTCGGCGCCGCGCCCCTGGTGTGTTGGGATCAGATGAGGGAAGCCGTAGAACTCCCGCACCGCCTCCTCGAGCGCGTAGTAGTTCCGCGATCCGGCATAGGCCTCGTCGCCCATCATCATGCCCGCCCACTGCCGGTCCGACATCGCGTTGGTGCCGGAGTCGGTGAGGAGATCGATGTACACGTCCGCGGAGCGGAGGAGAAAGGTGTTGTAGCCAGCCTCGCGGATGTGCTCCTTGCGTTCGGAGGCGGTGGTCATCCGGATCGGCTCGACGACCTTGATCTTCCAGGGCTCGGCCCAGCTGCGATGGTGCGTCACGGTGGTTGTCCTCCAGGGTTCCGGCTGCCCGCGGCTAGTGCGGCAGGGGTTCGAACTTCGCGGTGAAGTGCCTGAGCACCGACGGCTGCTCCACGATCCGCACGCCGCGAATGTCCTTCACGATGGTGTTCACGTGCAGCAGCACCTCGGCCACGTAGTCCATGTGGCTCTGCGTATAAACCCGGCGCGGAAAGGCGAGACGCACGAGCTCCAGGTCGGCGGCACGCTCGCTGCCGTCGGGTTGCTGCCCGAACATAACCGAGCCGATTTCGCACGCGCGGATGCCCCCCTCGACGTACAGCGCGACGGAGAGCGCCCACCCCGGGAACTGGTGCGGCGGGATGTGCGGGAGCCAACTCCTGGCATCAAGATAGAGTGCATGGCCGCCCGCGGGACGCACGATGGGAATCCCGGCGGCGATCATCTTCTCGGCGAGGTACTCCACCGAGCGGATGCGGTAGTGCAGGTAGTCGGGATCGAGCGCCTCGTGCAGCCCCACCGCGATCGCCTCGAGGTCGTAGCCGGCGAGCCCGCCGTAGGTGGGGAATCCCTCGGTGAGGATGAGGGAGTTGCGGCAGGTGAGAGCGAGGGTGTCGTCATTCATCGCGAGAAATCCGCCGATGTTCGCCATCCCGTCCTTCTTCGCGCTCATCGTGCAGCCGTCGGCGAGGGCGAACATCTCCTGTGCAATCTCCAGCGGCGATTTGCCGGCGTACCCTGGCTCGCGGGTCTTGATGAACCACGCGTTTTCCGCGAAGCGACAGGCGTCTATGAAGAAGGGCACTCCGTGCGTGCGACAGAGGGCCGACGTGCGGCGGATGTTCTCCATGCTCACCGGCTGCCCGCCCTCGGAGTTGTTGGTGACGGTGGTCATCACCAGCGGCACGTTGCCGGCGTTATCACGCAACACCCGCTCGAGCGCAGTGACATCCATGTTCCCTTTGAAGGGATGGATGGTCTGCGGCTCGCGCCCTTCCGCGATCGGCAGGTTGAGGGCTACCGCACCGCGGTGCTCGACGTTCGCTCGTGTGGTGTCGAAATGCGTGTTGTTGGGGACGATCGACCCGGGCTTGAGCATCGCGCCCGAGAGGATGTGCTCGGCGGCACGTCCCTGGTGCGTGGGGATCACGTGCTGAAACCCGGTGATCTCCTTCACCGACCTGACGAAGGCGTGAAAGGAGCGGCCGCCCGCGTAGGACTCGTCGCCCTTCATCATGCCGGCCCATTGGTACACCGACATCGCCCCAGTTCCCGAGTCAGTGAGGAGGTCGATGAGCACATCCTCAGCGTCGAGCTGGAATACGTTGTAGTGCGCCGCGCGGATCGCCGCCAAGCGCTGCGCGCCGGTCGTCTGGCGGATCGGCTCGACGGTCTTGATACGAAACGGCTCGATGATGGTGCTGAACTTCACGGGCGACTCGGCGTGAGGGGGATCCTCCGGTCACCTTCCGTACCACCGCGCGGCTCGCCATGCGCGATCACCGCGCCGGCGGAAAGGGCCTGACGTAGATCTTCGACGCACCCTCGGTGAAGGTACCATCACTAGCGATGGCGAAGACCTCGCGCAATAACTGCGCAATCTTCGCGCCGATCCATGCGTAGAGTAGATTCCCCGCAGCTGAAACAACTGCGGTCGTGGCCTTCGTCATTCCCGCACTTGCCCTCTATGGCGAGCTCTCGAATCGAGCCGATATTTGATGGATACCGCGGCCCTTGAGCGGCGCGTGGGCCGGTATGGCCACTGATGACAAGACTGGCGGGAGTTTTACGCTCACACCGGCTCGAGCATGCTCATAGAAATCGGACAAGTGGAGGCGATCTTCCGGTATCCCGTGAAGTCCATGGGCGGCGAACGACTCGAGGAAGCCAAGCTGGGCTGGCACGGCCTCGATGGTGACAGACGCCTGGCATTCCGGCGGATTGATAACCGCAGCGGGTTCCCGTGGCTAACAGCAAGCAAGCTTCCCGACCTGGTCCTGTTTGCGCCGCACCGCCGTGAAGACGGTGCTCAGGGAGACCTCCCTACGCATATTCGCACGCCGGATGGCGAAGAGATGCCTGTCTTCGGGGAGGACTTGGCCAAGGAGGTCGGACGTCGGCACGGGGCTCCTGTGCAGATGATGCAGTTGGATCATGGCATCTTCGATGAAGCGAGCATCTCCGTGATCGCGTCCGATACGGTGCGCGAGATCGGACGACTCGCAGGGCGGACCGCGGACGTGCGACGATTCCGCCCGAATGTTGTAGTTCGCTTACTGCGATCGGTTCCCTTCCAGGAGAACGAGTGGGTGGACGGCGTGCTCTCATTCGGCGAGGGGGACGATGCCCCAGCGATCACCGTCACGATGCGCGACGTTCGCTGCTCGATGGTGAACCTTGATCCCGACTCAGCGAGCCGTGCGCCAGAATTGCTGAAGGCGGTCGTTCGTGCGAACCAGAACACCGCGGGAGTCTACGGCACGGTCACTCGCGTCGGTCGACTGGCGGTCGGACAGACCATACTCCTCCGTGCGGCGGCCGAGAAAAGGGTTGGACACTGAATGCCTTCGCGACGAGCAAGCGCGCGAGTGGGTCTGTTGTTGACGGGCAGCGTTCTCGTCACATTCACTTTGCCCCTGCTCTTGCCGTTGCGGCGGCTCGCGAAGAGGCCGACTGGCAGGCACGCCGCAATGGTGATAGTGTGGTCGCAGCTAAACTAAGGCGCTAGACCACCACGACTTTCCGAGAGGCTACGTCGCTACAATGGCCAATGTGCTCGCCGTCGCAGGTCCGAATTCGAAGTACCAGATATCAGGCGCGCGGCCGGCGGGGTTTTGGGCCGGGCTCTGGCATGGCCTCATTTGCCCCATCACGTTCCTCATCAGCCTGTTCAATCCCGGCGTGCGGATCTACGAAGTCCATAATCGGGGTCGGCTCTATGATTTCGGCTTCCTGCTTGGCGCGTCGAGCACTCTTGGCGGGAGTGGGTCGCAGGCGCGATGACTGCGCCAGGCGGTCTAACGGACGTTTGGCGTTAGCGCGCCGCCGGCCATGCTCACGCTGTTGCTCGCACTGCAGGTGACCACGCTCTCGGCGCAGACCACAGCGAATACTGTCTACGACCGCGTGATTCTCGGCGGACACGTGATGGATCCGGCCTCCGAACTCGATGCGGTCCGCAATATCGGGCTCCTCGACGGACGAATCGCCGTCATCACGACGCAAGCCGTACGCGGCCGGGACACAGTCGACGCACGCGGCCTCGTCGTCGCTCCTGGCTTCATTGACATTCACGCTCACGGACAGACGCCCGAGACATATCGGTTCTATTCGCTGGACGGCGTGACGACAGCGCTGGAGCTCGAGCTCGGAACGTCGGACGTCCCTGCCTGGTACCGCGAGCGAAGCGCCGGCGAGCGAATCAACTACGGCGTCAGCATCGGCCACATCAAAGTCAGGATGTTGGTGATGCACGATTCGGGCACCTGGATGCCGGTGAGCGAAGGAGCCTATCGCGCGGCGACGCCGGCACAGATTGCCGAGATCGCGAAACGCATTGAGACTGGTCTCAGCGAAGGCGCGGTCGACATCGGCGCAGGGTTTCCATACACGCCGGCGGCAACGCGAGATGAGCTGTTGGCCGTGTTCCGCGTCGCCGCAAGGACCAAGACACCAGTACACGTGCACATTACCCCGGGCGTCGCCGGTCTGAAAGAAGCGCTCTCGCTCGCCGGCGAAACCGGTGCTCCATTGCATGTGGTGCACATCAATAGTGCCGGCCTCGCCGAAACGCCGGTGATGCTCGAGATGATCAGTGACGCGCGAGCTCACGGACGGGACGTGACCACGGAGGCGTATCCTTATGCGGCCGGAATGACAGAGATTCAATCCGCAACCATACAGGACACTTATAAAGCCGCTCCCGATGAGCGTTTGGCCGAGCTGGAATGGCCGAGAACGGGCGAGCGGTTGAATCGCGAGAGCTTTGAGAGGTATAGCAAGATCGGCGGCCCAGTCGTGGTTCATACCAACACGGAGCAGATGGTCGCGTTGGCGATAAACAGTCCACTCACCATCATTGCGAGCGACGCATACTGGCAGAACGGCACGGGGCATCCGCGGACAACAGGAACTTTCTCGAAGGTGCTTGGCCGCTACGTACGCGAGGCGCACTCGCTCTCGTTGATGGAAGCAATCCGCAAAATGACGCTCATGCCGGCGCAGCGACTCGAGGCGCGAGTGCCCGCGATGCGGCAGAAGGGGCGCCTGCGTGTTGGCGCAGACGCGGATATCACCATCTTCGACGCAGCGACGGTGGTGGATCGCTCGACGTACCGAGAGCCATCGCTATCGCCTGTTGGCATTCAGCACGTAATCGTGAACGGTGTGTCGGTGGTCGCGAATGCGCGGGCAGTCGAGGGCGTCGCGCCGGGGAAAGCGGTGCGGGCACCGATTGACCGTCGCTGACCGCTCCAACCTACCGCGGCACGCCCTCGAAGGTCGCCGTCATTACACCAAACAGGAATCCATCGCCCTTTGCATCGGGATTCCGGAAAACCAGATACACGTCGTGCGGTCCCGACGTCGGCTTGAGCGTCGTGCGAAGTCGGGACGGGGGCGCGGCCGGGTCAGTGGTCGGGTGAATCAGCTCGCTCTCACCCAGCATGGCACCGGTCGGTGAATCGAGGTGCACTTCGATCTTGCCGCCCTTCGCCTGGTATTGAGCTGGCGCCACCGCGGTGAATACGACTGCGCCCACGCCTGTCAGGTCAATCTGCTTCAACGCGACGGACGCACCCGACCGATTCACGACGGTGATCTCGACCGGCAGCTCCGGCACGCTCTGCTTCGACACTCCCTCCGATAGTTCACCACTCGCAACCACCACGTTCGGCGAGCGGAGGACGATCGTCTTCTCCTTCGTGATCGCGGGCATCCCGTTCGCGCCGCGGTCGGCGTACGATGCGCGCAGCACGAGTGCCCCCTGGGGTGCATCACCCGACCCGGCCGGAGGGACATACGTGCCTCGGACAGGAAGGGAAGGCGCGCTCGTCTTCGGGTCGGCGAGGCTCAGGATATAAGCGACCATCGCTGACCCCTGGTCGTCGGTAAGATTGGGGTGCGCGGCCATCGCCACCTGCCCCCAGACGCCGGATCCACCTTGGCGGATCTTCCGGACGAGACGCGCGGTCGCCGTGCTGTCGTTGTGATACTTGCGCGCGACATCCACATACGCAGGGCCGATGGATTTCCTGTTGAACTGGTGACAGGAGAGGCAGTCGCTTCCTTCGATCAGTCTCCTCCCCGTCGCGACTGCGCTCGACGCGGACCCGTCCTTCAGATACTGCGCGCTTACACCCACTCGGGCCGCCGGAATGGTCCCGCTTCGCAGCGAGCCGTCCTCACGATCCGTCACGCGCGCCGCATAGCGTACCGGAATGCCCGGGAAGAAGAACGACCGGTTGCTCCCGACGAGATCGATGTCAACGTTGGGCGGCTCGTTGCCGGCCACGATCTGCACGTCCGCAGTGGAGTGAGCGCCATGAGCATCGGTAACCGTGAGCGACGCCGTGTACGCACCCGGCCGAGTGAAGGTGAACGACGGGTTGGGTTCGTTCAGTCTCTGCAACACGGCACCGCCCTTCCGTGAGATGGTCCACACGTATCGCAGCGAATCCTCGTCGAGGTCCATGGTGCCCGCCGAGGAAAGCTTCACGCGCATCGGGAGCGCGCCGGCGGGCTGATCGACCGCGGCTGCGACGATCGGCTTCCGATTGCCTGCGTTGTATTCGATGCGAACGAGCCGCGCGTCGTCGTTGCCCTTGAACCAGACGGTACCGTACTCCAGAACATACATATCTCCGCTCGGCGCGAACTCCATCTCGATCGGAGCACTGAATTTCGCGTTAGGCATGAAGCGTTCTATGGACACAAGGTCACCATTTGTGTCCATACTGACTGCCATGATCCAGTGGCGCATGAATTCGTAGATGAAAAGCTTTCCGTCGTAGTACTGCGGGAAAGGTCTGGCCGCGTTGCGGAAATCATTCCTATGAAATACCGGGCCTGCCGCGGATGCACGTCCGCCGCTGCCGACGATCGGGAACTCCGGAGACGCTGCGTACGGATACCAGATGTAAGCGCCGCGCGCGGGCGGCAGCTCGGTGAGGCCGGTGTTGTTGGGTGAGCGATTGATTGGATGCGCGGGATCGAACTTCTCCCCCGGCACCACCGTCACCGAGTCCGAGAAGGTGGTTCTATAGTACGCCTGGTTGTTCCCGACGAAGTACGGCCATCCGTAGTTACCGGCGCTACGCGCCTGATTGATCTCGTCGTAGCCACGCGGGCCGCGTCCGGCGGAGTCTACGTTCGCGTCGGGACCGACGTCGCCCCAGTAGAGGAATCCGGTGTGTGAGTCCACCGAGATCCGATAGGGATTGCGGTGGCCCATCGTGTAAATCTCCGGTCGCGTCTTCGCCGTCCCCGGCGGAAAGAGATTTCCCTTGGGGATGGTGTACGTACCGTCGGGCTCGGGATGGATGCGGATTATCTTGCCGCGAAGGTCGTTGGTGTTCCCGGAGGATTTCTGCGCGTCCCATGGCATGCGCCCTGGCCGTTCGTCGACGGGTGCGTAGCCGGATGCGAACGGGTTCGAGTTGTCGCCGGTGGAGACGTAGAGGTTGCCTTTGCCGTCGAAGGCGATGGAGCCGCCGGTGTGACAGCACTTCAGGCGTTGAGTTCCCACCTCGAGCAGAATCTTCCGCGAACCGAGGTCGAGCGAGTCTCCCTTCATACGGTAGCGAGCGAGCACGTTCTTCGATTCGCGGCCGGCAGGCGAGTAGTACATGTAGACCCAGCCGTTCGTGGCGAAGTTGGGATCGGCGGCGAGTCCGAGCAGGCCGTCCTCCGCCTGACTGCTGTCCGCGTATTTCGTGCTGACCGGGATCGTCGCGATCCGTGTCACGCGACCGGTCGCCGGCGAATACAGGTTGACGTAACCATGTCGCTCGATGAAGAGCACACGCTCGCCGGGAAGGACGGCCAGCTCGACGGGCTCGTCCAGCTTCTGGGCGAGAACTACTTTCGTGAAGCGATTCTCCTCTGGCCTCGCGCGGCCGAAGTCGATCTTCCCCGTCCCCATCGCGTATCGCAATCCGCCGAGGAGGTGTCGCAGGAAGAGCGGCTCGGAATAGGTAGCCTCGGTATGACCCATGTTCGTGTACCACGCCCGCCCGCCATCGAAATCGTGATACCAGCTCATGGGATGGTGGTCGCCGTTCGTCCCGCCCTCGTAACTTTTTTCGTCGATCTCGATGAGCACGTGTATTGTGGGATCGATCGACTTGAAGTTGTAGAACTCGTCCTCGCGATCCCATGTGTCGGGCATTCCAACCGTCGACGGGTGACTCTTGTCGAGAATCCGGTACGTGGCTTTGCGAACGTTGGGATTGCCCGGATGGCCGTTGAACCAGGCGCCGGCGAGCCTGCCGTACCACGGCCAGTCGTACTCCGTGTCCGTGGCGGAATGAATTCCCACGTATCCGCCACCGGCCTGGATGTAGCGCTCGAAATCGTCCTGCTGTGCGGCGTCCAGCACATCGCCGGTTGTGTTCAGCCAGACGACTGCGCGGTATCGCGCGAGGTTCTTCGAGGTGAAAGCGCCGGCGTCTTCGGTCGCGTCGACGGAGAACTGGTTCTCCTGTCCGAGCTTTCGGATAGCGGCGAGGCCGACTCCGATGGAGCTGTGGCGGAATCCGGCCGTCTTGGAGAAGACGAGTACGCGGGATTCCTGGCTGCTTGCGGCGACCGGGACGCAGACGGAAGCGAGCAGAAACGCGAGCGGGACGAGTCGTTGCATGTGCGGTCCAGGGCTCAGGGGTGACGACCAGCGGACGGCGGCATGCCAATCTGCACCGCCGCCGCCGCCGTGAACAGAGGAGGCGTCGGAGATCTCGGTGACGTTACGGGTCTGTCAACTACACTGCCACCCGCTGCACGCCGAGGACAACGCGGTAAACGCTTTGCTCGCATCCGTGCTTTTGAGGAAGGCGGGCCACCACGTCATGGCTGAGGATCGCAAGCGTTTTCTCGATGCTGGCGCCGATGGCTATCTCAGCAAACCGTTTTCTCCCGAACAGCTTCATGCCGTGATCGAGTCACTACGTTCCCTCATTGACGCGCAGATTGCGCGCGTCGATCTTCCGGCATCCGCGGCCTAACAAACACAGGGAGCGCAGCGAATGCACCCGGGACCTAACATTTCGGTGGGGCTGACAAGCTTTCGTACTCTTGTCCCAAACCTTCTCATCTGCCTTGCCGCATCGGCTTGCGGGCATCACCACGTCAACCCTCCAGTAGAACCCTACCGCGACAGAGCGATCTGGATCGAACCCACGAGCGGGTGCACGGACGCGTCGCCGAAATTTCTGCCGAATTTCAGAGCATCTGACACACTTTCAGGCGCCAATGCAAAGCTTCATGCCGATCAGCTCAGTGCCTGGCTTGCTCGCCGAGTTCCGGGTGGGTGGGCGTACGGACCCTCGATCGACGGAAGCAATCACGCGACACTTTGGCTTCGAGATCCATCACAGAAGCGCGCCGCTATTGCCGCGCTCGACTCTCTCGCGCCGCCGAATCAGCTCTTTCCCGCGACGCGCCCGGATTCAGTTGTTGCGCTGCCAGCGAGGTGGGACTACGCGGAACTATACGATTGGATGGAATATCTCCAAGGCGCCCTCGGTGGAGCACGAGGCTCTGGAGTCAACGGTTGGGGAATTGATACTTCCCACAATCGAATCCTTTTCGGCGTCGAGACGCGAGAGACGCTGCCGACAATGGTGAGTTGGCTTGTTGGAAAGGGAATTCCCTGTGGTCTTGTCGCGGTCGAAGTCACCGGCCCGATACGGGTGAGCCAAACGGTCGGGCTCGACGTCGAGGTTGGCAATGGCGAAAGGGTATTTACCCGGTAACTCGCGTTACCTTACGCGCAGATGAGCAACCCTCACGAGCTGTCGCGGCGCGACTTCCTGGCATCGTCGGCGACCGGTCTCGTCGCGCTCGCCCATGGCTCGGAGAGTTTCGCGTGGCGCAAGGAGTCGCAGCTGGACGGTGAACTCCTCTACGTAGGAACGTATACCGAAGACGCCCGGCGCGACGGCATCTATCTCGTCCGCATGGACAGGCGCTCGGGGAAGCTACAGCGAGTCGGCTCGGCGGACGCCGGCGCAAACCCGTCGTTCCTCGCCATCCACCCGAACGGCCGCACTCTCTACGCCGTGAATGAAGTCGAGAAGTACAACGGGAGGGCGACCGGTGCGGTGAGCGCCTTCGCGATCGCGAGCGACACCGGGACGCTCACTCGACGCGACGAGCAGCCGTCGGAAGGTGGTGCACCTTGCTTCGTGAGCGTGGACCGTAGCGGCCGGGTCGTGCTCGTAGCCAACTACGCCGGGGGCAATGTCGCGCTGCTTCCGATCCAGGCCGACGGATCACTCGCGCCAGCAACGCACGTGGTGCAGCACACGGGCAGCGGACCGAATGCTGAGCGGCAGGGTGCGCCGCATGCCCACTGTATCGTTGCCGACCCCTCCAACCGCTTCGCGCTCTCCGCAGACCTCGGCGTCGACCGGGTGTTCGTCTACCGGCTCGACCTCGAAGGAAAATCGCTGCGCCACATTGAGGGCGGCGACGCGGTCATGCGCTCCGGCGCTGGCCCGCGCCACATCGCGTTCCACCCAACGCTGCCATTCGTATTTGTTACCAATGAGCTCGATTCCACGGTGGCTACGCTGCGCTTCGACGCCGAGGGCGGCGCACTGTCTCCGCTCGACGTCCACTCGACTGTCCCGGCCGGATGGACCGGCGTGAATTACCCGGCCGACATCCACATAGCGCCATCGGGGCGCACGTTGTACGTGTCGAACCGCGGCCACAACAGTCTCGCCGTGTTCTCCGTGACGGAGTCGACGGGCGCGCTCGCGCTCGAGCAGGTGGTCTCGACGGACGGCGACTGGCCGCGCAATTTCACCTTGGATCCGACCGGGCGGTGGCTGCTCGTCGCCAATCAGCGGTCCGACTCCGTTGTCGTGTTCGGGCGCGATCAGGAGAGCGGCCGGTTGACACCGACGCGCGAGCGGATCGCGTTACCGAGTCCAGTCTGCCTGCGGTTC